>Ga0228536_1000192_pt1 | contig 152954 bp, 145 predicted proteins | sample SJ1Smetagenome_FD_168611 | JGI IMG/M metagenome (GOLD analysis project Ga0228536, IMG submission 168611) | Enriched culture of PCE-dechlorinating microbial communities from Ithaca, New York, USA - SJ1.S | ecosystem: Engineered > Modeled > Simulated communities (microbial... > Unclassified... | reverse complement strand
TAACCCCAGTCGGCCACCTGGTGGACCATGTCATTGATGCTCATCTGCTTGGCCAGGACGTCAACGTCAAAGGCAATTTTCATGGTGTGGATCCTCCTGTGTTTTTAAATGAATACTATGTCCGCATCCGGAACCTGGCACCTCAATACTCCACCCAGGTGGCGCCGTTGTCGGCGGACTCGACGCATTTATTAACGTATTTGACGCCTTCGTAGCCGGCGCGGACGTCGGGGTACCAGAAGTCTTCTTCGCCGACTGTGCCGCCTTTGGTCGCACGGTCCATGGCCATGCCGAAGCGCATGTAGAGGTTGGACCAGGCTTCGAACAGGCCTTCAGGATGGCCGCCACCGATGCGGTCCTCGGTCAGGGCTTCCGGATAAAGGTAGCCGGCACCGCGTTCGAGGGTGCGGGCGGGCTCGCCCTGGACTTCATAAATCAGTTGGTTGGGTTTGACAGCGTCCCATTCGACACTGGCTTTGGATCCGGTGACGCGGATCTTGTGGCCAAAGACGGAACCGGCGTTGACACTGCTGGCCCACAGGGTGCCAACAGCGCCGTTGTCATATTCCATCAGGATGGTGGCGTTGTCTTCCAGGGGGGCACGGCTCTTGATAAAGCTCTGGCGCGAGCACAAGAGACGCTTGAGCTTGAGCTCGGGAGCGATGATCTCGGCCAGGAACAGCGGATGGGTGGCGAGGTCACCGATGACAAAGGTCGGACCGGCGACTTTGGGATCGACACGCCATTTCTGGGCGGCACTGGCGGTCTCGACGGCGGCGGAATTGCCGCCATGGGCGAACTGCATCTGGATGATGCGAATCTCACCGAGATCGCCGTTTTTCACCATCTGGCGGGCTTGTTCGATCGCCTGGTGACCAGCATAGCCGTAGGTGACACCCACGACGCGGTTCATTTTCCGGGAGAGCTCGACCAGCTCAGCGGCCTGCTCGTTTTCAAAGCACATCGGCTTCTCGACGACGACATGCAGACCAGCCTGGAGCGCGGCTTTGGCGATGGTGTAGTGGGTGCTGTTCGGGGTGGCAATGGAAACCGCTTCGATGCCGTCAGCACGTTTGGCTTCCTCGGCGAACAGGGTCTGGTAGTCGGGATAGCAGCGGTCCGGATCAAGGCCGAGCTGGATGCCGAAGTCCTTGCCGCGCTCGGGGTCGATGTCAAATGCACCGGCGACCAGCTCAAAACGACGGTCCCGGAGGGCAGCGGAGCGATGGATATAGCCGATGTTGCTGCCACGACCACCACCGACCATGGCCCAGCGGATGGGGCGCTCATATTTTCTTTCACCGTTGATCATAGGTTTCTCCTTTTCAACAATCAGCTTAATAGCCGACGCTCTTCAAATACTGGAAGCTCCGGGTGACGTCTCTCAGGCTGGTGTCCGAGTTTCTTGGATCGCGCTCTTGCTCGACCGTGACCCAACCCGTGTAACCGATCTCGCGCAGGGCTTTGTTGATGCCGGGATAGTCGATCGCACCGGTGCCGATCGGACACATGACGCCCTTGGCGCAGGCTTCGAAGAAATCGATCTCGATCTTGAGCATCTCGTCGTAGATTGACTTGTCTACATCTTTGAAGTGGATGTAGTCGATGCGGTCGATGTGGCGGCGGATCCAGGTTTCCGGATCCATGCCGGCATAATAGAGATGGCCGGTGTCAAAGACGAAGCCGGAGAGTTCTTTCGGGACATCGGCAATGACTTGCTCGATCTCATCAGCGAATTCGATATAGCCGCCGGCATGCGGATGCAGGACAGGGCGGACGCCGTATTTCGTCCAGGCCAGTTCGGCGATGGCGCGGATATTGGCAAGCATGTCCTGGTAACGCTCCGGTGACAGGCGCGGGGCTGTGTCCGGGTGGCCGGCGGTGGTGGCGCGTTCCGGATGGAAATAATCCATGTAGGTCAGGTAGGGGGTCGCAAAACGCTGGCCCGGTTCCTGTTCGTCGCGCGGCAGCTGGGTGATGAAGGAGCAGATGTCCTCAGTCTGTTTCAAGAGGTTTTCACGGTTGGAAGCGCTGACCAGGTCATCAAAAATGGTGCCGACGATGATCGTCAGGCCATTCTTTTTCAGTTCAGCGGTGACAGCGTCGACATCCAGCGGCATGAAGCCATAGGGGCCGAGTTCGATGCCCGTGAATCCGGATTTGCCGGCTTCTTCGAGCACGCGCTGCCAGCTGGGCAGGTAGGGATTTTTTGGATCATCGACGCCCCAGCAACTGGGTGCACAGGCAATGCGGATGCTCATGGTTTTGGTCCTCCCGATGGTAGGATCCGGCACCTCGGCCGGGATTTTCATTCTGCTATCATTGTAGCGCTCTTCGCCCTGTGGCGAATCAAAATTCTTGTTGAGTTTGTCTTGCCATAAGTGGCAAACGCCCCTGAAAACAAGCCTTTCCGGGCATCAGGGCCTGGCCTGTGGCACCGGGGCATCATAAATCTTGCGCTCACGGCCAATCGACCTGTCATGGTATCATGAAACCAGATGCATGGGTCGGTTCAGCGCGATCTCAAACCAGGCAGACCAGGGAGCACGTTCATGCCATTTTATTTTCTGGACAATGACCAGGCCATGACCTTTTCACCGGCGACGCGGCCGAATTTGATCAGTGTGTTCCGGTCCGGAGAGGATGCCATGGTTATGCCGCGCGTCATGCACAAACACGACGACAACCTGGAAATTGTCCTGATCCTCAAGGGCCAGGGCCAGCACGTGATTGGCGGCCGCTCCTACCTGACTGGACGGGGTGACATCCTGGTCTATAATGCCGGTGTCCTCCACGATGAAAGCACAGGCCTGAACGAATCGTTGCAGGTCTACTATTGTTCTGCCAACCAGGTCCAGATCCCCGGTTTACCGGCTAATCAGCTGCTACCCAAAGGCAGTCCGGCTGTCATTCACTGCGGCGAATCGTTGGCCCAGATCGAAACCTTGTTTGGCCTGATGGTTGAGCAGACCGCCCGGCACACGCCCCAGTCCATGGAGATTGCCCAGCAGATCCTGTCCATCCTGCTGCTGATGATCCGCAGTCTTGCCCAACAGCAGGTCGCAGACTCACCCCTGACAGAACCTGAACTGGGGCAGCAGATCAAGGACTACATCGACCAGAATTATCCGGATGACCTGACCCTGGCTTCCATCGCCGAGGTCTTCCACATCAATCCATACTACTTGTCCCATTTGTTCAAGGAACAGATCGGATTTTCCCCGATGCAGTACCTGAACCGGCGCCGGATCGGCGAGGCGCAGTCGCTGCTGATCCATTCCGACCGTCCGGTCAAAGACATCGCAACAGCGGTTGGTTTCAATCACCTGAACAATTTCCACAATTCCTTCCAGAAAATGGTCGGCATGGCACCGGGGCGCTACCGCAAACAGTGGCACGAAGGCGATCTGGCCAAATAGCTCGGTTCAGAATTTCAATTTGCGAAACTGGGCCGGTGTCACACCGGTGCGCTGACCAAAGGACCGGATGAAATGTGAGGTGGAGTGAAAGCCGCACGCACTGGCGATGCTTTCCACCGATTGTCCGGTCAGGAGCAGATGACGCCTGGCTTCGCTGATCCGGAGACTGATCAGGTATTCATGTGGGGACACCTTGTAGTGACGGCGGAACTGGCGGGCAAAATGGCAGAGGCTCACATTAAAGTGGTTGGCGATGTCCGACAACAGCAAATCCTCCCGGAAATGTTCCGTCATATAGGCATGGGCCTGGGTGACCAGGGAGTGCTCCAGCGGTATATTGCCAGTGGCGGATTCAATCATGGCGGTCAAAAATCGCGTCAAAGCCAGATTGATTCCCCAGTCATCATCTGCGGACAGGATCAGCAACTGCCTGAGCCTGAGCATCTCATTGGCAAGTTCCGGTTGATCCGGGGCGATAAATCCCGTCGCTTCACGCTCAGACAGACACTCATACATGGCTTGGCTCGAGCCACCTTTGAAGTGGACCCAGTCGAAATGGACATCCCCCACGGCCCGGTAAAGTTGCGGTTTGCGACAATCGATCAGCTGGACACAACCTGCGCGCAAAAGGGTTGTTTGTCCCCCATAGACCAGTTCAAGCTGGCCCTTGTGAATCGAGAACAGGAGCAGCGCATCATACTGGTCCCGTTCGATTGTATAGGGCGGCATACAGTGATACGCCCCCCAGAAGGGAATATGAATCAGGGCTGAAAGCGCAGAAGCCGAAGGATTTAAAATGTGGATTTCTGAATTTGGCAAAACACCCGGCTCATCAATAAGCATACAATCCCTCAGGCCATCAGGCTAGATTCGAGTCCATGCGACCTTCAATTCTATTTTATTCCTAGTTTTTTTGTAGGATATTGCCTTGATTCAGGTTTGGGCTATCCAATTCCATCGTAACAGAGAATGATCAAGAAATGTATATTTGTCGGCAAGAAAGGGTACTGATTTGCTTCAGAACCTGCATTAGACTTGGATCAGATCGTATAATCGTACGACCATCCATTCTCCGGCCTGGTCCGGACCTGTCTACGCAAAGGAGCCTGCCATGTTTTCCCAGGGAAATTTCCGAGTCAATTTCAATGCGGCTGACCACAGCAACCTCGTTTTCTCCCAGAGCGATCGCACGATCTTGCGCGAGCTGGCCCAGCAGGTCGCTGAAATCGCCAGCCGTCCGATCATAGCAGAACACCGCGAACTCTGGTACAAACACAACCAGCTGGAGGCGACCCGGCCGCTGATCCTGTGTGACCCGGAAAATGGCTGGAACGAGATCATCACGGATGACCAGATCCAGTGCAGCAATGACATAGCCCGCCATTGGGAATTCCATTTCAGGAAGCAAATTTTCTGGGGCAACCAGATGGGGGATGATTATGTCGTCGAGCCCGTTTTCGAGATCCCCCATGTCTACGAGGAAACGCCCTGGACCGTGGCCGGCAGCAAACATCAGGGTACCATGCACGTCACTCAGAGTGACGGTGGTGCTTACCACATCGATACGATCCTCGAAGACTACACCCTGATTGACAAGATTCTCAAGCCACAGATGACCCTTCACCACGACACCACAAAGGTACTTCTGGAACTGGCCCAGGACCTTTTCGGCGATATCCTGGCGGTACGCATCAACACGCCCTGGTCGTGGTCACTGGGTGGCCTGACAGACGAATTTGCCTTTTTGCGCGGCATGGAGAACATGCTGTACGACTTCTATGACGAACCGGAGTCGGTCCATGCAGTGATGGACATTCTGGCCACGGGCACGCTTGAACGCCTCGATTTCCTCGAACGCAGCAACCTCCTGGCCTTGAACAACGACGGCACCTATGTGGGCTCCGGCGGCATGGGCTATACCCGTGAGCTGCCCGCTGCTGATTTTACCGGTCACGTGCGTGCCAAAGACCTGTGGGTCCTGGCTGAAAGCCAGATCACGATCGGCGTCTCTCCGGACATGTTCGCCGAGTTCATCTATCCCTACCAGAAACGGATCACCGACCGCTTCGGTCTCCTTTGCTATGGCTGCTGCGAACCGATGGATGACCGCTTTGACATCATCAAGGCTTCCAAAAACCTGCGCCGTGTCTCCGTTTCACCCTGGGCCAACAAACCCCTGATGGCGGAAAAGCTCGGCGCGAATTATGTCTATTCCTGGAAGGCCAGTCCTTCCCCGCTTGCCCTGCCCCAGCTGGATGAAGGAGTCGTCCGTCAGGAACTGCGCGACTACCTGGGTGTGACCCGCAACAACCGGGTCGAAATCATCATGAAGGACAACCATACCCTGGGCAGAAACCCCCGCAACCTGACCCGCTGGGTTGAAATCGCCCACGAAGAGATCGCCCGTCTGGATTAAGCCCGCACAGACCACCTGCATGTTAAAAATCGGTCAGGGCCGGATGGTTAGCACATGCTTGACCTGCCGGCCTTCACTTTATGTGCAACATGCACAATCCGGACACGTTTACGGTTGCATCTTTATCAAACATTCCAACCTTGACAGATGCTCAAAACCCCTGATAAGATCGAATTCGTAAACGTTTTCAACTAACACACTGCACAACAGGCTACCCTTTGAAGTCGGGGTCGTTTGAGGCATGCACAAGGGGGAGCCACCATGATGATGACCCATGAGCGAACAGAATTGGCCGAGCAAGGCTTGGATCTTCTGGCACACGCCTTTGAACTGTGCCAGGACAAGCAAGCCAAGGGCTATGGCGATGGCCTGGCCCAGTCTGTCGTGCAAGTGATTTTCCGCGATCTGCCAGCAGCGTGCGGCGACGCAACGGACTCGGCCGCTGCTGAGAGTCTGAAACGGGCACAGATCCTGATCGGTTCCTTCATTCGTCAACCAGCGCAGGACATCTGCCACAGTCTATCAGCAACAATCAGCGCAGAGTTTTCCCTGTCCCATGGCAAAGTCAATGCGATCATCCTGCCGGCGATGCTCAATCATCTGGTCAAGACGTGCAGCGCTTCAGATCGCAGGGATGATTCCAATATCGCCTGCATCCACTGTTATGCCAAATTGGCCCGTGTCATCGGATTGACAGTGACGGATGATCTTGATGCCATCGCCAAGCTGGCCCTGGCGGTGCGCAAGCTCAGAGCCCAGGTCGGTTTGCCCCGGTCCATTGCCGAATTTCTGGTTGATGAATCTGTCTACAGGCAGGCGGTACCAGTCATGGCCAAACGAGCCTGGCTGGGAATTGGCACACGGCCAGGCCGTCCCAGGCCGTCCGTCCGCGATATCGAGCAGATCCTGCAGGATGCCTTTTGAAACCTGAGTATGCTTGTCCTGATTGATTCAACCTTGCCCGAATCAGCTTTGATGGTGCTATAATGAAATTGACAACAATTTCTTTGCCTGTTCCGGCTGCCTTCACCATTGGTGCAGCAGAAAGGAGCCCATCATGTATGAGAATATTCTTGTTGTTTCTGAGATGTCATCCAATCACGACCTCGTCCTGCAGTCACTGGGCAGTCTGAAACGGCTGGGAGCCAAGACGTGTTATCTCCACCAGTACATCAATCCCATGGAAGCCAACGAAACGATCTCGACGTTTATTCTCGACACCTATCGCGCCAGTCTGGAGCGGCAAAAGCAGCTGCTCACGGATGAAGGTTTTACCGTCGAAGTCATTGAGCGCGGCGGACTCCTGCGCACAGATGAATTGTTTGACCTGGCCCGGGAAAAGGGCTGTTCACTGGTCGTGACAGGTTCACCCAAGCATACCAAAATCGGGACCTTGCTTTTTGGCGGCATGACCAGCATGATCATGCACCATGCCACTCTCCCTCTATTGATCATCCGGATTCCAACCACGCCTGCACCGGATGAGAAATACCTGTCCTGGGACCTGTTAACCAGTCACATCCTGTTCCCGACAGATTTCTCGGAAAATGCCCGCCAGGCTTTCGAACACGTCAAGCAGCTGGTAGCTGCTGGTGTTGGCCGGGTCACACTCCTGCACGTTCAGGACAAGAACAAAATCAACCCCCATCTGGTGGAAAAGCTGGAAGCCTTCAACGAGGCCGATCAAGCCAGGCTGGCTCAGCTGGCGGATGAACTCAAGGCAGTGGGTCCGGTCGAGGTCGAAACCAGCTTGCCGTTTGGCTCTCCGACTGCAGAGGTCCTCAAGGTCATCCGTGAGCATGATGTCTCGCTGGTTATCATGGGCAGCCAGGGACTCGGTTTTATCGAGGAACTCTACCTCGGCAGCGTCAGCCACAACATCGCCCGCTTGTCCGATGCCTCGGTTCTCCTGATCCCGATCAAACGCGACTAAGGTGCCAGGCACCAGTTTGTGCACCATGTCGGGCACACAAAAAGGCCGGAGTGGATATAAACCTCCGGCCTTTCTGATGTCTGTGGAGTTGGATGAGAAATCAGTAGTTTTCCTTGCGGACTTCGAAGAAACTCTGGGCGAAACCGCAGACAGGGCACTGTTCGGGTGCTTTCCGGCCCATGACGAGGTGACCGCAGATGCGGCATTCCCACATGGTCAATTCACCCTTTTCGAAAACCTGCTTCATTTCAACATTCTGCAGCAGGGCGCGGTAGCGTTCTTCATGGGCTTTCTCGATCGCACCGACAGCACGGAAACGTTCTGCGAGGTCCGGGAAACCTTCGGCATCGGCGTCTTTAGCGAACCGGTCATACATGTCGGTCCATTCGTAGTGCTCGCCCTCGGCGGCAGCCAGGAGGTTTTCGGCGGTGCCGCCGATGTGACCGAGGGCATCGTACCAGAGACGGGCATGTTCTTGCTCATTGCGGGCAGTCTTGAGGAAAATTTCAGCCAACTGGTCGTAGCCTTCGCGCTGGGCGACTCCAGCGAAGTAGGTGTATTTGTTGCGGGCCTGGCTCTCACCGGCAAAGGCTTCAGCAAGGTTCTTCTCGGTTTTTGTACCGGCATAGCGGTTGGCTGTGGTTTCCTTTTTCCCACCGATGCGTTCGAAGGCGTCGGCTGGGGCTTTGCAGACGGGGCAGGTGAAACCAGCCGGCAGTTCACCTTCAAAGATGAAGCCACAGACGGTGCAACGATACTTGGGCATGGTTTTTTCCTCCTTGGAACTGTTTTGGCTTGTGCTGGCAGGGATGAGCTGGAGCAGCCGCTCGAGGGCAGCCAGGGGGAAGCCTTCGGGCTGGGGTTTGTTTTTCAAATCCAGAAGCAAGGTGCGGACATTGGGACTTTGTGGCAGCAGGTATCCGGCCTCGCGCAGAATGTCTTCGGCCATCAACTGGCTGGACTGGCGGATCGACTCGGCCAGCTGGCGCTCGACGGGATCTTGCGCTTGAGCAACCACGGTGGCGGCAGCCTGCGCCTGGGCCACGCGGTCCTCGGCCAGGTCATACAGGGTCTGGCGCATGCTGGTCTTTTTTTCCTGCTGGGGTGGATACTCATCCGGGACCAGGGAAATGGCATGCGATGGGCACGCGTCCACACAAAGCCGGCAGCCAGACAGGCATTTGCTGGCATCGATCTGGCCAGTTTCCGTGTCAGTGGCACCGGTTGGGCAGACATACAGGCAGAGACAGTCTTTGGTACAGAGCCGGATATTTCTTACAGCATGCATGTGATCTTACCTCCGTGCGACTGCAGCGATTTTAAGGCGCGGCACTTTGCAAACCGGGCAAATCTCCGGGGCATCGTCGCCGATGTAGATAAATCCGCAGATTTCACAGACGTAAGTCCTGGCTGCTGCAATAGCCTCCGGCTGCTGCTCGAACTGGGCCAGGTGGCCATTTTGCATGCGGGCAACCTTTTCTGCCCACGTCAGGGCGCGGAGGGTGCCGCGATCGGCCAGTGCTGCAGCCTGGGCATAGGCGGCCGCAAAGGCACCATTGAGCTGGCTGTTGTTCACACCTGCCAAGCCAGAAAGGCTTGCTGCGTCTGGTTGGGCTGCGTTGGCTTGATAATAGGCAGCCAGTTCATGGAACAGTTTTGACTCTTCCGGCCGATATTGTTTCTCACAGCCTTTGGCCAAGTTGGTGAAAAGAGCACCCAGAGCGGCGGCCGAGAGCTCACCAGGCTCAGTTGAACCGGTACGAATGGGCATAGCAGCGGGTTGAGCTGGCTGCGCTGCGGGAGCTGATTTTGCCTCCTGCAGGCGGAATTCGGACTTGGCAGCCCGGCACCAGGGGCAACGCCAGTCGTCCGGCAATTGCTCCCACAAGGTTCCGGCAGCAAAACCCGCTTCCGGGATGCCTGCAGCTTCATCATAGATGAAACCACAGATGGAACAGACATATTTTCGCATGGACGTGACCTCCTTTCCTTCAATTTAACAATCATCGTTCTCATTATCAACATATGTTCATAATAATTTTACAATAATATGATTCGTCACATGCATAAAAACGGAACCCTTGGGTATGAAAAAGCCAGGCGTGTAAAACCTGGCCATTTCGTGTTTACTTTGATTCCCGACTGATTGAAGTGAACCGTTTTGCCAGCGAGGCAGGTTATCTGCGATGAGTGATTGTTTACTCGGCAAAACTCCATTTCAAGGCATCATACATCCGGACATAGGTGCGATAGAGCTTGTCATAGGTCTGCCGGTGCTCCGGATTGGGCAGGGTTTCGCTTTCCTGCTGGATCAGGGGAACCGTGGCAGCCAGGTCAGGCCAGATTCCGATCGCGACGCCCGCGACGAGAGCGGCACCGAAGGAGCCTCCTTCAGCACTGCCGTAGACGGTGTGGACCGGAAGGCCAAAGACATCGGCGATGATCTGGCGCCAGAGCGGACTGGCCGCACCACCGCCAGCAAGGACAACGTCACCCGACTCGCTTTTCAGCTGGGGATCGGCGCTGACCGTCAGGTCGTAGACCTGGCGCAGGGAAAACGCGACGCCTTCGAGCACGGAGCGGGCAAAATGGCCTTTCTTGTGATGCGAGGTCAGGCCGATAAAACCACCGCGAGCTGCCGGGTCGTTGATCGGACAGCGTTCACCGGTCAGGTAGGGCAGGAAAATCAGGCCTTCGGCACCGGCCGGCGTGGCAGCTGCCGCTTCATCGAGCAGGGCAAAGGCGCTGCGCCCCTGCTGCTTGCCCTTTTCAATCTCGTGGTCTCCGAGCGCCTCGCGAAACCAATGATAGGAGCCGGCAGCCGCCAGAGTCACACCCATGGCCGTGAAGGTATCCGGTGAGTTGCCGCGGAACAGCTGCAGACTGCCCTGGGGATTGGGCATGAAGGATGGCAAGGCCATCGCGACCACACCAGACGTGCCCAGGGTGACTGCCACACGGCCTGGCTTGTACAGGCCCAGGCCTGTGGTGGAAATGACAGCGTCGCCACCTCCGCCGCTGACCGGGATTCCGGCCGCAAGGCCGCTGGCCGCAGCTGCTTCAACAGTGACCACGCCCGTCAGGGCACTGGATTCAACCACAGGCGGGAACAAGGCGGGATCAAGCCCGACTTTTTCGATCAGGCCAGTGTGCCAGACCTTGTTCTGGACATCAAAAAAGCCAAAGCCGGAGGCATCCGAGACTTCTGTGGCAATTTCGCCGGTCAGGCAGTAGCGGATGTAGTCCTTGGGGTTGATGACCACCCGGGTCCGGGCATAGCTCTCCGGTTCGTTTTGCTTGAGCCAGAGGATTTTACCACCCGTGTAGCCGGTGAGCATCTGATTGTTGGTCATGCCGAGAAGGCCATCCAGACCACCCGCTGCAGCTGTGATCTCCTGGCACTGGCTCTCCGTACGCTGGTCATTCCAGAGGACGGCTTCGCGAACCACCTGGTTCTGGGCATCAAGCGCTACCATGCCATGCATCTGGCCAGACAGGCCAATTGCGGCGATTGACATTCCATTCAGGCTAGCGAGAACTTTTTTCAGCGCTCGAAGGGTACCATCCCACCAGTCTGCTGGATCTTGCTGCGTCCAACCGGGCCGGGGCGAGTGGAGCGGATAGCTCTCGACAGCGGTGGCCAGGATCTGGCCCTCTGTGGAGAGGGCCAGGACTTTGACACCTGAAGTACCCACATCAATGCCGATCAAACAGGTTTTTTCCATGGTTGTACCTCTTTTTCCGATGATCTGGGCTTAGCCGATGATCAGGGAATTGATGATCGCTTCCAGGTATTCCTGGCGGCCGGAGCCAACTGTGACATCGCCCATGGCGAGTGCTTTGGCTTCGAGTTCCTGGATCGTGACCTGGCCCTTGATGATTTTCTGGCCCAGCTCAGACTGCCAGCTGGCGTAACGTTCGGCAACGAACTGGCTCAGGCGTCCGTCTTTTTCGATGCGGTCAGCCAGGATCAGACCGAGGGCGAAGGTGTCCATGCCGGCGATGTAGCCGATGAAGATGTCTTCCAGTGTATTCGAGGCACGGCGGATCTTGGCGTCGAAGTTGAGTCCACCATTGGTGAAACCGCCTGCGGCGAGGACTTCACTCATGCAGCCAATCGCGTCATAGAGATTGGTCGGGAATTGGTCGGTGTCCCAGCCGAGCAGCATGTCGCCCTGGTTGGCATCGATTGAGCCGAAGAAGCCGGTCTCACGAGCAAGTCGGAGTTCGTGCTGGAAAGAGTGGCCGGCCAGCGTCGCATGGTTGGCTTCAACGTTGAGTTTGAAATCTTTGTCCAGGCCATAATTGCGCAAGAAGCCGATGACGGTGGCAGCGTCGAAATCGTACTGGTGCTTGGTCGGTTCCTTTGGCTTGGGTTCAACATAGAAATCGCCGGTGAAACCGATGCTGCGGCCATAGTCGACGGCGAGGCGCATCAGGCGGGCCAGGTTGTCGAGCTCGAGGCCCATGTTGGTGTTGAGGATGGTTTCGTAGCCTTCACGGCCACCCCAGAAGACATAGCCGGTGCCGCCGAGTTTGACGGTCAGTTCAAGGGCTTTCTTGATCTGGGCAGCGGCAAAGGCAAAGACATCGACATTGGGCGAGGTGCCGGCGCCGCTGGCGTAGCGGGGATTGGAGAAGCAATTGGCCGTGCCCCAGAGCAGCTTCTTGTTGTATTTCTTCTGCAAATCGAGGAGCAGGTCGCTGATCTCGTCGAGTCGGGCGTTGGATTCGGCCAGGGTGGCGGCTTCTGGTGCGATGTCGCGGTCATGGAAGCAGTAGTAGTCAATCCCGAGCTTGTCCATCAGTTCAAATGCGGCATAGGCTTTGTTTTTCGCACTCTCCATCGGATCGGATGAGCCGTAGGATTTGTCGATCGTCCCGACGCCGAACATGTCGGCGCCACCGGAGACCATGGTGTGCCAGTAGGACATGGCGAATTTGAGATGGTCGCGCATGGTCTTGCCGGCGATGACTTGGTCCGGATTGTAGAAACGGAATGCGAGCGGGTTCTTGCTGTCTTTGCCTTCAAAAGCAATCTTCGGGATGGTGGGATAAAATTCGTTCATAGGACACCTCTTTTCTATTTATTCGTGCTCGAGCACGACGCAGGCAAATAAAAAATCTATGACTGGCAGGGGCTAAAGCTGGCTATATGATTCTGATCATCTCCTTTGCGCGGCTGGTTCTGCTGGACTGATGAAGTGTTCGCGGATATAGATTTCGCTACGGGTGATCGTTTCTGCCGGGGGCAACGTGCCGTCCAGCAAATACTCAAACAGGTACTGGATTGGTTTGTAACCTTGTTCATAGGGCTGTTGGCCGATGGTGACGGTGATGGTGCCGCTCTCAAGGTACCTTTTCTCGGCGTCGGTCAAATCATGGCAGATGATCTGGATCTTGCCGGAGCGGCCAGCGGCTTCGACAGCCCGGGCTGCGCCAGTGACGCCGCCAGCGGTCAGATACAGCGCTGACAGTCCGGGCTCTTGCGCCAGCAGGTTGCGAGTCAGGTCAAAGGCGGTCAAGTCATCGTCGTTGGTCTCGAAGACATCGAGGATTTCGATCTTTGGGCAGTGCTGCCGGATCACTTGGGTGAAACCGTGGATGCGCTGATTGTGGCCCAGCATCTGCACGGAGCCGGTCAGGATGGCTACACGGGCCGGCTCATGGTGGCTGAGGAGGCGCAGGACCCCTGCGGCAGTAGCTCCACTGCGCCAGTAATCGTTGCCGACAAAGCCCATTCGTTTGCCATCGGTCAGGTCGGTGTTGAAGGTGATGACCGGGATGTTTTTCTCGGCCAGTTCGTCGAGCAGCATGACCACATCCGGGTGGTTGATCGGTACGATGGCCAGGCCATGGATGCCGCCGGCCACCATTTCGCGGACCTGTGCGACCTGGGTTTGGGCGTCGAACCCCTTCATGGATCGGATCTCCAGAGTCAGTCCAAAGTCTTCGTAGGTCTTGGCGGCGGCTTGCAGCCCTTGTTCGACGTCGAGAAAAAAGTCGTTGCCGATCGAAGGCATCTGGACTCCAATGCGCAGGGGTGATTTGCGGATGCTGAGCATTTTTCCGGCGCGGTTGGAGCGGTAGCCGAGTTCGGTGGCGATCTTGAGGATGCGGGCCTTCAGGTCCGGATCGATCCCATAGCGGTCGTTCAAGGCCCGGTCGACGGTTCCCCGTGACACACCTGCCAGATCCGCTATCTGCTTGATCGATACGTTGGCCATTAGGAGCTCGCCTTTCGGTTTTTGAAATCGTGCAGTCGTGCTCGAGCACGACTTGATTCGATTATAACGCGTGGGTGGGGGATGTCAAGGGGGAATGATGCAGCGTGAATGGGATTTAGCAGCGGCGGCTCCAAGCTGAGTCATTTACTCCGACTAGATTTGCGTCATGGAACCTATGTTATCAAGATACTATGTTACATATAACATAGGTTTCATTGCGCAAATAGCCGAAAGATTTCTCAGGCAGTCTCGGCCGCGATTGGGTATGCTCGCAAGTGGTCGTCTGTCACAGTCGGAAGGTGGCTTGATGCCGTAATCTGGGTCAACCACAAGGAGGTCTCATGAAACCTGGCATCTGGTCCAAGCTTTGGCTGTTTACAGCCGCGTATTTCAGTCTCGTCTTTGTCAACATCCACCTGGCGTTGCTGGCACTTATTTGCTTTTCGCTGCCGGTTTATTTCCTGCTGCGCGATCAGAAGAAATCGTGGTGCCAGTCGTATTGTCCGCGAGCCAGTTTCCTGATGAAAATTCCGCGTTCCAAGAATCAGCCGCTGCGGCCAATTCCGGCCTGGCTGGTGAGTGAGAAGGCACGTCAGTGGGTCGTGCGTTACTTCACCCTGAACTTGTTTTTTGCCACAATGTCGACGCTCATGGTGGCAGTGGGACGAATGGCGCCGATGTTGATCCCGCGCTTTCTGATCCTCTTCCCCATCGATGTTACCCTGCCGCAGTTAGTGAGTCTCGACTGGCCTCTCTGGCTGACCCATCTTTCGTTCCGTTTCCTGTCGATGATGATGACCTCAACCCTTGTCGGTGTGGCTCTGGCCATCCTCTACCGCAACCGCACCTGGTGCGCGATCTGCCCTGTTGCGACGCTGTCTGACCAGTACCTGGACAGAAAAGGGACCGGGTCCCGTTTTGTTCCACCCCTGCGGTAGCGTATGCTACTTTACGTTTGTGGGGGACACGTTAGACTGGAATCAGGGCGTTGCTTAAGTGTTTTTCTCGGGCAGTCCTATACCCAGTAGATGTGGGGTGTGGTTATGAAATTTGTCACTCAAGTCATGTTGGACATGATCGCCTATTACTCAGGTGATGCGAGGCGGATCAGCCATTTTCTCAAAGTGCACAGCTATGCCAAATTGATTGGCGAGCTGGAAAAACTGGATGCGGATACGCAGGAGATTCTGGAGATCGCGGCTTTGACGCACGACATCGGGATTCTCAACAGTGAGCTCAAATACAAAAGCTCGGCTGGTCACTATCAGCAGATCGAGGGGCCTCCGGAAGCACGCGAATTGTTGCGCCGTCTGATCGTACCGGACGCTCTGATCGAGCGGGTGTGTTTTTTGATCGCCAACCACCACAATTATCCGGCGGTCGACGGGCTGGATTTCCAGATCTTGGTTGAGGCAGATTTTCTGGTTAATGCCGAGGAGGAAAACATGTCGCCGGATGCGATTGAAAGTGTACGCGAGCAGTTGTTCAAGACAGAAAGCGGCCTGAAGTTGCTGTCGACAATCTATCCGCGCCAGTTCATCGAGGCCCTTTTCAGCCACAATTAGCCCTGTAGCAAACGGGCCAGGGAGTCGATCTCATGAAAAATAAAAGCAAAGCTCTTTCTGCTGAACAAAACGCTGAGCTACTTGTCATCTTGCAAGAGCGCTTCGAGGCAAATCCCCATCGCCATTCGAGTCTGAAATGGGGGGATGTAAAAGTACGGCTGGATGCAGCGGCAGAGAAGTTGTGGTCACTGTCCGAAATGGAGCGGACAGGCGGCGAGCCGGATGTGATTGCCTGCGATCCGGCAACGGGGCAATTCCTGTTCGCAGATTGTGCCGCAGAAACGCCCAAGGGACGCCGCAGCCTGTGCTATGACCAGGCCGCACTGGCGTCACGCAAAGAAAACAAGCCCCAGGGCAGCGCCTGCGGCATGGCTGAGGAAATGGGGATTGAGGTGCTGGACGAAACACAGTATCGCGAGCTGCAAAAGCTAGGAGTCTTTGATGTCAAAACTTCGAGCTGGCTGATGACACCTGAACCGATACGTAAACTTGGCGGAGCCCTGTTCGGTGACAGCCGTTATGGCAGGGTTTTCGTCTACCACAATGGCGCCGAATCCTACTACGCTGCCAGAGGTTTTCGCGGTTTGCTCAGGGTGTGAGGATCCGCGTGCCTTTTCCTGCTGTTACAGCATCGTAGGCATTTTCCAGCGAGGCGATGATGGTTTCGCGACCGGGGCGCGACTCAACAAATCCAATCGCGGCTTCAATTTTCGGCAGCATCGATCCAGCAGCAAACTGGCCCTGATCGAGGTATTGCCTGGCTTCACGCGTGGTCAAACGATCGACCCAAATCTGGTTGGGCTGGCCGTAGTGCAGAGCGACATAGGGTACGGCAGTCAGAATCAGGAGCAGATCGGCCGAGATCAGTTCAGCCAGGAGCGCAGCAGCCTTATCCTTGTCGATGACAGCTTCCAGACTGGACAGGTACTCCTCTTCCCTGCAGACTGGTATACCACCTCCACCGCAGGCAATAACGAGATCGCCCAGTTTCATCAAGCGCTGGATCGCGCCTTTTTCTACGATATCAACCGGTTCTGGCGAAGGCACGACTCGGCGATATCCGCGGCCGGCATCTTCGACAAAGACATGACCCTGTTCCCGGGCCATGCGCCTGGCCTCTTCCTGAGAATAAAACAGGCCAACCGGTTTGGTCGGACGAGAGAAAGCAGGATCGGTTGGGTCTACAACGACTTGGGTCACAACCGTGGAGACGTTGTTGGGCAGGCCGATTTCAAGCAGGGCATTTTTCAGGGCATTTTGTAGATGATAGCCGATGTAGCCCTGACTCATCGCCGTACTCTCGGCAAAGGGCATCGCCGGAATGTGCGGGTCTGACTGGCGCGACTGCTCAAAGGCCAGATGGATCAGTCCGACTTGGGGTCCATTGCCATGGACGATCGCCAGTCGGTATCCATCGCGAACCAGTTCAACCAGTGGCTTGACTGCACGCTGGACGGCCGCTTTCTGGGCGTCGGGAGTCAGGCCGAGGGCATTGCCGCCCAGGGCTACGACGATTTTCCTGGCCATGGCAATCGCTCCTTCAGGATCATTTCGAGCCGGGGATGGATTTCCTCGAGTTCATAGAAAATGCGTATGGCGGGTTTGTTGAGGGTCATGAAGCGGCGCAGGTCGATCGGTGTGCCAAAGACGACACGGTCAGCCGGGGTGCGATTGATGGTGTCTTCCAGCTCTTTGATTTGCTCCCGGCTGTAGCCCATTGCGGGCAACAGGGGGCCAATCTGCGGCCATTTGCGGAATGTCTCGGCGATGCTGCCTATTGCGTAGGGACGTGGGTCAACCAGTTCGCGGGCACCCTGGCGTTCGGCTGCGATGACACCGGCACCATAGGCCATCTGGCCATGCGTGATCGTCGGACCATCTTCGATCACCAGGACACGCTGGCCATGGACCTGGTCCGGTGGATCACTGGTGATGCGGGAGTTGGCCAGGACCACGGTGGCAGCCGGATTCGCAGTGGCAATGGCTGAGCGGACCGATTCAACCTTGGCTGGATCGGCAGAATCAATTTTATTGATGATCACGACATCCGCCATGCGCAGATTGGTTTCACCGGGATGGTAGTGGGTCTCGTCACCAGCCCGGTGCGGGTCAACCACGACGATGCTAAGGTCAGGCCGGTAAAATGAGAAGTCATTGTTGCCACCATCCCAGAGAATGACATCGGCTTCACTTTCAGCCCGGCGGAGAATCGCATCATAATCAATGCCGGCATAGACAAAAAGGCCATTGGCGATCAGTGGCTCGTACTCCTCGCGTTCCTCGATCGTGCAGGATTCATGCTCGAGATCATCATAGGTTGCGAAACGCTGGACTGCCTGGATCTTGAGGTCGCCGTAGGGCATCGGGTGGCGCACGACAGCGACCCTGAACCCAGCCTGCCGCAAGAGTCGGCCTATGTAGCGGGTTGTCTGGCTTTTGCCGCAGCCGGTACGGACAGCTGTGATTGAGATGACCGGCTTCTGGGCCCGCAGCATGGTGGTGCGCGGCCCGAGCAGGCGGAAATCCGCACCGCATGCCAGCACTCGGGAGGCCACGTGCATCACGGTCTCGTGCGAGACATCGCTGTAGGCAAAGATCACCTGGTCGATGCCATGCTTAAGGATCAGGATTTCGAGATCCTGTTCTGGGTGGATCGGGATGCCTTGTGGGTAGCGGGTTCCAGCCAGCTCCGGCGGATACTGGCGGTTGGCGATGCCAGGGATCTGTGTCGCAGTAAAGGCGACAACTTGATAAGCCGGATTGTCCCGGAAATACGTGTTGAAGTTGTGGAAGTCGCGCCCGGCTGCCCCCATGATCAGGACTTTGACCGGAGGCGGGTTCATGGCTGGACCGGATCCGGCGCCGCTGCCAGACACGGCTCACACCTCGGTCGTACAGTTGACGACCATCAGTTTATAGAGCTCAAACATCAGGAGTAGCTGCTCATGGGTGTTTGATTCTTCTATTTTGGCATAGAGTTCGTCAGAGATCCCGGATTGTTCAGCGGCGAATTGCTTGTGCATCTCACTGGTGTTCCAGATGGAAGACTCGCGCGCTTTTGAGCGGGCTTGTTCGAACAGATCCCAGAAATCGGGCGGGTACGGTTTGCTGGCCATTGTGCTCACCTCGCTTGCCTGTGGTGGCCCGGACGGATCATGTCAAGGCTGTGTAGTCCATAAACCTTAAGGTCAGTTTAGACTGTGAGCGATTGTTTTTCGATCAGGCTTGTTACGATTTGGTACGGGGCAAGGCATAGTGGAGGGATCTTCCTATGCTGCTGCCTGGCGTTTCCGGTAGACCAGCAACGTAGCGATGGCAAGGAACACGCCTGCAAAGGCGAGCTGGATGACGCATGCCAGCCGGATGTCCCCAAGGCTCATCCAGTCGAACGAATCAAGCGATCCGATCGCGACATTGGCGCGGACAAACCAGTAGGTCGGGGTCAAGCGGGCGATCGCCAGGACAGAGCGGCCGAGAAACTCCTGCGGCACGAAAACGCCAGCAATGAAGCTGGTGCCCAAAGTCAGGACATTGGCCACGGCGGCCTGGGCATTGCGACTTTTCAGGGCATAGCCAATCAGAAAGCTCAGGCAGAGGCCCACCAGCATGAAAGCAAACGCATTGAGCGCGAGCCAGAAGCCAGTCCAAGTCAGCATGGCACCACGGTACAACACCAGGCTGACGAGGATCATCACCAGCCAGCTGCCGATCGAGAACGCCAGGTTGCCGGCCAGTATCTGCAGGTTCTGGCTACGAAGCGAAACGGGCGAGCAGAGGTTGCGGCGCTTCAGGTCCAAGCTATTGAAGGTGATCATGCAGGTACTGATCCCGAGGATCAGGATCGAGAGCAGGGCATAGGCCAGGTAGTTGAAGTAGTAGATGATGTTTTCGTAAGATCCGCGATAAGAATTTTGTACAGACAGCTCAACGGGTATGCTGAGGGCAAGATTTTCTCGCACCAGCCGGGCAATTTCCTCATCTGCGGCTTCAGGCATACCTGCCCTGAACAGACCAACCGTATGGAGATATTTGTTGACTAGCATGTCCATGTACAGGGCAGACGTGGAATCAGGAGCTGCCTGGCGCTCGATGTTGACTACCGTGTCTGATGCGCTCTGGCTTAGCTGCCCGGAAAAACCGGCCGGAATCCGCAGGACATAGGACACTTCGCCAAAGAAAAGCGCATCGCGGATCTGCTGGGGATCATCGGCCAGAGTGACTAGCTCAGCGGTCTGGCCCAGGTAGTCAACAAGGCCAGCGGACAAAAGAGTGCCTGCGGCGGTATCGTCGTTGAAAACGGCGGTTCGGACCTTTGACCCACTGAAACCGGTCTGCGGGCTCTGGGCATTGAAAATGGTCATCATGATCGCCAGTCCGGCAACGATGCCCAGATACATCAGAAGCAAAGGGGCATTTTTGCGAATGATCTGGAGATAGGCTTTAAAGACTGGCATAGCGCTGCCTCCTGAGAACGGCAAAAGCCAGAAGGCTGAAGAACACGCCAAAAACGAAGAGAATGGCCAGATTCATGAAATACCGCGAGCTGGCCCCGTCATAGTACAGCGCCAGGAAAGCATCCGTGACCAGATTGGCTGGATTGAGGAAAGCAAGAACCGGAACCGCAGTTGTGACGATGTACTTGATCCCGTGGTACATCATGCCTGACAAGAATGACATGACCATGGTTGTCAGAATCAAAATACCGGTCTTGACGCCTTCGCCGGCAGGAATCACAGCGCCAACGCAGGCGCCGTAAGCGACACCCATAAAGCAGGAAACCAGAGCCGCCAGCACGACCCAGCCCAATTGATAGCCGAAATGGTAGCCCAGGACCAGCTGGATGTACGCCAGCACGATCAAGATGATGGCATATTGGATCGTCAGTGCCGCCACGATATCCACCACCAGGCGCAAGAGTTTATGGACCGGTGCGACGCTGACCCTGGCCCCCTGGTTTGACAAGTTGGCCTGGTTCTCATTGACGATCCGCAAACCCCAAAAACCACCATAAAGAGCGGTCATGGCCATCAAGGAATAAAAATTGATGACAGCAGGATCGAGCTGATCCTTGCCGACGGGCACAGCGGCGATGTAATCGCGGCGATCCTGGACCACTGGAAGCAGGGTTTCCAAACGGATCTCCGGACTGAGAATGGTCATTTGACTCAACGCCTGGCTGGTCTGGATGTATTCATCAAGGAAGCTTTTGATCACTGTCTGGTTGAGTCCGGATTTTTGCACCTCCAGGTGAAGACTGGAATCAGCAAAAATGACCCCATCGACTTGGTTTGCTGAGAGCAGCTGTCTGGCGGTGGTGTCATCTGTCTGGAACAGACTGAACAAGCCACCGCCACCCGTCTGAGTGGACACGGTTTCCAGCGCAGACTTCAGGGCCCTGTTTTGCGGATTGTCTTCATCGATAACCACTGCTACGGGGATTGCCGTGAACGTGCCAATTTCAGACAAATTGGCAAAGGCCAGATTAAACAAGGTGGCCAGGAGCAAGGGAAAAGCGAGCGTCCAGAAAATCATCTGGCGGTCCTTGAGGAAACACTTGAGGCGATACTGCAGCAGATGGGAAATCATAACGCCCTCCTGATCCGTCTAGTCGCGCAGCTCTTTGCCAGTAAGCTCAAGGAAGACATCATTCAAGGTAGGGAGTTCGGAGTGGATCCGGCCGAGCGGGACCCCCTGGGATTTGAGGAAATCAAGCAAATCGAGCAGGCCGTTCTGACCGCGGGCAAAGCGGACGACCAGCCATGTTCCGTCGTAAGTCACAGAAGCAACATGTGGCCTGGCATTAAGCAGTGCCAGTACGGCCGCATCCAGACTCGGCGTCTCGACCTGGACAGTTTCGCCAAGATCAATCTGGGCCTTGAGCTGTTCCTTGGTACCGGCAGCAATAACCTTGCCTTTATCGAGGATGTTGATCCGGCTGCAGATCAGCTCGACCTCTTCCATGTAATGCGACGTATAGAGGACTGTCGCGCCGTTCCGGTTCAACTGGCGGATGCCCTCGAGGATGTTGTTTCGGCTCTGGGGATCGACCGCGACCGTTGGTTCGTCGAGAATGATCAGGCGCGGTTTGTGAGCGATACCGCAGGCAATGTTGAGGCGGCGCAGCAGGCCGCCGCTGAGCTTTTTCGGGTAGAAGCGGCGATAATCCCCGAGGCCGACAAATTCAACCGCTTCATCGACCAGCCCACGCCTCATTTTTCGCTCGGTGACATAGAGGCCGCAGAAATAGTCGATGTTGTCCTGCACCGTCAGCTCATCAAAAACAGCCACATTCTGCATGACCACACCGATGTCTCGCTTGAGATCATAGGCATCGGGGGCCATCGGCCGGCCAAAGACCTCGATCGTCCCGTGGTCGAATTTCAAAAGCGAGAGGATGCAATTGATCGCGGTGGTCTTGCCTGAGCCATTTGGACCAAGGAGACCGAAAATCTCGCCTTCGTGCACCTCGAGATTGAGATGATCGAGAGCGGTCAGTGTGCCATAGCGCTTGACGAGGTCCTTGACTTGAATGATCATGGCGTTCACCCGAAAAGTCAAAATACTGGTGAATAATGACAAAATCAACACTATTATTATACATCATTCACCTGACAATCGTATTTGCTATAATGGAATCCTGAGTCTGTGCCATCGCATTGCCGGAAGGCAGAAAGGATCACCCCCATGACCCAGTCATTGAAATCATTTCTCAGTAAGGAGTGGCCTTTGTTGCTGGTTGTCCTGGTCCCACTGGTGGCTGCTTTCGCGATCTATCCAGCGATGCCGGACATCGTGCCGACGCACTGGAATGCCCAGGGGGAAGTGGATGGATACAGCAGCCGAGGCTTTGGCACCTTTTTCCTGCCACTGATGAATATCGGGCTCTATGTCTTACTGCTGTTCTCACCGCAGCTGGATCCCAAGCGCGAAAACTATGCCGGGTTTGCTGGCACCTATCGGTTGATCCGCTGGCTGATCCATGCCTTCATGGTGGTGATTTTCGGTGTGACAATTGCTGCTGCCCTGGGCTATGAAGTTGACATTGGGCTCTGGGTGCCTGCATCCGTTGCAGGGATGTTCATCGCCCTCGGGGCGACCATGAGCCGGATCAAATTCAATTACTTTGTTGGTATCCGCGTGCCCTGGACCCTGGCCGATGAAGAGGTCTGGAACCAGACCCACAAGGTGGCGTCCAAATGGATGATGGCCGGCGGTGTGCTGGCACTCCTGGGCAGCGTCTTTCTGGCAGGCGACATGAGATTTACTGTTTTCATGATCTGCATCCTGGTCCCGGTCCTGGGAGCTACCATTTATTCGTATGTCTTGTACCAGCGAAAAAGGAGGAATTCCTGATGGATGTTTTGCAAGCACTGGCCACGCGCCGCAGCGTCCGCCACTATTCAGAAAAGCCCGTCGAAGAAGAAAAATTGGAGCTGGTGCTGGAAGCCGCCCGTTTGTCTCCATCGGCCAGCAACCAGCAGAACTGGAAATTCATCGTGGTCCGCGATTCCGTGACGCGCCAGAAGTTGGTCGAGGCCTGTCCCGGACAGACGTTCGTTGGCGAAGCACCGGTGATCCTGGTCTGCTGCGGCACGGATCCGAATGCGGTCATGCTCTGCGGCCAACACCGCTACACGGTTGATCTGTCGATCGCCACGGCCTACATGATCTTGCAGGCGCACGAATTGGGGCTGGGAACTTGCTGGCTCGGACGATTTGATGAAGCACAAGTCAAATCAATCCTCGGTATCCCTGAGCCGGTGCGTGTGGTCGCTGTGACACCTTTAGGTTACCCTGCTAAACAACCCGCCGCCAAGCCGCGGAAAAAGATCGAAGAGATTGTCTCCTATGACCGGTATTCCTGAAGCAAGGGCACAAGGTCAGATAAATTTTGACACACAGGCACAGCAAGGTTGATCTCGCCTCTCGGATGGACCAGGATGGCGTCGATGCCAGCCTGCAGTGCACCCCAGGCATCGGCGTGTGGATTGTCACCGATCATGACACAGGTCTCGGGGTGACCAGCGCATTCTATGGCGAGGGCGAAGATTTCGGGGTGCGGTTTTTCAAAGCCGACGAGGGCAGACACAATCTGCTGGTCAAAAAAATGGCTGATGTCCAGCTGGTCCATAAGTGCTGGCAGTTCCGGGAAGTTGTTGGACAACAGGATGTGATGCCAGCCTTGGTTGGACAAAAGTTCGAGTGTCTGGATGGCGTCCTCGTAGAGGTGGAAATTGGACGGTTCCAGGATCCGCCCACGGACGGTCGGAGCAACTTGCGCGGCCTCTGCAGCGGATAACCCGCAGCGCTGGCTGATTGCAGCGAACTGCTGCTCCATGGCCTGCCACCATTTGTCCGAGTCGGTCAAATGGCGGTAATCGCGTTCCGGATCGTCCCAGGGGAAGGTCCCTGGATGCTGGTTGGCGGAAAGCTGCTCCAGCGTGATGCCGCAGTCAGGCCAGCAGTGCTTGATCGCCTGATAGAGACTCTTGCTCCACAGCTTTTCGGCACGGATCAAGGTGCCATGGAAATCCCAAAACAGCGTTTTCATCCCGGGGAGGTCCTTTCATGCAGACATTCCCCGTCATTATACAGGTTCAAGGCCAGGCTGTCAGACCAGCGTTTCGATCAGGCCACGGAACCGGCAGAAGTCCTGGACAGCAGCAGCTGGTACATGGTCCCGATCTGGGAAAACCCTTCCTGTTCAGCCAGATCACTGAGCATCCGGAAACAGGCTGCCCAGGTCTCCGGATCCTGGTGTTCCATTTCCAAGTGCTGGGCGAGCTGATCCAACAGAAAACAGGCCTGACGTTTCTCCATTTCCGCGACATCAGCGAAAACCATTGCAAGTTCATTATTTCTATCCTGCATTTCACTGGCTGAATACGCCCTGTATTGGCGGCAGCTGGCCGCCAGGGAAACGATGGAGCGGATCAGGCTGCCTGTGGTCCGAGTCAATTGTATCATCTCTGTGAACCTCCTGTTATCAGGCTATAAAAGCAAAAGGCGCCTGCCGGTTAATCCGGCAAAGCGCCCTTGCTTATGGATCCATCATAATGCGCTGGTCAGGAATGTCAAGAGGGCCCAGCGTGCTTTTTGCAAGATCAGGCTGCAGTTGTTTCAGCGGCAGTGGTCTCAGCAACCGTGGTTGCCTCAGCGGCAGCTTCACTGGTTTCGGTGGCAGCTTCGGAAGTTTCCTCAGCGACCGTGGTCTCTTCAGCGGCTGCGGTGGTCTCTTCGGCGACAACGGTGGTTTCGCTGGCAGCAACGGTGGTGGCCTCGGTCGCTTCAGCAGTGGTGGCCTTGGTCGGTGTGCAGCCGGCCATAGCAGCAACGAGCAGGATCAGGGCAGCAAGGACGATCAGATTACGTTTCATGTGAATGTCTCCTCTTCTTTTCAAAACGGTTTCGTTCAGGTCAGCGGTGGATCCAGCCAACCTGTTGCTGAAATTTAGACCCTTTTTCCGTCGAAAGCAATCATTAGAAAGTGGCTTTTTTCGCTGAATAGTGGCTGTTCAGAGCCTTTCTCGCCAGGTTTTGAGCATTTGTTACCATTTTGATCGTCCCGTTCGGACAGTTGCACGAGGTTCAGATGTTTCTGGCAAACAGGTTTTCGGAAAACAGAGAAATGTAATTTGCACAATTGATTAGTCATTCGTTTGTGCACACTGCAATATCGCGAACACGTTTGTCGCGGTATGGGATGACGCAGAATGACGGTCATAGCACTTTTCATGGAAACAGAACCATCCTTATGTGAACGTGTCATGGCAACTAGGTTGCGAGCCTTCTGAACGCTGATACTTACAAGTCAAAGCGCATGCACTATAATGAACCTGGTGCCGAAGAGTGCCGAAGAATGCCGAAGAGGTAGACAATGACTGACAATTCATTCCCTTCCCTGCCCTATGCCATGCCACCCGAATGGGCCCCTCACCAGCGGACCTTTGTCTCCTGGCCCGTCCAGGACTCCATGGTCTATCCGGAAAATTTTGCTGCTGTCCAGAACTGGTACCTGGAACTCGTCCTGGTCATCGCAGAATTCGAACCAGTCGCTGTCCTGGTCAACACCGAGCAGCTCGAGCAGGTGCAGGAGTTGATCGAAGATCGGCAGGCTCAGCCCGGCTGTCCAGCTGTCAAGGACATTGACTTGCTCCTGATCCCGCACAATGATGCCTGGATCCGCGACAATGGCCCGACCTTCCTCATGAGCTCGGCCGGCCAACTGGCGGCGGTCAACTGGCAATTCAATGCCTGGGGCGGCAAATATGCGCCCTGGGATCTCGACGATGCCGTCGCACCTGCCATCCTGGCCCAGTACAACGTGACGCGATTGGATGCTCCTTTGGTCATGGAGGGCGGCTCCCTGCATGTCGATGGCGAAGGCACCTTGCTGACGACTGAGGAATGCCTTCTGAATCCCAATCGCAACCCCAGCCTCAGCCGCGAGCAAATTGAAACGTATGTGCAGGCCTATCTCGGCATCGAGACCATTATCTGGCTCAAACGGGGTCTTGCAGGGGATGAAACCGACGGCCATGTCGACAACATTGCCTGTTTCGCCGCCCCTGGGCAGGTCCTGATCCAGGTCTGCGATGATCCGTTGGACGAAAATTACGCCATCACCCAGGAAAACCTGGCGATTCTTGCAGCTGCGACCGATGCCAGGGGGCGCGCACTCGACATCGTGAAAATCCCGCAGCCGCCACGTGCGGCATACCAGGGCAAGCGGCTGACTCTTAGCTATCTGAATTTCTATTTCGTCAATGGCGGAATCATCCTGCCTGTCTTTGGTGGTCCCGCAGCTGAAACAGACGAGCAGGCGGCTGCCATCCTGCACGGGCTCTATCCCGAGCGCCGGATCCGCCGGATCGACGGGATGCCGATCATTCCCGAGGGGGGAAATGTCCACTGCACCACTCAGCAAATGCCGGAGGGAAATGCATGAAAAAGGTCAAAGTCGCAGCCACCCAGATGAGCTGCAGCTGGTCGGTCGATGAAAACATTGCCAAAGCCGAGAAGCTGGTCCGCCAAGCTGCCAGTGATGGTGCCCAGATCATCCTCTTGCAGGAACTTTTTGAGACACCCTATTTCTGCCAGAAGGAAAAGCCGGAATACTATGACCTGGCCCTTCCAGCCGCAGAAAACCGGGCCATCCAGCATTTCCAGGCCGTGGCCAGGGAATTGGCCGTCGTTCTGCCGGTCAGTTTCTACGAACGACGCAACAATGCCCGCTACAATTCGATCGCGGTGATCGATGCTGACGGTTCAGTTCTGGGTATTTACCGCAAGAGCCACATCCCGGACGGGCCCGGCTACGAAGAGAAATTCTACTTCAATCCGGGGGATACAGGTTTCAAAGTCTGGTCGACCCGTTATGCGACGATTGGTATCGGGATCTGCTGGGACCAGTGGTATCCGGAAACCGCCCGCTGCCTGGCCCTGATGGGCGCCGAGCTCCTCTTCTACCCGACTGCGATCGGTTCTGAGCCGAATGATCCTACGATCGATTCCAAGGATCACTGGCAGATGTGCATGCGCGGCCATGCCGCAGCCAATCTCATACCGGTGGTCGCTTCCAACCGCATCGGATCCGAGACGGATGAAGATTCGACGATCCTCTTTTATGGTTCATCGTTCATCGCTGGACCACAAGGCCAGCTGATCACCGAGGCTGATCGCAGCAGCGAAGGCATCCTGACCGCCGAATTCGACCGGGATGAACTGGCCGCCATGCGTGCCGGCTGGGGCATCTACCGCGACCGCAGACCCGACCTGTACCGGGCGATCCTGACCTATGACGGGGAGTTGGAAGTCAGATCGCGCTGATCCCGATGATCCGGGCGGCAATTTCGCCGGCTGAACGGCCATCTCCGACAGCAACGGTGGCCACAGGTACGCCTGCCGGCATTTGCAGGATGGAAAGCAGGGAATCGTATCCTTCGAGCGTTCTGGTTTTGACAGGGACACCGATGACAGGCAAGACAGTCAGCGAGGCGACCATGCCCGGCAAATGGGCGGCACCACCGGCTGCTGCGATGATCACCTGAAGGCCTCGGCCAACGGCCTGCGTGGCATAATCGAAGAGCTTGGCCGGGGTGCGATGAGCTGAGACAATATGAACTTCATACGGGATGCCCTGTTCTCTAAGCACGTCCAATGTGCTTTCCAGGGTCGGGAAATCAGAGTCGCTGCCCATGACGATACCGACACGTGCGCCAGTATGATTTGTGAGATCCTTGTGATTCATGAATGGTTCACTTCACCTTCTGGAAAAATCAGCCCAGCTGTTTACTGTGCCTTTGATGACTGATGAGTTGCAGCTTTTCGATCACCAAGCCCAGGATCCAGCCGACAACTGGCTGGAACAGCCAGCCTGTGACCAGGCAGGCAAGCGCCGCAGGAATCGCACGCTTGTTGATGCCCAGAGTCTGGATGCCGTTTTCTACCATCGGCAGATATACTCCAAAAATGAGTACTGGCCAGAGCAGGAGAGGAAACACGGCCCAGTCAAGGGGAAAGCCCAAAAAGCTGGCCAGCAAACCGAACAGGCCGAGAAACAGGGCGCTGGCACCGATCGGCCGGCGCACGACGCCGAGCGGGATCATGAAACTGCGCCAGATGGCAGCTGTCTGCGCACCACCGAGCAGAGCGCCGATGATGTTGCGGACAGAAACCAGTAAATAGGTTGGATTGAGCAAAAAGGTGGCCCGCCGGCCCGCGGGGCCATAATTGTTTTCCAGGATGGTCTGGATGGCCAGCGCGTCCGTTGGCCACATGACGATCGCCAGCAGGACAAACGGGATGGGCTTGATAAAATCGGCGACGGAGCCAGGCCAGCCCAGCCCCCATTTCTCCAGCCACCACTGTCCTGGATTCAGGAGAGGCAACCCCGGTCCGGTTTCCAGTTGTGGCGGGATCCTGAACATCAAGGCCAGGAGCAAGGCCAGGGTTGCCAAGCTTGGAATCACCAGCCAGCGCATTTTAAAACGCTGCAGCGCAATGATCAGAACAATCCCCAGGCTTAGAATGGCGCCAGCGGCTGGCAAAGCCGAGTTGGCCTGTGTCCAGGCCCACAGTGAACGCAGGGAACTGGCAATCCCCATCAGGCCAAAAAGCAGCAAGATGCCACTTCTCGTACCGGGTCCAGTCAATGTCATGATCCGGGAAAACGATCCCGACGCAGCCAGAGCGATCCCTGCAGCGCCCAGCAGTATGCCAAAGGCCAGTGGATGGACACCTGCCGCTGCCATTGCAGGAACGAGTGGAATCAGAGGTGCGAGTGTACCAGGAGGCCCGAGGCGGGGATGGAGGACAGCAGAGAACAGGATCGCCAGAATACTGGCGACAAAAAGCTCCAGGCGAACATTTTCCGTGACAAAATCAGGCGTCCCGATCCCCAGACCATTTTTCCAGGCAACCGCAAAGGCTGCCACCAGGGCTATTTTGCCGATGACGCCAGACAAGGCTGGCACCAGATCCTCCGGCCGGACGGTATAGTCCTTGCCGGGCCGGTTCCAGTGCCAAGCCCTGGTCTGGTACTGTGCCAGATCCTGCTCGAGTCTTTGGTTGCTGAGGTGGTCAGGTTTTCCCATGGTCTCCTTTGACACGATATGGATCGATCAGTAGCGCATCGGGATCAGGTCGAGGTAGTCTGCCACCGTGCCATCGTTCAGGCAGCAGTCGATGATTTTCTTACCCAGCGGATCCAGTTCTGGCGTGAGGTATTTGGCCAGTTCCTTCTTGAAAAAGTCAGTCAGGATGGCAGCCCCCTGGTCAAAGCCGTCTTTGCCGACCTCCTGCTGACGGTGGACCTCCAGCATTTCCCGGGCGAGGTAGGTCCCTTCGACTTTGATGTCCCTGAGCGCATAGCCCAGCAGGGAGCAGCGGGATTCGCTCAGCTGGTCGGCGCGGAACTTGGCGCCACCGCGGCGGGCCAGGTACTCGCGGGCGATCCACTGGGGGTTGAAGCCGACTTTGTGGGCGCCGATGTGCTGGTTAGGCACCAGGATGTAGCGCGTGTTGCCCGTGGAGACAATCTGCTTCAGGAGCAGATTGGCCTGGTCAACCATTTTGCCGGTGGCGAAGGGCCAGTAAGAACCGACACCTTCGCTGCTCATGCCCTCAGAGTCGATGACGCTGGGGTTGTCATGGCCGCGCGGGGCGACGAGGCGCCAGAGCCAGGCCAGGGCGGGCGGCAGGATATGGAACAGGCCGATGATGCCGTACGAAGGCTGCTCGCGGGTGCAGGGAGGGGTGCGGACGCCGAAACTGCGGACATCGATTTCGACCGGTTCACTGACGATGCCTGGCACAAAGCGGCGCGGCATGATCACGCGCGGGTTGGGGCAGGCTTTGCCTGGGGCATCCTCAATGTGTTCCCAGATCAGGCAGGTCGATTCCGGAACCGTGTGGTAGTTGAGGAAGATCAGTGGCTCCGGCGGATGGACGCAGAGGCGCTCCAGGTAAGGATCGGTGCCATAAGTCTTGATGTGGTTGGTGCGCAGGAACCAGCCATCTTCTGCGTCTTTGACCACCAGCTTATGACTGTCATTTTGCAGGGATGGATGGCAAAGCGCCATATCATCGGTTACCGGACGCAGATCGCACGTTTCAATCAGGTCGATGTAGTGCTTTTCCTGGCTGACCAGATTCTTTGACAACAAGATCCGGCCATCGTGTTCACGGTGAATCTCCTCGATCATTTCGCTTTTGCCGCCACCGCTGGCACCTTCGTGCATCAGGGTGAAGACATTGTCATACGGCGTGATGACTTGGACGGTCGATCCATGGACGGTGACCCAGCCTTCCTGTTCGCCGAGATTTAAAAGCATGCCATAGACGCCTTTCTTGGCACTCGGTCCGGGATATAAATTATAGGCAAACATTTCGTAGACGGCGTCGGTGCGGTTGTGGACCACCATTTGACGGCCAGCGAAATGAGTGTGGCGGAAGGTAGGCGCCAGATAAAGAATCGCTCGGGGGGCGAAACGATGGTCCAGCTCGCTTTGCGGGATGAATCCCTGCAAATCAAGAAGCCCTCCGGCAAAGAAGCCGGCATTATCTGGCGCCACAAGGAGAGCGGGATACCCCATGCCGGGGTCGCCTGCCATGAACGGCATTAAGATGAGGTCCTGCTGGGCCAGCCAGGCAAAAGTCTGGCTGCGCAGGTCAGAAAAATCGGTCTGGTAACGTTCGGAAAAGCGCTGTTTGTCGGTCGGGCCATCGTCAGCGATAACCATGCAATCCGGATCGCGGCGGCGCATGTAGGGATCGAGGTAATTGACCACCGCTCCGTTTTTGGCCCGGGCAACCGTCGCTTCGACCACGTGTCCCCGGCCCGGGACATCATAGGCGACCTCAAACACGGTCGAGTCCGGTCCGCCCAAAGCCTTTTCCAGCAGTTCACTGCGGGTTTCGGGCATGAAAATCTGCTTGCCTTGCGCCAGGATCGAGCGCAGATCGGCTGGCAAAGAAAAATGCTCAAACTTTTCGAGTTGAATGTACGGCATGGTCCTAATCCTCATTTCTTGCAATATAAAAAGCCAATACGTCCTCCTGCTACAGGATTTGGTATTGGCTTACCTCGCGACACGTCTCAAACGGTTCGGAGCGTCTTCCGGTCATATGGGTGAGCTGTCAGGTGCGGGTCAGCTGGTCCTCCAGGTTCTCCCGCAGCGTGATGACAATGATCTTTTCCGCCGTCCGGGTGCTGACATCGGAGTGGATGCTGATGATATCGACATCCACGACTTCCCGGATGAAAGTCTCAAGATAGCTTTTTGATGTCTCAAACAAAGTGGTCCGGACTTTTTTCAGCAATTCGACTCCCTGGTTGTTTTCTGCCAGCAGCTGTTCGGACTGGCTTAAAAAACCCTTGAGCCTGATGATAATCAGGTCCTGGACGATCAGGGTACGGATCTGCTTGGGCCCGCGGCCCATGAACTCGATCTCGAACCGGCTGACGGCCTCGCTGATTTTTGCTTCTGTTTGTCCTTTAGTCATCATCGCCTACATCTTCTTTCTTTGAAAGCAAGGATATCACGAAGGTCGATCTGACGCAAGAGGCTTCTATGGTTTTTTGCAATATATAAAACAAATTCTTGCATTTTGAATAATTGCGCACAGTTCTATCTCATAACATTTAGCAATTTTCAGCAATTACCTTCTCTTCTGATAGATGTATTTACATGTATTGTGCTGTCCATCTCTTCAAGCTGATCGCATTTTGCATAATCCATATCTATATTATTCATTTTTGTTCTTAGTATCCGCGCAGATCCACCTTGGCCCGAACATGGTCCGGGGGATTTTCCCGGGCCAGGAACATGGCAAGATACCAGGGCAAATCAGTAATGGGACCTTGAACCATGACAGGGCCCTTGTAACGTCTTTCCATATCCATAGGTCGTATTTTGTAACGTTTTTCTCACTCAACGACTGTGATCTGGCTTCGGATCATGCCCATCCAGCAGGAAAAGGGTACGATGCCACTTTCGTCCGGGGTGAACTCAATGACGTTGTCGCCAAATTCCAGCGGCTTCTCGATCCCATATGCCGGGATGACGATCGCATTGTTGCAGCCATTGAGTGTGCCATCGGCGGCATGGATGGTCCAGCGCACAGGGATACCAGCCTGGACGGTGATCGGCGCATAGCGGTTGCTTTTCAATTCCGTCGTGACGAGCTGGACGCCATCCACCAGCTCGGCCTGGCCCTCGGATGCTCCGTTTGCTTTTTGCGAGGCCGGTTGGGCGATGGAACCTGCCAGAGCCGATGCCGATACGCCGGACAAGCCCAATCCGTTCTGGAACATCAGCACCCCCAGGATGATGACCAGCATCGCACTGGCCTGCATCATGTTGCGGGTGAAGCGGCGACTCAGCAGGGATCCGAGGGCCCCAAGCCCGAACATCAGAGGGACCGTACCCAGTGAAAACAGCAGCATCGACAAGGCGCCCTCCAGCGGATTGCCCGTGGACAGGGCATAGATCTGCATGGCCTGGAGCGGTCCGCACGGCATCAGGCCATTTAAGAGGCCAACCGTGAAAGGACCTTTGTTGCCGCGCTGCTTTTCCCGGTAGATCAGGCTAGCCAATGCCCGGGGCATCCGTGGATTGAACTTTCTCAGTACCGGAAAAATCTGCAGCATGTTGAGGCCCATGATGACCATGAACACGCCAGCGACGAGGGCGACCAGGCCTTTGGCGCGGCCAGGCAAGACCAGGACGGATCCCAGTGCACCTACGATACCGCCGATCACGGTGTAGGAAACAACACGGCCCATGTTGTACAAGAGACTCGGTTTCACGGTCTGCCAGCGCGAGCCGCTGGATCCAGATGCGCCGGATGCACCAGAATCCTGGTCCGGAGCAACCCGGGGCAGGCACTGGGACAGGTTGATCCCGCCGCACATGGCCACGCAATGGACCGAGGTCAATAGGCCAATGATGAACAGGAGTCCATAGCCCATGCCGGCTTCAGCCTGGGGAAAGACGTTGAACCAGCTGGCCAAGCCAAGGCGGCGACTGACCAGAAACAAACCAACCAGGATGATGGCCATGCCGATCAGATGGTCGCGCTGGTTATGGCCAGAAGCGGCTTGCGGTTTGGGAGGCATCTGCTTTCGGGATGTTTGGGTCGTGGCACGGGTTGCAGGCACAGCGCCTTTCACGACCGGATAGTCAATCCGCACCAGTTCGGACTCGATCTGCCGGACGGTGACCAAAGCCGGATCATAGCTGACCATGGCTTGCGCACGTGCGAATGATGCCTTGACCGCATGGACCCCAGCCAAATGGCTGAGATGGTTTTCAATGTGATGTTCACAGGACGTGCACGTCATGCCTTGGATGTGCAGGATAATGGTTTGGGAATGAGCAGCCATGATTGGGAGTCCTCTCTGATTTCTCAAGCAGGGTGTGATGCTCCGATTGTAAGGGCTGCATTTGGAGATTTTATGGAGTTTGCGGGGTAGATTGCAGCAGCGGACAGCAGAGGGGCGCAAAGGATTGCCATGACCGCCCCTATTCCAGAGGCAAGGTCACCTGGAACACGCTGCCTTGCCCTGGCTGGCTTTCAACCGTTACCAGTCCGCCATGGGCTTCGACGATCGATTTGACGATCGCCAGGCCGATTCCAGAGCCTCCGGTTTCCCGGGTCCTGGATTTGTCAGCACGATAGAAGCGTTCGAAGATCTGGATCAGGTCTTCAGGGGCGATGCCGATGCCTGTATCCTCGATGCTGACTATGACCTGGTGCTCGGCCACGCGCGTGAACACCCGGACCGAACCCCCGGAATGGGTGTATTTCAACGCATTAGCCAGAAGATTGATGAATACCTGGCTCAGCTTGTCGGTGTCGCCCTGGACAACAACCGGTTCGGCCTGGATGCTTAATTGCACGTTTTTGCTGGCAAAATCGCGCTGGAAATTCAAGCCTATCCGCGTCAGCAGGGCCTTTAGATCAACGGCCTCTTTCTGCAGGGCCAGATTCCCCTGCTCGATCTGAGTCAGCTTATCCAAATCATTGACGAGACTGGAAATGCGCACGACTTCGCCGTGGCAACTTTCCAGCCGCTTCTGGTCTGCTTGCCAGGTCCCATCGATCATGGCTTCAAGATGACTTTGCAACACCGCCAGGGGTGTCCGCAGTTCGTGGGCGATGTCGCTCGTCAGCTGCTTGCGCATGGTTTCCTGCCGCCCGAGCGATTCGGCAAGGCTGTTGATCGAACTGGTCAGTTCTGATAGCTCGCGCGGACCTTTTTCTTCGCTGATGCGGTCACTGTAATGGCCATCGGCGATCCGGCGCGTCGACTGGATTGCCCGGGTGATCGGGCCCGTCAGCTGGCGCGCGATCATCAGGCCCAGAATAGCCGCAATCGCCATCGAAAGAACAGCGGCGAGCAGCAATAATTGATTCAGTCGTTTGAGAAAGGCCAAGTCGACCTCTGAATAGGAATAGGGTCCGTAAAACCCGATATCGATCGATCCGATGGAAGCACCGGCAACGGTCAGCGCCTGAGTCTGCTCGGTGTAGCCGCCCTGGAAATTTTCAAACTGGCTCTGCATGCGTTCGGCAATGTTGGCCAGCATCAGACTGCACATGCCGTGGTTGTGAACCTGGGCATCCCAGAGGATCCGGCCGTCCTGATCTTTGAGCCGGATCAAATAGCCTTCACTCAGGGCATTGACGCCGATGCTCTCAATCCCGGCCAGGTCCCAGCGATTGCCCCAGTCGACGTAACGGCTGGTAAATAAATCGGCAAAAGCGGCAATACGCTGGTTCTGCTTGTCGATGGCGTAGTTTTTGAACTGATTGGCCAGCAGGCCATTAGCCGCAAAACTGATCGCGGCAAACATGACGGCAACGACCAGGAAAAAAGCCAGGGACAGGCGCGCTTTGAGCCGGATGGATTTCACGAGCCGCCTCCAAATTTGTAGCCGACGCCATGAACGGTCTGGATGTACTGGGGATCACGGGTATCATCTTCGATTTTCTGGCGGATGTTCTTGATGTGGCTGTCGATGACCCGGTCATTGCCCTGGTAGTCATCCTCCAGCGCCAGTGAGATCAGCTCTTCGCGGGTGAAAACCTTGGTCGGATATTTGCCCAGCGAGGCCAGGATTTTGAATTCGATCGGGGTCAGGGACACCGGTTCACCGCCCTTGCGCACCTCATGACGCAAACTGTCGATGACCAGGTCACCGTTTTTGAATGAGAGCTGGTCAGCCAGGGTGTAGGCTTCGTCGGACACTCGGCGCAAGATGGCCTGGATGCGAGCCAGTAGCTGGCGCGGGCTGAATGGCTTGGTGACGTAATCGTCCGCACCCAAGTTAAAGCCTTTGAGCAAATCTGCTTCTGCCACTTTGGCCGTGAGCATGATGATCGGCACCCTGGATTTGCGGCGAATCATGCGGCAGACTTCCTCTCCGGTAATATCCGGCAGCATCAGGTCCAGAACCACCAGGTCCGGGGCCATCTGGTCAAACAGCGCCAGCGCATCGCGCCCGTTGTAAGCCTCGAGGACATGGAAGCCAGCGTTCAAAAGGTAATCGCGCACGACTTCAACGATCCCTTTTTCATCATCCACGATCAAAACTGTCTGTCTGCTCATCTTCATCCACCTGGGTGCCAAAAATGGGACGGCGTCCCTTTTTCGGCGTATTGTTGTTTGTTGGCAGGCCTCTGTCTTCAATCTAAACGAAAAAAGACCGCCAGGGCAAGCACTTCCCAAGCGGCCTTGCTGCGAAATCGCCAGGGGTTCCCCTGTGGAGTGGATTGTCGCAGATATTTATGGAGATTTTGTGGGGCTTTCGATCACGCAGTTAGTCTGGATCGGATCACATCCCGGATTTGTAGGCGACCTGGATCGCAGCCTGGTGCTGACTGTCAACCGAATTGGTCCCATGGGTGCGGCTCTTGTAAAAGTGGATGTCGAAATGGCCATCCATGTCATTGCCTTTGACAGAATCGTAGTTGACGCCGGTACCAAAGCCACCACTGCGGTTGCGGACGGTCTCCAGCGCTGGCTGGTTATCCAGACCGGCATGGGGGCGGCAGGTCATCGAGGCCGCCAGACGCTGACCATCGATTTCAACGATGATCGGGCGCCGCGTCCAGTTCCATTCACCACCGGCGACTTGCAGCAATTTGGCTGTTTCAGCGGCGTCAATGGTTTCAACATCGGCATGGTTGTGCCCGCCGGTCCGCTGGATCTGCAACCGGACACCGGTTTCCAGGTCAATCACGGTGGCCACCTCGCCTTTGGCGTAGACAGTTTCCGCTTCTCCAAACCAGGGCAAACGGACAATGGCGCCACTTGCAGCATTCGAGTCCAGGCTGGATTGGCTACGCGAGAGAGCCTCTTCAGGCTGAGCCAGATCGGGGGCGGCCAAAGCCGGGGTCGGGGCAATGGTCGGGGCAGGTGTGGGGGTTCCTGTGGGAGCGGCTGCCTCATCCACAGGGGCAGGTTCGACGATGAGAGCAGCCAGCTCAGCATCATCCCGTGTGGTCTGGCGACGTGGAGATTCAAACAGCGCCGCAGAAACCGGGACAGCAGACTGGTCCTGCAGAACAGCGGTGGGTAGATCGGAAACACGTTGCGAGGGCTGCGCCAGGATAGCCAAGGCGGGCATGATTGTGAATGAAGTCAGGAAAAGGGTAGCAGAAACAAGGGCCGTGGTTTTACGGATGTTCATGAATCAGGGTGTGGACTCCTCTTTTGATAGCTTGCGAGGTTAGTTGACGGATTCGGGAAAAAGAGTAGTCCCGGCCGCAGGTGCGGCTTCACCCCAGGATGAATAGAAAATTCCCCCGCTCCTCCTGCGACCAGGAAGATTCAGCTTCGGGCAACATTTTACAAGCTATCTCCTGACAAGGCAACCCTTCATGTCAAATAATTGGCAATTCCGGCCATTTGCACAAAAAGGGACCGGGTCCCATTTTGTGCAGCCCCTGTAGTTGCTCCAGCTACAAAGTGCCGAATTTGGGACGGCGTTCCTTTTGGGGCAAGAGAAAAGCGCTGCCGTTTCCAGCAACGCTTTTGGGTTCTGCGTATGGGTCTCATCCAGATGGATGGTAAGGGTTTTGGGTTGCTAGTCGAAGAAATACTCGCTCATGCGGCGGATTTCGCGACGGTGCAGTTCGGTGATGGTGCTGTCTACAGTCAGGCGCTGATGTTCGCTGTCTTCGACGATGAAATCACCCTCATGGACATTGGTCGGCAGCGCTTTTTGCGCAATGCAGGCAGACGAGCGGTCAGCCATGTCAATGACAGCGCCTTCTTTTTCAAAATGGTTAATGAAACCTTCCAGTCTGGTCACAAAAATCCTCCTTTCGGACTTGCCCAAAGATTAAAAGGGGGCAAGGTATTGGGATTGAGGCAAGTTACTGTTTCCGGCATTGGATACCCTCAGGTTTCCATGTGATCATGGTCACTGAGATGCTATTAGTTTAGCAGGATCATTTCCCCGAGATGGAACCTGTGTGACCACCGTAACCTGGGACTCGAAAAAAGGTCTCTTTCTTTGTTATGGTGCACTCAATAAGCCCATTCTGGAGGTGCGGTGTGAAAATCGAATTGTGGGCGGATTTTGTCTGTCCGTATTGCATGGTTGGCAAAAAGCGCCTGGACGAGGCACTCTCATTGTTTGAATATCGTGATGCTGTGGAGGTTGTCTGCCGCAGTTTCGAATTGTATCCCGGTCGCCCGGTTTACTCAGGGAATGGCCTGGCCGATGTTTTAGGCGAAGTCGAGGATATGACTCCAGAAAAAGTCCGGCGAATATTGCACAAGACAGCCCAGCTCGGTCACGAGGTCGGTTTGACTTTTGCGCTCGATGATGTCAAGCCAACCAATACGCACGACGCGCATCGCCTGTGCCATTTCGCCCGCACAACCGGACACGAGGAAGCTTTGATCCACAGGATTTACGAGGCCTATTTCCTGAACGGCCAAGTCATCAGCGATCATGACACCTTGCTGGAACTGGCTGTACAGTCAGGGCTCGACCGCACGGCAGCCGATTCAGTCTTGAGCGACCCATTGGCCTACCGTGCCGAAATCGCCAAAGACCAGGCCGATGCTTATGAGATCAATTTCCCCGTCGTCCCCCATTTCCGGATCAACGGACTTCATCACCTGTCAGCTGTGCCAACGCTGGACGAGTTGCTGGATGTTTTGCGTCAGGCTTGGGGCTAAGAAAACCAGTCATAATATTCATATAGTTTCTGGACACCATTCTCTAAAACAAAATAATGCCTGATATAAGGGATTAGAAGACACGCATCCAGAATCAAAATTCCCGCATACCATAGATTTCCGGATATCTCCAAGGCAAGCAGGGCGACGAAGGCCAGCACTGCAAAAGTGAGCGTCACGAGCAGGTGAATCAGTCGTTCATGCTGGAAAAAATTGATTTGAATGAGTAAGTCAGCCAAAACAGCCTGACGCTTCGCATCGGTAAGGTCTGGACTCGTTTGCTGCTGTTCAAGACCTGCCAGATAGTGTTTCAAACGCTTTTCCAAGGCATCTCCCCTCCTCTGTCACTTCATCGAGGCAGCTTAGACGCCTTAAGCACTCTCGCGTTCAGCCGCCAGGGCGTAGAGCGATTCCACCCGGGCCTGTACGGTTTCATCCTCAAGATACTCATCGATCGGCAGGTGGCTGTCGACCACGCCACCAGGGGTCAGTTCGATGATCCGGTTCGCGATCGTCTCGATGAACGTATAGTCATGCGAGGCAAACAGCAGGGAGCCCTTAAAGGCGACCAGGCCGTTGTTGACCGCAGTGATCGACTCAAGGTCAAGGTGGTTGGTCGGTTCATCGAGGATCAGGATATTGGCCGAGGAAAGCATCAGGCGGGAGAACATGCAGCGCATCCGCTCACCGCCAGAGAGGACGCGGGCCTCTTTGAGCGCTTCTTCGCCCGAAAAGAGCATTTTGCCGAGAAAGCCACGGCAATAGCTTTCATTCTGGTCCGACGAATATTGCCGGATCCAGTCGATCAGGTTCAATTGCACACCTTCAAAAAAGGCAGTATTGTCTTTAGGCAAATAGGCCTGCGAGGTGGTCGTCCCCCAACGGAACGTGCCGCTGTCGGGCTCGATTTCACCGGCCAGGATCTGGAACAGCGTCGTACGGGCGAGATCGTTGCGCGACAAAATAGCAATTTTGTCACCCTTGTTCATCCGGAAAGTGATGTTGTCGAGGACCTTTTCGCCATTGATCGTCTTGCAGAGGTTTTCCACATAGAGGATGTCTTTGCCGGCCTCGCGCTCGGGTGTGAAGCCGATGAACGGGTAGCGGCGCGAGGAGGGCAGGATCTCATCGAGGACGATTTTGTCGAGCATCTTCTTTCTGGAGGTAGCCTGGCGGGCTTTGGAGGCATTGGAGCCAAACCGGGCAATAAAGGACTGCAGCTCGGCGATCCGGTCTTCTTTTTTCTTGTTGCGGTCATTCATCAGGCGCAGCATCAGCTGGCTCGATTCATACCAGAAATCATAATTGCCGACGACCAGGCGCGCCTTGCCAAAGTCGATATCAAGCATATGGGTGCAGACCTTGTTGAGAAAATGGCGGTCATGCGAAACGACGATGACAGTATTGGGGTAATCGATCAAAAATTCCTCGAGCCAGCGGATCGCCTTGTAGTCGAGGTGGTTGGTCGGTTCGTCGAGTAGCAGGATGTGCGGATTGCCGAACAAAGACTGGGCCAGAAGGACTTTGACCTTGTCGCCGCTGGGCAGATCGCGCATCAGGCTGTGGTGGAGCGATTTATCGACACCCAGGCCCATCAGGAGTTTTTCAGCATCGGTCTCCGCATCCCAGCCGCCCAGCTCCGCGAACTCATGCTCAAGATCCGCTGCCAAATGCCCGTCCTCTTCCGTGAACGGATCCTTGGCGTAAAGGACTTCTTTTTCCTTCATGATTTCATACAGACGTGAAAAGCCCATGATGACAGTCTCCAAGGCGGGATAGTCATCAAAGGCAAACTGGTTTTGCTTTAAAGTAGCGAGGCGTTCTCCAGGCGTGATGACAACGGACCCAGTGGTGGGCTCAATTTCGCCGGATAAGATACGGATGAATGTCGTCTTGCCGGCGCCATTGGCACCGATCACCCCATAGCAATTGCCGGGTGTGAATTTGACATTGACATCATCAAAAAGCTTTTTGTCGGAAAAACGAAGGCTGAGGTTGGTGACTGTGATCATGGATCCCCCTGTGGTTTTTGGCATGAATTGACAGTATAGCTGATTCTTGCCAAAAATGCACGGGCGCAATGTCAAGAAGTGTAAAAACGGGCCATCAGGCGAGCATCCTTGGTCCCCTGCCGATGTAATAGGTCGTTTCCGGACGCCGGTGTCCGGCCAGCCAGCGTGTATAGACGGTCGAAGCAAATGCTTTCAAGGCTTTCATACCGGACACCTCCAGAGATTTGGTCACTTTCATTGTAAAGCCCTGGCGTTTGTTTGAAGGTTAAGAAATCGAGTCATTTTTGTTAAAGTCCACAACCGAGTTATAATGATCCTATAAGACCCAGCTACCCACTGAATGGAGGTGCCAATCATGCTGACCATTACACTGAACGAACAGGAAATTGAACTATTGAAGACCTCGATCCATCATTGTCTGAAGACCTGCCATCAGGGCAGTGCCGCTGAGGGATGCAAAGATTGCCAGGCGCTGGAAGCAGTCCTGGCCCGGCTGAGCGAAGGGAAATAGATCCCGGGCGACAACAGCGGTCCATTCATCGTACAAAACGGCGGCTACCGTGTGGCAACCGCCGTTTTTGAATGGGTTTGACGATTCATGGCATTGGCCATCAGCCGTGGTCAACGTGTCATTTGCTCAAGACAAAGGTGCACGTCCCGGTGCTGCCGGTGTAAAGTGTACTGTCTGCCGTTGTGGCCAGGACATCATATGTGCCAACTGGATTGGTCTTGTTCGTGCTGTAGGTCACAACAGCTTGGCCATCGGCATTCGTTGTGCCTGTCAGTGTCTTCGATTTGTTGTTCGGCGCAGTCACGCTGACAGTCACCGTTGCCCCTGAGACAGGTGTGGTGCCATCTTCTTTGGTGACAGTCACCATAATCGGCACTTTTTCACCAACGATAAAGGAACCATCACCGGCAACAACGCTGGTCGTAGTCGCAAAAACCTCTGGTTCTGGATCCGGCGGCGGTGGTTCAACTGTACCGCTGCCAATATGGGCATCGACCAGGCCATATCCATACAGGACGTCCCGGCCAGCCGTGCCGAGATCATCGGCCATCTGCTGGAGCATCGCCCGGATTTCTGACGCCGTTGCCGTTGGATCGGCTGCTTTCAGCAAGGCTGCGGTGCCCGCTACGTGGGGAGAAGCCATTGAGGTCCCGCTCCAGCTGGCATAGCCGCCGCCCGGAATCGTGCTCAGGATCCCGACACCCGGCGCAGAGAGTTCCACTGCAGGTCCGGTCGAGGAGAACGAGGCCCGGATATCGGATGAATCCGTTGCGGCTACCGCAATCACCGAAGCATACTTAGCCGGGTAGATCACCGTATCTTTCCGGACATTGCCACCTGCATTGCCAGCAGCGGCAACGACCACAATGTCCTCGTCCTGATAGGCGGCAATGACGGCATCTTCCAAAGCTTGGATATCGGCGGTGCCCCCAAGGCTCATATTGATAACATCCACGCCTTGTCCGGCAGCCCAGTTAATCCCAGCAATGATGTCGGAATAATAGCCGGAGCCACTGCTGTCGAGGACCTTGGCAATGTAGAAGTTGACAGCAGGTGCAACACCTACCACTCCATTATTGTCTGCACGGGCACCAATGGTACCGGCTACGTGCGTGCCATGGCCATTGTCATCATCGTAACTGTCGGACACGCTGCCATTGTTGAGAAAGGAACGGCCAGTGATGACCGAGCCAGCCAAGTCTGGATGAGTGGCATCGATACCCGTATCGATCACGGCTACATCGATTCCCGCGCCTGTGACGCCGGCACCCGTGTCTGCCGACCAGGTCAAATCAGCGTCAATATGATCGACGCCCCAGCTATTCTCCAGTTCCGTGGTAGCGATGTGAGCAACAGCATCAGGTTCAATTCGCAGCACGGCAGGGTCTCTGGCCAAAGCCGCAGCGGCTGTTTCTGGCAGAACGACCGCCAGAGCGGGTATGATCTGGTATTCATGCAGGATCTTGCCCTGCTGGATGTGGACCAAAGCGTGAATCCGGCCGCGAGCCACCAAGTCTTCGCCAGTCAGGGTTACAATGTAGCGATTCATGGCCTTTGCTGCTGCAGCCGGCACAGTGGCAGCCGAAACAGTCAGGCCCAATGACACCGCCAGGATCAAAGCCAGAATAACCATCCAGAATCGTTTAATCATCATTGGAAAATGCCCCCTTTGCAGGCTATCAACAACACTAACGGGTGCTTCACATTCCAGTATATCACCTGACAAAGCGGGCAGGATTCATTAATAATGACAAGTCCGCCCCCGGGCACCTGGATGCAGGGCAGGGGCTATCCGGGCAGTCATTTACGCCTCGCCTGCCAGCTCTTCTGCCAACTGCTGGCGGTACTCAGCCAGCTTCCCCTTCTCCTCATCACTGAGCTCTGGATAGGCCAGGGGCAGTTTTTTCAGGGTCTGGACCAGGATGTCGGAAATCAGCAAGCGCGAGAACCATTTGCGGTCCGCAGGAACGATGTACCAGGGAGCATGCTCCGTCGCAGTCTCCCGGATCATCTCTTCGTAGGCATCCTGGTACTGCTGCCAGTATTGGCGTTCATGCAGGTCCCCGGCAGAGAATTTCCAGTTCTTATCCGGGTTGTCGATCCGGTCGAGCAGGCGTTGGGCCTGTTCTTTTTTCGACAGGTGCAGGAAAATCTTGACCACAACGATGCCGTTTTCATGCATGTATCGCTCGAAATCGCGCAGCTGGCGATAGCGTTCTTTCCAGATGTCCTTATCAAGCACCTCTTCTGGCAGGTTTTGCTTTTCAACCAGGTTATGGACCTTGACGACGAGGACATCTTCATAGTAGGAACGGTTGAAGATGGCGATGTTGCCGCGTTCAGGCAGATGTTCATGGCTGCGCCAGAGGTAATCGTGATCCAATTCCTCGGCCGAAGGAACTTTGAAAGGTGTCACTTCGACACCCTGTGGATTGAGGCCGCTCATGATGTGTTTGATGGCGCCGTCCTTGCCGGCCGCATCCATCGCCTGCAGGATCACCAGAACACCAAATTTGTTGTGGGCATACAAGACATCCTGCAATTGGATCAAATCTTCGATGTTACGTGCCAGTTCCTGCTCTGTCTTGACGCCCTTGGACTTGCCGCTGGTCTTGTCAGTGGCAAAACCAGCCAAATGGAACCCCTCTTGGTCACTGACCCGGAAATTCTTGATTTTCATTTTGAATTCCTCCTTCTCAAACAGTTCTCAAGTCAGCCGCACAACGATCTTATGCAGGATATCGACAGCTGAATCGAGATTGGCCGATGCATCTTTGATGTGATGGTAGACCTCGCGCTGACGCAGGGCTTCCATCGGGTTGTCACTTCTAAATACTGCCGACATGGCATCCCGGTAAAATTGCTCGATCCGGTCATGGGTCTGGCGAATCCCGGCAATGTAGCTTTCCGTCTGGACCGGATCAGCTTTCAGGCTGGCGACCGCTTCGGCGAACTGGTCGGTCCCTTCCTTGAGAATCGCCACCATTCCGATGATGACTGGATTGGCAGACATGTCATAAGCCTGCATGGAAAGCAAGGTTGATTCGGCGTACTCGATGACTTTGTTCATGCCGATTGAAATGGAATAGATGTCGCCACGGTCAAAAGGAGTCGTAAAAGCATCAATCAGTTTGCGCTCAAGCTCCATCCGGATCTCATCGGCAGCCTTGAGTTCCTGGCACAGAGCACTGCTTTCGATCACAGATGCATCCTTGAGCCAATTAAACAGGGCATCGACACCCTGTGCATTCAACTGGGCTTGCTTACTGAGCATGGCATAAAAATCATATTTCGGCGGGAAAACCCGGTCCAGCAAACTATCCATCCTATCGTCTGTACTCCTAACCTGATCGTCCGGACATTTCCAGCACAAAACGGAGAAGTCCGGCAATAAAGGCTGAAATCAACGCAGAAGCAGGGAACGTGATCACCCAGGCGGCCAGAATGCCCTTGGCAACCTGCCAATTGACTGCCTTGTAGCGGACTGCAGCGCCTGTTCCCATCACACTGCCGACAACGATGTGAGATGTTGACACGGGGGCGCCCAGAGAGGTTGCTGCCAGAAGTGCCGCAGCTGCTGCCAGCTGGGCGTTGAAGCCGTTGATCGGTCGGACTTGGAAAATCCCCCGGCTGAGTGTCCGGATAATCGGCCAGCTGCCAAACAGGGTGCCAAAGAAGATGGCAATCCCGGCCCAGCTGAGATACCAGCCCACAGACACCTGTCCGGAATGTCCGGAGGCTAGTCCTGCCAAAACCAGAATCCCGGCAATTTTCTGGGCATCGTTGCTGCCATGGCTGAAAGAAAGTAACAGCATCAGTGGCAATTGGGCCCGGTTGAGCCAGCGATTGAGCGAATAGCGAGCCCCGGCCAGGACATATTTGCTGGATTTCTCGAGGATGAAAGCAGCCAGAAATCCGATCAGCGGCGAAATCAGGAGGGCAATGAAAATCCCCATGATCCCAAGGGTCTGAAGATGGTTGCCGTTTGCTGCACCAGACTGCCACTGAATGCTGTCCCGTCCTGCCCACACCAGGCCCGAACCGACACACCCACCGACCAGTGCATGCGTGGAACTGGAGGGCAACCCCAGTCGCCAGGTCAGGAAATTCCAGATGACAGCCCCGAGCACCGCTGCAAAAAGAATCGGCAAGAGCTGGCGATCAGCAGGAGGGACTCGGATCAGGCTGGAGAACGTCAGTGACACGGCCTGTCCTCCCAAAATGGCACCGGCCAGGCTGGCGACCGCCGACAGACCAACCGCCATGCGGGGCGAAGCTGCCCGGCTGGCAACCACCGTCGATACGACAGCACCGGCGTCGTGCAGGCCATTGGTCAAGGCAAAAGCCTGACTGGCAACCCAGACCAAGCTCAGAAGGATCTGGTCCGCCATCATGATGAGGGAGGCTTGTCCATGGCTGCCATTGCCAATCCTCAGCTCAGCGGGAACCTTTGTCGTACGGGATGCCTTCGGCCTTGGGCGCCCGCGACTTGCCAGATGTAAAGACCAGGATGATCATGGTGACGATATAAGGCAACATCTGATACAGATACTGGGAATATTTGATGCCAGACAGCGTAGGTAAAAAAGGAATGCTGCCGCTGTAGGAACCAATCACCCGGAACAAGGCAAAGAACAGGGCAGCGCCAAAAATCCGCACCGGGTGCCAGTTACCGAAAATCATCACAGCCAAGGCAAAGAAGCCATATCCGGCGACGGTGGACTGGAAGCCGGAGCCAGCTGCGATCGTGAAAGCCAGGCCACCGATGCCAGCCAGGAAACCGGAGATGGCGACCCCAATGTAGCGCAGCCGGTAGACATTGATGCCGACCGAGTCCGCCGCGTGTGGATGTTCGCCACAAGCTCTCAGGCGCAAGCCAAAGCGTGTCTTGTAGATGACAAAAACCGTCAGAACCAAAATCACCAGGGCAACGGGCGTGGTCAGGTAGGTACTCTTGAAAAGAAGCGCATCCCAGAAACCTGGATCTTGGCTGGGCTGGAGCCCCAGGGTTTCACGGGTGATCTTGATCCAGGTCGGGATATTGATCGTGGTCTGTCCCTGGCCCTGGATGGCCCAGGTCAGGACAATGGCAAAAGCGGGGGCAAAAAGATTCAGAGCAGTGCCACCAATCGTCTGGTCTGCTTTCAGGCTGACCGAAGCAACCGCCAGCAACAGCGAAAAAATCAGTCCTGCCAAAGCTCCGATGGCCATGGCACCCAGCATCGCCAGCTGGGGATGGTCTGCTCCCCATCCACCCTTGTCTGCTACTCGCAGGAACAAACTGCTGAACAGGGCTCCAATGATCATGATCCCCTCGAGGGCGATATTGATCGTGCCGCTGCGTTCGCTGAACATGCCGCCCAGAGCGACCAGAAGCAAGGGAATCGCAAAAATGATCGTTGCACCGATGATGTCCGCTATAATGATCATGCGGCCGCCTCCTCATTTCGACTTTGTTTCTGTTCGGCTATTACCAGCTTGCGCAATTGCCGGCTGACAACGCCTCTCAAGAGCAGTGAGAAGGCACTCAGGTAGATGATAACGGAAATGATGATGTCGATAATTTCTTTGGCATATTCCGGTTGCATGGCTTCGCCGCCAACTTGGATATAGGAAACAAACAAGGCACTGAAAATGATACCCAGCGGATTGGATGTCGCCAGTAAAGCGACCGGAATTCCATTGAACCCCATGGCTGGCAGGATCTTCTCGATGGTGTATTGCACATTTCCACTCAGATAGTAGATCCCACCACCAAATCCGGAAAATGAACCGGCAATGATCATCGACAGGACAATATTGCGCTTGGCATTGATACCTGCATAGATGCTGGCATTGCGATTATAGCCGCACGCTTTGAGTTCATAGCCGAATATGGTTCGATTGAGGACGATATAGGCCATTCCGGCAATCAGAATGGCGATAAAAAAACTGATATTGATGTATGATGAACTAAAAATCCGGTCCAGCCCCCATTTGGGGATGATCGCTCCCGGATTGGCTGCTGCCATATTGGCCGTGCGGTCGGGATTGGAGGCGCCATAGAAGTCAGCCAGAACCCTGGGTGTGTTCGCCAGAAGCACATTGACTGCAAACAGGCCAATCCAGTTGAACATGATCGAAGTGATTACTTCGTTGACGTTGAAAAAAGCCTTGAACAATCCTGGGATCGCACCCCAGATCGCACCGCCCAACATCGCAGCCAGAAGAGCAGCCCACCAGGGGAATTGCAAGATCATCCCAGAGTACAAAGCAAAGAATGTGCCTAGCATGTACTGCCCTGCAGCGCCTATGTTGAAAAGACCCGTCTTGAAGGCAAAGCCGACGGCCAAGCCAGTCATGACCAGCGGAGCGGCCTGATAAAGGACTTTGGAGAATTTGCCCGCTGAACTGATCCCAGCGAAGAGAATCTGGCTAAAGCCATACAGAGATTTTTCTGGTTTGAATACAATCAACAGAATGAATCCAAAAACCAGGCCGATGCCAATCGCAGCGATGGATGCCAGCAGGCTATCCATGCCTTTCTTCTGGAGGAATTGCCTGACCTGTGACTTCATGAGCACCGCCCTTTCCTGTCATCCCCTGTCGACTCCGCCGTGTTGTCCACTCCTGTCATTTGGTTACGACGAGCCCCTGCCATGTAAAGTCCAAGTTCCTCGACTGAGGTTTCCTGTGGATTGAATTCTCCGACAAGCTCACCCTCATACATGACCAGGATCCGGTCTGAAACATTCATGACTTCTTCAAGCTCGAATGAAACAAGCAGAACTGCCTTCCCAGAATCTCTCTGCAAAATCAGCTGTGTCAGGATGTATTCGACAGCACCTACGTCGAGTCCGCGTGTTGGCTGCATGGCAACCAGCAATTCTGGACTTTTATCAATTTCACGGGCGATGATAGCTTTTTGCTGGTTGCCTCCAGACATGCTGCGTACGATTGTCTGAGCACCTTGACCTGCACGAATGTCATATTGGGTGATTAATGTGCCAGCATAAATCTGGACTTCTTCCTGGTTGATGAGCCCATTGTGCTGGAACCGAGGCTCCCAGTATCGTTGCAAGACTAGATTGTCAGCCAAGCTGTAATCGAGAATCAGCCCATATTTATGACGGTCTTCCGGAATATGGCTGACACCATGCCGAGAACGTTCGCGGATACTGGCATTTGTGATGTCCTGTCCTTTCAGCCGAATGGATCCAGCCACTGGTTTTTCAATGCCAGTCAGGGCATAGACAAGTTCACTCTGGCCATTGCCATCAACCCCAGCCAGGCAAACAATTTCCCCTTCCCGGACTTGGAAAGTCACGCCACGGACTGCATTGTTCTTGTGCAGCTTGGATGGAACAACCAGGTCCTGAACATCTAGTACAACCTTGCCTGGATTCTGGACTTTCTTGACTTGCTCCAACTGGATCGGCCGTCCCACCATCATGTGGGACAATTCCTCAACAGAGGTTTGGTCAACATCGACCGTACCGATGTATTGGCCTTTGCGTAGAACGGTACATCGGTCCGAGACCTGCATGATTTCATTCAGTTTGTGGCTGATAAAAAGGATGGATTTTCCCTCTGCTTTCAATTCGAGAATCGTTGCCATGAGTTCTTTGATTTCCTGCGGCGTCAAAACAGCAGTCGGTTCATCAAAGATCAGAATCTCATTGTCACGGTAGAGCATCTTGAGGATCTCCACTCGCTGTTGCATACCAACGGTAATGTCTTCGATCCGGGCGTCCGGTTCAACTCGGAGTCCATATTTTTGGCTTAGATCGATCACATGCTGGCGAGCCTCATGGTATTTGAGCACGCCCAGGCGAACGGGTTCAACCCCCAGGAAGATATTCTCCAGGACTGTAAACACTTCCACAAGTTTGAAATGCTGGTGGACCATGCCGATTTTCAGTGCATTGGCATCATTGGGATTATTGATCTGGACGACCTGGCCGTTTTTCCGGATGACACCGCTGTCTGGCTGGTAGAGGCCAAACAGGATGCTCATCAAGGTGCTTTTCCCTGCTCCGTTTTCTCCGAGCAAGGCGTGGACTTCTCCACGCCGCAGCTGCAAGGTCACCCGGTCGTTAGCCAGGACGCCGGGGAATTCCTTGGTGATGTTCTCCATTTCAATGATGTAATCGTTCATGGTCACCTCAGATGTTCCGTCTGCGAAAAGGCTAGACGATGTCTAGCCTTTTCACTACTGGAGTCAGATGAATCTAACGGTCAGCCCTGATAATCCACTGTGGAGATGCTCACAGCAGGAGGTGTGTCAATAACATTGGAAACCGAAAGAGCACCGGACTGCATGTCGGCAAAGAGTTTATTGTATTCGTCGACGGTAAATTTCGTCAGGCGCCAGCTATTTGCAGCCGTCGGCAGGCCGACGCAATTTTCTGCAGCTCCAAGCACGGCCGTTTTGCCCGAATGCTCAGCATCCCAAGTGCCTTTGTTGGCATATAGGGAGCCCAGGGCCAGCTTGACAGACTCAGTCAGGCCTTTCATCGCCGAGGTGATGATGGTCGGGGATTCGGCGGACTGGTCGACGTCGACGCCAATGACTTTACCGCCGGCCGCATCGGCTGCCGCAGTGGCACTCAAATAAATGCCGCCACCACAGGCAAAGACAACTTCGGTACCTTCGGTATACCAGCCGGACATTTTGGTTTTGATATCATCGTTGGGGGCAAACACACCAGAATACCAGTATTTGATTTCGACAGAGCCCGGAGCAAGACCCTGTTTCTGGGCAGCAGCCTCAGCACCCTGGACATAGCCGTAGCCATAGCGTACGACCGCAGGAACTGCCATGCCACCTAAAAAGCCGAGCTTCGTGTAGCCATCCATGACAGCCGCGTATCCAGCCAGATAACCTGCCTGCTCCTCGCGGTACAGGATGTTGTGGACATTGGGCGACGTCTTGTAAGTGGAGTAGTCAGGCGTGTGGGGTTCACCGTCGAGGAGCAGGAAGTTGACCTTGGGGAACTGGTCCTGGACCTCATAAATGGCTTCCTCAAAAAGGTAGCCAGGGCAGACAACGGCCTTGGCACCCTTGTCGATGGCGGTCTTGATCGTCTCGACGCGGGCAGCCGTTGAGTCCTCGCTCGGCCGGAAATAGGCATAGGTGATCTTGTTAGCCTCGGCGTATTCCTTGACGCCGTTCCAGGTGCCTTCATTGAAGGACTTGTCATCGATATTGCCCACGTCTGTGACGAGGGCGATTTCATAGGTATCTTTCGGTTTGCAGGCGGCAAGGAGAGCGGCGGTGGACAGGATCAGAGACAGGACAAGTACCAGAGACAAGAACTTCTTCATGATGTAATCCTCCGATAATGCTGATATTCTGATGAACCGGGGGCTTTGGGCCCTCGATTATCATTTTAGCATAACTCTGGATGAGAAGCGCGCAATAGTATTGGTGATATTGTCTGACAATCCGGGTAAAAGTATCGCCTGCAGGGCTGGTCATGCTTACCCCGACAGGTCCACGATCCAAGGCTCCCGGATCTGGTTTTCCAGGATATCCCGGGCCAGATTGACCCAGCTGCGGCACAGGTCGAGGACAATGGAATCACCTGAGATACTGTTTTCCTGTCCAGACAGTGCCGCATCCGCAGTGCGAACAAGTTCGACTTCGACAGGCGTCTCGAAAGAAAGGGCATGTTCCAGGATGCGTGTTTTCAGCCGACCTGAATTGGACACGGGTGCATCCAGCAAGAAAAGAGCGGAAGCAACAGATCCCTGTTCGAGCCGGGCAAGTAACAGGTCAATGGCCAGGTCCGTCATAGGAATCAGATGGTACGTGCCCCGCAGGCCCGCCAAATCGCGGTAAACGCCATCACGGCCGAGGAAGACAGGACTTTGCGACAAAGCCACTTCCAGGAGGATGATCTGGTTCAAGCCATCAACCATCACCTGGCGGCCCTTGAGCTCAGACAGGTCTACTTGCTTGTCCCGTCTGGCCTGGCAACGGCTGGCTGGATCGGTACAACGCCGTATTGCCATGCTTTGACGGGCCGTCAGCTGGTAATGGCGGCTGACAAGGTCGAGCGCACCTACCTTGGCATAGCCGCGGTCCAATAGCCACTGCAGGTCCTTCTGTGCCTCACGCAGGCGAGCCAGGGAATCCCCGCCAAACATCTGCCGATCATCAGGATCAAAACCGCGACGGGGTCCGAGGGTTTCTGCAGACATTGGATCAGTCATGCCGTATCCACCCTTTCTTGAATCCTACCTTAAGCTTAGCACGGAGTTGAGCTTTTATCCTCCATTTACACCCCTATATCCGAACCACTGACCATCAAAAATCGACCACTCGCCTGATGCCTCTGTTCGTCAGGAAAAATCTTATTACAATGGAACTGTGAGGTAGCCGGATGCGAGTTAAAATTGAAACCATAGCCGATGGCCAGCCCGAGGAGGTCGTGATCTACTGCAGGAGCATCACGCCGGAGATCGAAACCATGGCCAGACAGGTGCAGGAGCTCGGACGAGCGAAATCTTCGATTGCTTTCTTCAAAGGCGAAGAACAACATTATCTGTCCTTGCGGGAGATTTTGTTCTTCGAGACCGACAGCGAACGGGTTTTTGCTCACCAGGCGGATGATTCGTTTGAAGTCAAGCTCCGGCTTTATGAAGTGGCCGAAAAATTACCTGGCTATTTTGTCCGGATCTCGCGCTCGACCCTCGTCAACACCCTCCAGATCAAGTCCATCCAGAAAGGCCTGACCGGCGTCAGCCAGATCGCTTTCCGGAATTCCCGCAAAGAAGTCTATGGGTCACGGATGTACCATCCCATTCTGACCCAGAAAATGGAAGAGAGGCATTTATATGAAATCATTTGAAAAAGTCCTTTGGCCCACCCTGATCCTGGGGAGCGGCATCCTGCTCTTGCTCAAGGCTTTCGGCATCGGTGAGGAATTTGGCACTTTCCGAGTCATCGGCAGCCTGGTCCTCCTTGGCATTTCGCTGGCCAGCCTGATCCGTTACCAGTTCTTCACCTTTCTCATCCCATTGTCTTTGATCGCTTATTTATGGCGGTTCCAGCTCGGCATTGCCGAAATGGATGTGCGACTGCTCTTGCTTGCAGCTTTACTCCTCTCCATTGGACTGTCACTTCTGTTCCGGAAAAAGTCCAGTTCCCGCTGGCACAGCGATCATTCTGACACCTGGGTAAAATCCGAGGAAATCCTCAATGAAAATGAAACCGTGACCATTGACGCCAGTTTTTCCGAACAGACAAAATACATTCATGCCAGCAATCTGAAAAAAGTCCAGATCAGCAGCAATTTTGCCTCAGCCAAGGTCTATTTCGACCAATGCCAGGTCAGTCCGGAAGGTCTCGAGATTAACTTGAATGTCCATTTTGCCGGAGTGGTCCTGATGGTGCCAGCAAACTGGCGGATCACAAGCCAGGCCTCCGTGTTTGCGGCTGAGATCCATGATGAGACGAGGCAAGGCCCGGACGTTGTCTACCTGGTCCGCCTGACAGGAAACGTCAATTTTGCCGAGGTCAAGATCCGAACGATTTGACACTCCTTCGACAATTTCTGTCAATTCTGATCATTTTACTAGCATAAACAAATGGCCTGACGTGCGTTGAAAGGAGTATACTGATATCAGGACTACAAGAGAGGAGTGCAGATGATGCAAACGATCACTCTTTTCAACGAGCACGTCGGCAAAGCCGACTATACGATTGATGCCAGGATCGAGGAAGGGTCCTTGCGGATCATCGGTCACGACCAGGGGCCTGACATCATCAAGCTCTACGGTGAACCGGAACATGATTTCTCATACACCTTCACGCCGGAACGGACTCGATTCCTGCATTACCGTCTGCGTCAGGATTATTTGTCTGATGCTGACCTGCTCACACTGGTGCGAAAGTTATTCGGAGGCCCGGATGGCGAGAAAAAGCTGCGCCAGTACTGCCGCAGCCATAATATCCCTTTCGAATTCCATGATTCGGTTGAATCGATCGACCAGATGTTCTAGCGATTATCTTCGTTAAACCCCCGCAAGCCCGTTTCGGTCAGATTTTCCATGTAGCTCACAGATGCGTTGAAATTCTCCTGCAATTTTTTCATGAATTCATTCTGGCTGTTGAGGATGCTCTGGAATCGAGTGGACATGGCTTCCCGCTGGAACTCAAAACGCTGCTTCTGGTTTTTGATTTCATTCTCAAGTGATGACTTTTCGATCATCAATTTGTTCACCAAATCCTGGCCGATTTGGTACTGGGCTTCCAGAAGCTGGTATTGGGATCGGGACTGAGCCAGTGCATCCGTCAGGTTGGTGAGCTGCAAACGCAACGTGTCCAGTTGCAACTGAAAATCAGCTGCTGCCTGTTGCTGGGTAGCCAACCGGTGTTCAAGCTGAGATGACTCTTCGTTTTTTGACTGGTACCGATCGCGTAATACATTTATTTCAGCCATCATCTCCTGTTTGCTTTTTTCCAAAGTTTCAGTCCGGACACGCAACTCACTGGTTTCCAAGTTTCGGATCTGTAATGTCTCGTCCAGTTTGCTGTATGCCTCTGACAGGGATGTGAATTTTTCTAAAACCTTATCTCTATCCTTTGAAAGGAAATCAATCTGTTGAATGTGTTCATCCAAAGTCGTTTGCATAACCGTCATGCTAGAGAGCGATAGAGACAACTCGCGCTCAAGTGCTGCCACAGCCGCAGTCCGAGTCTCCAGCTGAGACTGTGCACGGTGGAGATCCTCTATGATCAATGCCTTGTCTGTATTTTCCGATACATTGACCATAAGTTGTTCAATTTTCTGATTCAGACGCATGTTTTCTGCTTTGATCTCTTCGATTTCAGTAGCAGATAGCGATACCAGTCCTTTTTCAGACAACACTTTTTCAAGATCAAGTGATTCAGCCAATTTGGCTTCCAAATTCCTGATCTGTGCTAGTTTCTCATCCCGTTCCCGAGTCATGCCTAAAAGGCTGGTTCGCATTTCCTCAAACCTATCCTGATAGACAGCCTCAGTGCCTGAGAGCTGATCCTGGAGATGGGCTATGTAACGGTCTACTTCGATGGCTTTGTATAAACCAAACTTACTGACCAGTGTATTTTCTATGGGCCCTGATTCTCTGAGTTCGTCGATGAAAGAATCATTAACCGAGGTTGGTTCTTGTTTCATGATCGTGTGCCTCCAGTCGCTGATGGTTCATGTTCCTGGTTCCAGTCGATCCCCTGGGTTGATTCGACCTACAGCCGTTCCACAAGGAACCTCCAGAACAGATCGGGCTCCTTGGACCAGTGGACTGACTCGCCATGGATCGAGCCTTTCGACGTAGATGACGCAATAGTCGCAGTCCAGGAAAACCAGGTCGATGGGAAATTTCATAAAAAAACCATGTACCTGGTTGCACGGGGTCAGAATCAAACCTTCTCCAGGAGTCAAGCCATGCCGTCCCAAGAGTCCTCGCATCCGGGCCCACGGGTTGTTGGCTAGCCTGACATTATTCCAGATTATACACCCTTGCAGCGTGATCAGCATCAGGAAACCTCAGCCAAATTGTTCGACCAGAGAAATGACGGTCGGGCCCAGAAGTACAATAAATACCACGGGAAATATGAACAAGACCATGGGAACGACCATCCGGACAGGTGCCTTCATCCCCTTTTCCTGGGCTTGCTGGCGCCGTGCCAAGCGCAACTGGATCGCCTGATTGCGTAAAACATTCTTGATCGGAGTACCGTACTGGTCCGACTGAATGACAGCCGTAGCGAACGTCTGCAGTTCTGGAACGGAACTGCGCTCGACGAGTCCATTCATGGCCTCCCGGCGTGGTTTACCCATCTGGATCTCACGGTACAACAGTGACAGTTCATCAATCAGCGGACCGTCATAGCGTTCGATGACTTTCAAAATAGCCGCATCAAAACCGAGACCTGCTTCAATACTGACACTGAGGATATCCATGACTGTCGGTAGCTGGTTCTGGATTTTTTCCTGACGACTGGTGACCATCGAGCGCAATATGAAGGTAGGAGAGACAAGCCCTATCGTCATGCCAACCAGAATGACCAGAAACTGGATGTCCGCATCCCCTGTAATCAGTCCAGCACCGAGGAACCCTGCCAGCAGGAAACCAAACGCAGAGAGAATCCTGAGCATGAAAAACTCCTGCGCACTGATCCTCAGCCCAGCCAGACGTAAACTCTTATCCAGCTCAGACTGGGCCGCATGGACAGGTCGTTTAACTCTCTGGCGAGACTTGTTCATTTTTGCCAATTGGGTCGCGATCTTGCGCCAAGTTGGTTTAATCAGCCGATCCAGCAAATTGAGTTCCAGTTCAGCATCAAGGTAGCGAGTTTTCCCTTTGATATGGTCCAGCCGCCGGGATTTGACCCACTCACGAACCAGCAGGCTGCGAAAGGCAACCAAGGTCAGAAGGAAAGCTAGGATTGCTGAACTGATAGACAATGCAACCATTCTGTCACACTCCTAATACTTGATGGTGACGACTTTCTTGATCAGGAGAAAGCCGATTGTCTCCATCACAGCGCCAGTGATCACCATGCCGATCCCCATCCGTGTGGCAAAGAAAGCCTGGATGAATTCGGGATTGATCATCATCAGGACAGCTGCCAGCGCAATGGGCAGGGAACCAATGATCATGCCACTGGCCCGGCCAGTAGCAGTCATGACCCGGATTTCATTTTTGACCTTGATCCGGTCTTTGATCGTCTCAGAAATATTTTCCAGCAGGTCGAGCAAATTGCCGCCAACTTGACGCTGGATCTGAATCGCCGAAACAGCCAAGCCTAAGTCTGTACTGTGAACCCGCTCAGCCAGGTTGGTCAAGGCGAGGTCCACATTGCTGCCCAAATTGATTTCGCGGACTACACGGCTGAATTCTCGTCCGATCGGGTCGGGCATTTCATGGGCGATGTTGCCCATGGCCTGCTGGAAGGTCAGTCCAGAGCGCAGGCAGTTGCCAACCATGACCAACGCTTCCGAAAGCTGGGCTTCGAACTGGATCAGGCGTTTGGCTTTTTTCCGATTGATGTAATAGGGGGGCAAAGCGGCTCCAATTAAAGCCGCCCCCAGAACCGTGATGGGATGGGCCTGGAGCAGGATCATCAGGCTGGCCGGAATCAATGCCGCCAAAGCCCAGACGACAAGGAATTCCTCCGGGCGCATGCGGATGTCCGCCGAAACCAATTCATTGGCAAACGCCCGTGAGACAGGGATTTTCTGCTGTTGAACTTTGCGGATTTTAACTGGTTTCCTTATATCAAGATCTTCCTTGAATAGATCTTTGAGTCTCAGTTCAACCCGCTTGCGGTCTTTGGCAAGAATGGACAGGATCGCAACCGCAAACAAAAACAGGTACAACCCCGTCGACACGGCCAGGATGATCGGCATCATGGTCTGTTACCTCCCTGTGCTGATAGGTCAGGTGAACCAGTCCTCATGGATGGCCACACCATTGTTACGGATTTTCTCGAGGCACTGCGGTCGGATGCCGGTTGCCTTGTAGCGGCCCCGGAAACGGCCATGTTCATCCAGCTGGCCCTGGGTCTCAAATACAAAAATGTCCTGCATACTGACCACATCGCCTTCCATGCCAGTGATTTCCGTGATGTTGGTGACTCGGCGAGAGCCGTCGCGCAATCGGGATTGCTGGACAATGACATCGACCGCCGAGGCGATCTGGGACCGGATCGCCAGCAAAGGCAGCTCCATACCAGCCATCATGACCATGGTTTCGACACGGGCGATGGTGTCGCGAGGCGTGTTCGCATGGGTGGTCGTCAATGAGCCATCATGTCCCGTATTCATGGCCTGCAGCATATCGAGGGCTTCGGCTGAACGGACCTCACCAACGATGATCCGGTCCGGCCGCATGCGCAAGGCATTGCGGACCAGGTCACGAATCGAGACTTGACCGCGTCCTTCGGTATTGGCCGGCCGGCTTTCGAGCGATATAACATGCTCCTGGTTGAGCTGGATCTCGGCGGCATCCTCGATCGTGATGATGCGTTCGTCTTCCGGGATGAAGCTAGACAGGACATTGAGCAAAGTAGTCTTGCCACTGCCGGTGCCGCCTGAGACGATGATGTTGAGTCGACCCCGGACACAGGCTTCGAGGAATGCGACCATTTTGGGTGAAATCGATCCGAACTCCACCAATTTGCCGGCGGTGAAAGGGATCTTGGAGAATTTCCGGATGGTCAGGACAGGTCCGACCAGTGACAGGGGTGGCAGAATGACATTGACGCGCGAACCGTCGCGCAGGCGGGCATCAACCATCGGGCTTGCTTCATCGACATGGCGGCCAACCGAGGAAACGATCCGGTCGATGATGGTCATCAGGTGTTCCTGGTTGCGAAAGACAAAATCTGCCGGACGAAGCCTACCGTTGGCTTCGAGGAAAATATTCTGCGGACCGTTGACCATGACCTCTGTGATGGCAGGATCTGCCAGGACGGATTCGAGAGGACCATAACCTGTGATGTCATTGAGGATTTCATCGACTATGCGGCCCCTTTCCCCACGGGGAATTTCGGAACCTTCTGTCTGGATCAGCTCTTCCAGCTTTTCCCGAATCAGCTGGTCAGTTGGATCTTTGACATCATTGAGCGATGCAATGGTCAGATTGCGGATCCGTTCTTTGGCCTTACTCAGGGCATCCGTGACTACAGGTTTGGCTGAGGTTTCAGCGGCAGCTGGTTGAGGCTGTCCCTGGGCTGCTGGCAAGGCAAAGTCACCTTTCTTCTCTTCCAGTCTGCGCAAAAGACTCATGATTTCTCTCCAGTCTTCTTCCTGGCAAATAGTCCTGGTTTGGCGGATGTTTTGGCTTTTTTGTCAGCTTTTGAAGCCCTTACAGGCTTGTCCTTCTGCGACTTTCCAGCTGTATTTTTGCTTCCAGCCACAGGCTTGCTCCCAGCGGGCATCATATCTGGCTGGATCAGTTCCTTTCTGGCAGAACGGTCGACCAAGAACTGGGCCATCTGGTTGATTTCATGGGCCAGGCTGGACCGTGGGAATCCAATGACCAGTGGGATGCCCCGCTCCTGGCTGAGCTGAGAACTGCGATTGTCCTCTGGCAGGATGTAGTCAATTGGCAGATTGAGAATGCGGTCAAAGTCTTTGGTATTGACAATGCCCGGCCGGTCCGAGTTGATAACCAGATGAAGCTTGTCTTGCTGCTGCAGCGTTGTCATGACTGTGATCAGAACCTTGGTCGCCCGCAGGCTGGAAATATCCTTTTTAGCCACAATGTAAATATCGTCGGAGTTTTCGAGTGCTGTCAGAGTCGTGTCGGCGATGTCGTTGGGCAAATCGAGGACAATGAAGTCGTAATAGGGCCGCATGGTTGTCAAGAGCATTTCCACATGCCGGGCTGTGATGTATTCGGCAAATTCAGGGCTGGCCGGAGCACAGAGAAGACTCAGGCCGCTGGAATGCTGCATGGAAAACCCTTTGATGTCCTCAATTGTGAAGGAAGTTTTTTCCTGGGCCAATTCTGCCAGCGTGTCTTTGGCATTGATGTTCAACAGCAATGGAGCATCCCCGAGGTTGAGATTGAGATCGACCAGTGCGGTGCGACGCCCGGCCATGGCTAAAGCTGTGGCCAGGTTCACAGCCAAGGTCGTTCGGCCGACGCCACCTTTGCCACTATAGATGGCAATGATTCTGGGCTCTCCACCTGCCTCGATGGCACGGCCTTGTTCAAACAAGGCCGCCTGGACCAGCTGGTCGTTGATGGTGAAAAGGCTGTCCTCGCTGATGACCTGGCGCACGCCAGAATGCATGGCACTTCTGACCAGTTCCATGTCCAGCTCCGGCACTAGCACGGCAATGGCGCAGCCTGGGAAGCCCTGGTAAATCCGCTGGGCCAGTTCCATGATCCCGGCATCACCCTGCTCCTGGACCAGAAGAACTACGTGCGGAGCATAGCCTTTGATCTTGGACATGATGTCGGCGTCGACCGCAGCAAAACCAACCAGCGCCAAATCATCGGCAATGGCCAGGCGCTGGCGGATCATCAGGCGCTTTTCTTCACTATTGGCAACAGCCAGAACTTTAAATTTTGCCATACTGGTTCAACCTGCCTTTCCCCGGTCTCGTTATTCAGCGGCCGGAGCAGTCGTTGATTCTGGGAAAACCGTGGGGTACCAGGTTTCACCTGTGATGGTTTCATCCAGAACAGGGCGCAGGATGAGGCGAATGCCCGAACGGCTCGCGTAATTGATCTTGATCGCATCTTCCGGACTGGCAGACAGCGTCACAGAGAAGTAGTCCTGGGGCGTGGTCGATTCTGTGCTGGATATAGTCTTTTTCCCGGTTGCCAGGACAAGCAGGTTCTCGACAATCAGAAAGGAGACATCATTGTCTTCTTCAAATTCTGCATTGCGCATGGTGACTGCCAGATCGACATAATCTCCCTTTGAGATGTTGCCGGCAACGCCAGAAATTTCATCGACCGCAACCGTTATGGCTCTGTAGCCTGGTTCAAGCACATAGGACAGGCGTCCTTCAGCTGCTTCGCCACGTTTCTGGACCCGGGTCGTGAAAACCTGTTCATTGGCCTCGATCGGCAGCTGGGTGATGGCCCCGACTACTTTATCGAGTTTGCGTGCCGCCAGCTGGTTGATCGCCTCGACCGGCCAGTCAGCCAGATAGAGCATATCCGGTGTGATTTCCGTATTTGCCGGGATGAAACGGGTAGCCAAGACCACATTGCCTTTGACAACCTGGTTTTGCTCCAGCGCCTGCCGCTGCAAAGAATCCGCAAAAAAGTAGACAGACAAGCCAACGACCAGTGCCATGAGCAAGGATAGCAGGTATATCTTTTTCAAAATCCATCCTCCTGATTCATTCGACCAGCCGGGTCCGGAACAAGCCGAAGTCGTAGGTCATGTCGGTGAGCTGCTGGGTTTTGCCAACATTGACACGCATGTTGACTGGGTAGACATACAGGGATTTATTCTCAAATTTTTGCAGGATATAGGGGGCATACCCCAATGGCAGATACCGGTGGGGTGGTTTGTCTGTCATCCGCTGATGGATGATGATGATGATGATCCGGGGACAGCCTTCGACATAATGGTCCACGGTACAGCCACCCTGGGCAGGGAAATGCGTGCAGGCATTGTAGCGGGTTTCAAAAGCGTCCAACGCTTTGCCGAACAAGACACCCGTCTGGCCCTCGATCAAATGGGCGGGATCGTTGAAAATGATCTCACCATCATAGCCGTTGACATAATCGTCATAGAACTCTGTTGCGCCGCCCCCCCCGCCGTCGAGGTCGAGGGAACCAAAATTGCCATTGATGACTTCTTCATCACGAGTATCAAATGTAATGGCCACATTCTCACCCTCCAGGGTGGCTTCTCGCCGATCCAGCGAGATGCCAAGCGGGGCAATTTTCATATCCCCGATGACAGCTTCGATCCTGACTTTGGCATGACGAGCCACAGTCCTGCTATCGATGCCAACGATCGGTCCGAACAAAAGCTGGACCGGTCGTTCGAGCCGGACCCGGACAGCCGTATAAAGCAATCCCTCTGCATCATCGGTGAATGTATCCTCGAAATCGACACCCACCAGAATCGACTGTCCGTCGTCGTTTTTACTGAGGTAATCCTCGACCAGGGCCACTGCCTGGGCTTGCCTGGACAGACCCTCTGACGTTGAGACCTGGATGGGGAGCATGGTTGCAGCAGCGAAAGCTGCGGCATCAGCCGCATTTTGCAAATCCGTGCCACGCACAAATGCCATGCCGACATCGACTACCAGACCCGACATGACCAGAATGGAGACAAACATAAACGCCAGCAAGACCAATATGCTGCCACGGCGACGGCGGACTGACTGTTTGGATGGATGGTTCATTGCAGAATTCCCTGTCATTTCATTCCACCCTCATGACCGTCGTCGAGGTGAGATCGATTTGCTGGCCCTGGACAAAGACGCCAACCAGCGGGGTCAAGACCTGCACCTTCTTGCTGACGGTCACGGAGATATCCAACTGGTCAGCCGAATAGGCGACTGAAACCGTGACATTTTCACCCGTATCGAGCCCCGGATTCGTGCGCACCCTGGCATCAACGAGCGCAGCCAGGCTGGTGTTGTCACTGTTGACAATCGCATAGCGGGCACCGTCACGGCTGCCATTGGATACCATCAGCTGGTTGGCCAGAAGCCAGCCAAAATCGAGTATTCCCGCCAAAATCAGGATGAACAGTGGCAATGCTATTGCAGCCTCGACCAAGGTCTGGCCTTTGCGCTTGGCCATACTGCGTTCCGTGTTCAGTTTTGTATGACAAAACCCATGTTGTAGCATACTGCAAATCCTGTTTTCATCGATTCAAGTCAAGTTTACATCAAGCCTTCAGGCTAGAATAAGACAGCACCCGATGCATGCTAAAGACACACCGGGTGCTGGTTTTTAAAAAGTGCGCAGAATAAAAAGCCAGCGCCAGGCCAACCGGTCAGGTGAGCTGATTCGCTGTGTCCATGAACAAATCACGGATCCTCGGGCCTAGGACGAGCAAAGCCACGATCACAACGATCGCGATCAATCCGATCAAAAGACCATACTCAACCATGCCTTGGCCTTCTTCGTCTTTCAACAAATTCTTCAACCACTTCATACTGAATCCTCCCTGACTTGTGATATATGTTTTTGAAATCTCATGCCACCGATAGATCTAAAAAGGATTGCAATGGAAAAATGTACGAAACCAGCATTCCTATTGCTAAAAACGGGCCCATTGCGATCTTCATTTTCAGATTATCACGCTTTGTCAGCTGATACAATAACAAATAGATTGCAGAAAATAATCCCAGAATCACAAGGCACTGGAGCAAACCCTGCACACCGAGACAAAACCCTGTCACAGCTGCCAGCTTGATATCCCCTTTGCCGAGGGGAAAGCCTGTCCAGGCGATCACTGTCAGAAGAAAGTAACCGGTCAGCAATCCTAGTACCGATGCCGCCATCTGCTCCATGTCGAACCGGAAGATGAGTTCAACCAGCCGGCCCAGCATCAAAACCAGAAGCGTGTCGTTCGGAATCTTCCGGATGGCCAGATCCACGGCTGACAGAGTGACCAGAGTGACAGCATAGATGAAAAACACAACAGATTCTGCCAGCGATAAAGATCCCAGAATCTGCATGAACCCGCAAAGCAGTCCGACACCCAGCCAGAGGGGCCAAGTTTTCCGATCCGGCTCAAGCCAGCGGGGAAGCTGCGGTCCCTCTGGCGATAGGCGGACCAGGGTGAGGTGGCGGGCCCATCGGGCTGAAAAAAGGGGGCCTAAAACAGTTAGTACAATCATGAACTCATCCAGTCCGAAAAGCATCACAAGCTGTTCCTCTCTCAGGAAGTCCCATTCAAAGGCTACTGCAGCACGGGACCGGATACAAGCACTTTCCCTTGTATCTGCCTATTTTGTATCTGCAAGATGATTGCCAGTGCCAGCTAAGGCCGGTATAGTCATTCTATGGCACCATCAAGCATCCCTGAACACCAGGCAACAGCCGGAACCACCGGAACCAGCCAGCAGACTGCCCTGATCATCGGGGCAGGCCCGGCTGGTCTGATGGCAGCGTTGGAGTTGCTGCAGCATACGTCTGTCAGGCCTGTTATCCTGGACGATGGCAACAAGGCAGGCGGACTTTCGCGCACAGAAGTCCACGATGGGAACCGGATGGACCTGGGCGGCCACCGCTTTTTCAGTCGCAGCGAGGTGATTCTGAACATCTGGCAGGACCTGTTGCCGTTGCAGGGACATCCTGCCCTGGATGATGCATTGCCTGGCAAGAGAAAAACCTATGCTCCAGGCGGCCCAGATCCGGAGAAGATCGACCCGGTCATGCTGGAACGCAACCGGTTGTCACGCATCTATTTTGCCGGACATTTTTTCGATTATCCGGTCACCTTGAGCTGGGAAACCTTGCACAATCTGGGCCTGCGGCGAACTCTGGCTGTCGGTGCGGGCTATCTCCTGGCTCTGCTGCACAAGCGGCCAGAAAAATCACTCGAAGATTTCTACATCAACCGGTTCGGCCGTCCGTTGTATGAGCTTTTTTTTGAAGACTATACGGAAAAGCTCTGGGGCATCCACCCCTCACAGATCGCAGCAGACTGGGGAGCCCAGCGAGTCAAAGGGCTGTCACTGGCCAAGGCCATTCTCTCAGTCCTGCAAAGGCCCTGGCAAAGCAAGCAATCCGTGGAAACTTCGCTGATCGATGCTTTCTGGTACCCCAAGCTGGGGCCCGGTCAGCTCTGGGAAGCGATGGCCGAGCAGATCCGCCAGCTGGGCGGAGAAATTGTTTACCAGGCCCGGGTGGACCGGTTGAGAATCGATCCCGAGCAGACAAACCAGCGCTACACGGCCGAAGCCACTTTCCCGGATGGAGAGCGGAAAGCTTGGACAGGGCAAGCAGTGTTCAGCTCCATGCCCGTCAAGGACCTGGTCGCTGCGTTGGAACCAGCGCCACCGCAGGCTATCCGGGAGATTGCGTCCGGGCTGCCTTATCGTGACTTCATCACAGTCGGCATTCTGGCCCGCCGTCTCAAAATCCAGAGTTCAACCCAGGTGCCAACGATCCACGGCCAGGTTCCTGATTGCTGGATCTATATCCAGGACCGGACCGTCAGGCTCGGACGGCTGCAGATTTTCAACAACTGGTCACCCTATCTGGTCAAAGACCCGGTCAATACCATCTGGCTGGGTCTGGAGTATTTCTGCAGCGAAGGCGATGATCTCTGGGAGCTGGCTGATCAGGACATGACCGAGCTGGCTCTGTCTGAACTGGCAGCCATTGGCATCCTTGAGCCACAGGATGTGATCAGCCAGACTGTCCATCATGTCCGCAAAGCCTATCCAGCCTATTTTGGTTCCTATGGCAAATTCCCCCAGGTCCGTGACTATCTGGACGCTCTGCCCGATCTGTATTGCATCGGCCGGAATGGCCAGCATCGCTACAACAACATGGATCATTCCATGCTGACGGCCATCGAGGCAGTCCGGTGTTTCCAGGGATTGACTGATAAAAGCACCCTCTGGCAAGTCAACTCGGAGCAGACTTATGGCGGATGAGACTCGCATGGCGGAGATAATCCGCCCGGATGTTCCTCGCAAACTGAGGATCGTGTTTTATCTGCTGCTGTTTGCGCCAGCCATTCTGGTCCAAAGAGTCCTGAACAATGACATCTGGTTTCTTCTGGCGAGTGGGCGCTATGTCCTGGCCCATGGTTTGCCAGCCACCGAACCGCTGGCGATGCACGAAGGACTCGATTTTGTCATGCAGCAGTGGCTGTCAGCCGTCATATTCCAGGCAACCTATATCCGCTGGGGTGAAGCAGGTTTATTTGCAGTCGTCAGCCTGACGTATGCCCTCATCATCCTGGCCATTTTCCAGCTGACCCTGAGAGTTTCCGGAAACTCCTTCGTGCTTTCATATCTGGTCACAACGGCGAGTTCCCTCTGGGCCTACCTGTTCATCACCACCCGGCCCTATGTCTTTTCGACGCTGATTTTCATCCTCCAGATCTATCTGGTTGAAACAGCTCTGCGGACCGGTAAAAAGCTTGTTCTGGCCGGATTACCCGTTCTTTCAGCCTTGCTGGTCAATCTGCACGCGGCCATGTGGCCTATGTTCCTGGTCTTGCTTCTCCCTTACCTGGCCGAGAACATGATTCTGGCCTTTGTTCGAAAACCAGTCCAGGCCAGGGTGTCTGGCTGCACCCTGATTCTGGCTGCAGGCGTTTCAATGGCCAGTGCCCTGGCCAATCCCTATGGCTGGAAGGCCATGACCTATCTGTTTCGCTCCTATGGTCACCAGGAAATCAGCAGATATATTTCGGAAATGCTACCACTCAACATCAACCTGATGTCCGGGAAAACCTATTTTGCGGCCATGGGCCTGATCATAGTGCTGCTGGGCCTGCGCGGCCTGAAATGTGTAAAACTGCGCTACCTTTTCCTACTGGCCGGTTTGTTGTATCTGGGTCTTTCTTCTTTGCGCAACAATCTGCTTTTTTCAGCCCTGGGCTTCATCCCCCTGGCTGACACCTATGCGTCGGTTTCACTGTCACTGCCAGCTGCTGATGCCGTTGCAGCAAGGGATGGTTCCAGACGTACACGGTCTCAGACGCGCATGCTGTCGCGCCGGCTGATTCGCGGCTTGATCGCTGCTCTCAGTGTGCTGTTGCTGGTGCTGACTGTGCACCTTCTGGCCCGGGAAGAAAAAGCAGAAGTCCCTGGCTCCACCCATTTGCTGGCGATCCTGGAGCAGGTCAAACAGGATGCCGTCTCCCGGCCGCTTGTCCTCTACACGGGCTACAACGATGGCGGCCATGCCGAATTCATCGGATTAAAACCCTATCTGGACCCGCGCGCTGAAGTGTTTGTGCTCGCAAACAACGGCCAGAAAGACATCATGGCCGAATTTGTCAATCTGCAGACAGGGAAAATCCATTACCGCGATTTCATTGCGCGCTATCAGTTCACAGATCTGGTGCTCGGTCCCAAGGACATTTTACGGGTCTATCTGCCGCGCGACCCGGATTATGAGCTGGTTCGAGTGTCTGGGGACTACCTCTGGTATCGCCTGTCTGCAATCCAATGACGATACGTCCATCAGTCCAGGCAATCTGATTGTAATAGCTTCACTCGATCACGATCTGATCCGGGCCCAGCTGGGAAGCCTCACGCATCCTGGCTTCTGTGACAAGCAGAAGGACTTCGATGGCCTCCCCGTGATGCTGGGAAATACCGCAGCTCATGGTCAAGGCTGAGCCATGGCCGGAGTTGAACTGGGCCAGTGTTGCCTGGATCCGTGTCGCTGCGATCCGTGCATTGGTTAGCTCGGTATCTGGCAAGGCGGCCAGGAAGCGCCCATCCTGACCGCGGCCCAGGATGTCCGTTGTGCGCAAGGTTTTGTTGAGTGCCGCCGCAAGACCGGCCAGCAGGGTGTCAACCGCCACTGGATCCATTGCCTGCAAAGGCTGCCCCGCTTCCTGGATTTCGAACACGAGCAGGCAGAGAGGGTGCTTGTAGCGGATCGCCCTGGCTAGCTCGACGGACAGTCGGGTCCGGAAGGCTGACTCATTGTAGAGCGATGTCACAGGGTCACGCATGGCCAGTTCTTCCAGCTGGCGCTGCTGTCTGGCGGCCAGCTGGACCAGGTCCAGATAACGCATTTTTTGGTCAAGTTGCAGCATGGCTGTCACAAACGCCAGGAGCATGGCCAATCCAGCAGTCATGGACTGACCAGCCGGATTTTGCATGGTGCTGGAACGAATCAAGAGACCAATCGCGACCAGTCCTGGGCCCAGCAAATTCAGCAGCTGGTCAGCCAGCGGCCGGAGTGTGAAAATCGTACTGGCCATCAGGGCGAAAAGGAAAATCACCCAGCCAGTTTGCTCCAGTTCTTGAGCCAAGGCCAACCAGAGCGTGACGCCTGAGATCCCCCATCCCAGGGTGACCAGGATGATCCGCTGCGGCCAGGCTGGCCAATGCGCCCGAAAATACTGCATAGCGAAGGATACCAGACTAAGGGCCCACAGAAAAAGGATGCCAAGCCAGCTGGGCTGACGGCCTTCCAGAGCCACTGAAACCAGAACGGCCACGCTTGATGTGATGGCAATGGCCACCATACGGACGAAATTTCCAGACATCAACGGTCCCAGGGCATCGCCCTGGCGCTGGGCTGCGAGGGTTGCGGGGAAATGGAACCAGGCCTCTTTTTTCATCGTCCACCTGCCAGATTATGTAGGGCTTCTGTTCGTCTCATTTTAGCATCGCAGGGGCATGCCAACAATGCATCCGGACTTCGCCATTTTTACATCATTTCCAGCCGCTGCAAAGCTCTGGTTGTCCAATTCAGGTTCGGGAACAGTTTGAGCGGGATTTTGAACGGGTGACGATTCTGCTCCAGGCTGGTGGTCAGTTCGGCCAGGAATTCCAGACGCATGTCCGGCTGCATCCTCAGCACATGGAGAGTACCGCTTGCGACCGCATGGATTTTCGATTCTACTTGCAGCTCTTTGCGTTTAAGTTCGTATTTCTGGCGAGCAGACAGGTGCAGGGTACGCACCTGAGTCAGGAAAGCATCCGCAGCATAAACAGGGCTGCGATCCAGCTCAAACGCCAAGGCTGCCTGCTCCAGTCCACTGATCAGGTCTGGTCCGAATTCACGCAGCAGCAGTTGGTAGTCAGCCTGAGAAAAGGCATAGTATTCGCCATTGAGCTGGTCAAACGCCTTCAAAGTGTCCAGGTAGCCCAGTCGCTGGTTTCTGCGGATCAAGTCCTGGTCCAGGTCCAAAAGACTGCCAAGGTCCTGGCGGTCGTGGATCAGGGTCAGCTGGGTGTTGTCTTCCCAAGGGCAGCGGACCGATACACGCGGTTCCAGATCGATTGCCACAACATGGCGAAAGCCCTGGCGACGCAGCATCGAGACCGGGACATTTTCGGCAAATCCACCATCCAGATAGCGTTTTCCGCTTATTTCAACCGGTTGCAGGCCAGGGAGATGGGCACTGGCCATGATGAAATCGATCAGGTGGCCGGTGGGAATATCCTCGATCCAGAGCGGCTCCGGCCTGAGTTCATTGAGCTGGACGGTCATCAGGCCAAACCGGACCGGGTTGGCCCGGACAGCCTTTTCGTCGATGTAGGACAGTAGCAGTTCGCGCAGTGGACCCGTATCCAGTCCCCCCTGGGCCAGGATTTCCCGGGCCAGGACATCTGAGTTTTTCAAGGTCAGAAGGTCGCTGGATTTCAGATTGGGTGGTGTGGAAAAGGACAGGCATTGTTCATACTGCAGGTTATGCCACAGCTCGACCGCCCGGTCGTAGCCGCAACTGAGCATCAGAGCGCCATTGATCGCGCCGATCGATGTCCCGCTGATCGCAGCAAACTCGATGCCCAGTTCGCGAAAAGCCTTCCAGGCACCAATTTCAAAGGCACCGCGGGTGCCGCCGCCGCCCAGGGCGAGACCGATTCGAGACATCAGCGCCTCCTGAACCATTTTTTCAAGTCAAGTACAGCAGGAATCCGGCAAAATGGCAGATGCTGCCACCAAGGACAAACAAATGCCAGATCCCATGGTTGAACGGGATTTTTTTCACGGCATAGAACAGGATGCCAATGGTGTAGAACAGGCCTCCAGCGAGCAGAAAATATAAAAGCCCTGCGGGAACAAGGGTGAGCATTGGCTTGAGGGCCACGATGACCAGCCAGCCCATCAGAACATAGAGAGCCATCGAGATCCGGCGCGTCTTTTCCAGGCCGGCGATGTTGAGCAGGACACCCAGGATGGCCAGGCCCCAGACGACACCAAACAGGCTCCAACCCCAGCCAGGGGTCAACGCCAGCAAGGTGATGGGCGTGTAGCTGCCCGCGATCAGGAGATTGATCGAAGCATGGTCGAGCACCCGGAACACGGCCTTGGCCCGGGGCGCGGTCAGGGAATGGTATAGCGTGGAGGACAGGTAGAGGAGCAGCAGAGATGCGCCATAGATGGCAAAGCTGACCAACGCCAGGACATCGCGCCGCCGCGCGGCGATGACCACCAGGATCACCAGGGCCGCGATGCTGAGCAGAGTGCCGATTCCGTGGGTGATGCTGTTGAATAGTTCCTCGGCCAGGGTATAGAGACGGGCAGGACGTGTCTTTTCCATGATTCTCGCTTTCCAGTCTGGTGGCTTCACGCGGATCAGGCTTTAAAATCCGGTAAATTCCAGTTCAATTATACACCAGGCTGTCGTCAAAGACTTTCAATCTGAATTATAATGATCGCATACCAGAAGCAGGAAATAGGACCTTGCGTTAATTCCTGCAGAATTGAGGACTGTGATGCAGATTCTCCGTGGCCAGACTTATTACCAGACCCGTTCCTTTGCCACCTTGCGCGAGATGATTGCGCAAAGTGCATCCTTGTACGCCAGTCGCCCGGCGTTCCAGTTCAGGAACCAGGTTGATGAGCCTCTGTCGGTGCGGACTTACGCCGAATTCTGGCGCGAGATCAACCATCTGGGAACAGCCTTGCTGGCGCTCGGTCTTGCCGGGAAACGGATCGCCATCATCGGTGAAAACAGCTACGCCTGGTGCCTGGCTCATGCAGCTGTTGTCTGCGGAGTCGGAGTGGTGGTCCCGCTCGACCGGTTGCTGCCGGAAAGTGAAATCATTGCCTCTCTGGCCCGAGGTGAAGTGGACGCTGTTTTTTATGATCCGTCTTTCCTGATGTGCATGGAGAAAGCGCACGACCAGGTCGCCAGTCTGTCTGGACTGATTGCCTTGCGCCCAGGCCGCTCCAGCTCCAGGCAGCCGGTTTTCTCACCACCCCAGACTGGTCTGCTGAGCCAGACCCCTGAGCAGGCCGCGGCAGAAAAAACACGCCATTGGCTGCAACTGGACGAGCTCCTGCCTTGGGGTGCAGCGCTGGAACAAGAAGGCAAGACAACCCTGTCACAGACCACGATTGATCCTGATGCCCTGATGGCCCTGCTCTTTACCTCCGGTACGACCAGTGTGGCCAAGGCGGTCATGCTCAGCCAGCGCAATGTCTGCTCAGATGTCCAGGCGGTCGCCAGTGTCGTCAAGCTCTGGCCCGGTATCCGCATGCTTTCAGTCCTGCCCTTGCACCACACCTTTGAAAACACCTGTGGGCTCTACATCGGCCTTTACTTTGGTGCTGAAATCCACGAAAGCGATGGGCTGCGCCATATCCAGAAAAATCTCCAGGACTATCACATCGAGATGATCGTTGGTGTGCCGGTCCTGTTCGAAAATTTCTATAACAAAGTCCAGGCAACTTTGCAGAAAACGGGCAAAGACAAGCTGGTCCGGCGTTTGCTGCCGATCACCCAGGGGCTGAGAAAGGTCGGCATCGACCTCCGGCGTATCCTCTACAAACAGATTCTCGCAGCTTTCGGCGGCAGCCTCCAGCTGGGCATCTGCGGCGCAGCCCCGATCGACCCGGAGATCATCCGCTTTTTCGATGCGATCGGCATCCATATCCTGCAGGGCTATGGCCTGACAGAGACTTCGCCGGTTGCGGCCGGCTGCAATTCCAAGGTCTTTGTACCGGGCACCGTCGGTCATCCGATGGGCGGAATCGAGCTTGCCGTCGACAGTGAAGCACCGGGAGAGCCGGGTGAAATCCTGGTCCGCGGTCCGATTGTCATGCTGGGCTATTACCAGGACGCAGCGGCAACAGCTGAAGTCATCGATTCCGAAGGCTGGTTTCATACTGGAGATATCGGCCGGATCGATCCTGCCACTGGCTGCCTCTCGATCACTGGTCGCCAGAAATCGATGATCGTCCTCAAAAGTGGCAAGAAAGTGTTCCCTGAAGAAATCGAATATCTGCTCGGCCAGGACAAGCTGATCAAGGAGTCCCTGGTCTGGGGTGAAGATGATGAAGGGGATGTTGTTGTTTCAGCCAAAGTCGTCCTCGACCAGGAGGTGCTCAAGGAGAAGCTGGGCCAGGATGTTTCTGAGAACCAGATCCGGGCTCATCTCGACCAGCTGATTCGCGAAATCAACAGCCGGCTCCCAAGTTTCAAAGGGATTCGCCAGTACGTGTTCAGTTTCCAGGATATGGTCAAGACGACGACCCTGAAAATCAAACGGCCGATCGAAATCGCTGGCATCCGGGAGTGGCTCGCCCATCACAAACTGCGCCTGCGTGACATCACCGGGAAGAACATCGACCAGGACCAGGACGAGAACACAAAACATGGCTAAGACAAGCAAATGGATCCGCTTTTTCATCAAAAATGCCGAGCACACCTCCAACCCGGTGGTCCGCGAACGCTATGGGCGTTTTGCCAGCCTGGTCGGCGTAGCCACGAACTTGCTCCTGTTCGGGATCAAGCTGGCTGTCGGCCTTGTGTTCAACAGCCTGGCCATCACAGCGGATGCCATCAATAACCTGTCTGATTCGAGCTCCTCGCTGGTCACCCTGGCTGGCTTCAAAATGTCCGGCAAACCAGCGGATGAAAAGCACCCCTATGGCCATGAACGGATCGAATACATCGCCGGCCTGATCGTGTCTTTTTTGATCTTGTCTTTGGGCTTTGAACTGTTGCAGTCAGCTTTCGGCAAGATCCTGCATCCCGAGCCCGCTGAGTTCAGCTGGTTGTCGGTGGTGGTTCTGGCGGTCTCGATTGCGATCAAATTCTGGCAAATGCGGTTTTACCGGTCGATTGGCCGCACCATCGACTCTGTCACGCTCCTGGCCACGGCTGCGGATAGTCGCAACGATGTCCTGGCGACGTCTGCAGTGCTGCTGTCTCTTCTGATTTTTCGGTTCACAGGCCTCGATCTCGATGGTTTCATGGGCGCAGCTGTTGCCCTGTTCATCATGGTCAGCGGTGTGAAATTGATCATGGAAACAGTCAGCCCCTTGCTGGGGGCGGGTCCCGACCGGGAGCTGGTCAGCCAGATCAGCGACCGGATCCTGAGCTACCCTGGTGTGATCGGGTTGCACGACCTGGCCATCCACAATTACGGCCCGACTAAATGCTATGCCACCGTCCATTGTGAAATCTCTGCCGACATGGATCCCATGCGCAGTCATGACCTGATCGACAACATTGAGCGTGATTTTTTGTCTGACTTGGGGATCAACCTGGTCATCCACATGGATCCAGTACGTCTCAACGATCCGGAAACCCAGAAATTGCGCACAGTGGCAGAGGATGTGCTCACCCGAATCGCCCCGGGTCTATCCCTGCATGATTTCCGGGTCGTCCATGGGATCAGCCATTCCAACCTGATTTTTGATGTAACTGTGCCATATTCCCTGACAGATTCCGATGAAGATCTGGTTTTCCAGATCAAATCAGCAATCGCTGGTGTCAATCCTCAGTGGCGCTGTGTGATCCAGGTCGACCGCGGCTATGTCCATACGTGAGCCTGACACCAGGCAACCGGTCCAGATTGCAGCGGACGGCATCGCGACTTCGGGTGGCAAAAGCCACTCCCGCAGCCGCCTGCGCCTGCTAATTGTTGCGGTAGCTGTTCTGGCCCAGCTGGTTCTGATCTGGCTGGTGGTCGTCAATCTACGCCAGCATTTTACGACACTCTATATCATCCTGGAAATCATCGCCCTGATCCAAGTGCTCTACCTGGTCAGTCGAAATGAGTCATCTGCCTATACGTTTGCCTGGACGGTGATCATCCTGTTGCTGCCTGTCTTTGGCGAGGTCTTGTACCTGCTCTGGGGGAGGTCCGGTCAATCGAGCCGATCCGGGCGGCGCGTCAGGAAAATCTTCCAGCGCCGGTCACACTGGCTCAAGCCCAGTCCAGAGCGGCTGGTCAGGCTGAGCGAGTCCTTTCCCTTGCGGCGCCGCACGGTCACCTATCTGGAGAACCAGGGCTTTCCCGTTTACGAACAGACGACCTGTACCTATTATCCCCTCGGCGAGCTCCAGTTTGCGGACCTGCGCCGCGACCTCGAAGCAGCGGAGCGATTTATCTTTCTGGAATTTTTCATCGTTGCTGCCGGACAAGTCTGGGATGAAATCCATGCGATCCTGCAAAAAAAGGCTGCTGCAGGCGTTGAAGTCCGGCTGCTCTATGATGATGCTGGCAGCATGTCCACCTTGCCGGACCGTTTCCGGGAAAGCTTGGCCGCTGAAAACATCCGGGCCATTGCCTTCAGTGAGGTCCAGAAGGGGCTCGTGCACCTCTATCTCAACCATCGCAATCATCAGAAAATTGTCGTGATCGATGGCCAGATTGGCTACACAGGCGGTACAAACCTGGCCGATGAATATGCCAACCTGTATTCGCGCTTTGGCCATTGGAAAGACACCGCCGTTCGTCTCGAAGGTGATGCCGTCTGGAGCCTGACCGTCATTTTCCTCGAAATGTGGCAGTCGCAAACTCACAAAAGCGAGGACTACAACCGATACCGTTCTTCAACATCCGTCCCAGGCACAGGTTTTTTCCAACCCTTTGCCGATGGCCCAGTCAATAATCCCGTCAATCCAGCCGAACAGGTCTATCGCCAGATCATTGCCAATGCCAGGAATTATGTCTACATCACGACACCCTATCTGGTCATCGATGAATTCATGATGGACGCCCTTTGTCAGGCAGCCCAGGGCGGCATCGATGTCCGGATCGCCACACCCCGGATCTGGGATAAATGGTACGTCCACAAGGTCACCCGGTCCAATTATCACCGGCTCGTGGCTGCCGGGGTCAAGGTGTTCGAGTATTTACCCGGTTTCCTGCATGCCAAGACGATCCTGAGCGATGATGACCTCTGTGTCACCGGAACGATCAACATGGATTACCGCAGTTTCCATCTCCAGTTTGAAGATGGGGTCCTGATCTGTGGCGCTCCGGTTCTGGGCGATATCAAACATGATCTTGAGGGAATTTTTGCCATCAGCGAACCTGTCACACTCAGCCAGCTGAAGCATGTCCGCCTGCCAGAGCGGCTGCTCCAGGCATTTTTGCGGCTGTTTGCACCGCTGTTTTAGCAGTCGATACATGAGCATTTTGTTGTTTGATTTTGATCATCTTCTTGATTTATCGCTAATATTCCCATGCGTCATTGGTTCATTTAAGGTATAATGATTTTTGTCTACGGCAAAGTCGCCAAATATTTCGAGGGGGATACCATGGAAAAAAACAAAGATTGCTTTTACTGCATGAAGGATGAACGCCAAACGGCCCTGATGCTCAAGGTTGCCGATCTGTCGGTTTCGGAACTCTTTTTCTTCAAGGAGCAGACCCATCCGGGCCGCTGCATTGTGGCTTTCAAAGACCATGCCAAGGAAATTTTTGATCTTTCGGATGCGGACCAGGCTGCCTACATGACCGATATTGCCCGGGCTGCCAAAGCAATCCAGGCCGTGTACCAGCCGGCCAAGATCAACTATGGCGCCTATGGTGACAAGTTGCATCACCTGCACATGCACCTGGTGCCAAAATACGAAGATCAGGCAGCCTGGGGTGCGGTGTTTGAAATGAATCCTGGCAAGGTCTACCTGAGTGACGAGGAATACGCCACCCAGATCGAGGCGTTGAAAAAGGCTCTGTAATCATCTAGTCAGGCGCAAGATTCATTCAGTCGACTCTCTCATGCGAGGGGGTCGTCTTTTTATTCATTTTCGCAGTCATTGAACTGGAGCGGGACAAAGCTGCTGTGTTAGAATCACATTAGTTTGCATTTGAGGTGATTTGACTTATGGCTTCTCCACAGCCCGTCCCGAAATTGGCTTCTCCGGAACACCAGCGTTCCATTTACATCTTCTATGCGGTCCTCGCTGCCGCTGCGATTGGGACCGGCTTTTCCGACAGTCTGTTTTCCAACTATTTCAAGGATGCCTACCAGGTTACGGCTCTGCAGCGCGGCCTGATCGAATTCCCGCGCGAAATGCCCGGGGTGCTGTCGATCTTTCTCGTCTCGATCCTGGCTTTCATGGGTGATCTGCGCCTGGCCATGCTGGCCCACTCTCTGGTTGTGATCGGTCTGGCTTTGCTTGGCTTCCTGACCCCGCCGTACTTGATCATGCTGACGATCATTTTCTTTCACTCCATCGGCCAGCATCTCTGGTTTCCGCTCCAGAACAGCATCGGCATGAGCCTGATCCATGATGAAGCCAATGCCGGGCGCCTGATTGGCCGTTTCAACGGCGTCAGCACAGCCTTTGGCATGCTGGCCTCACTGCTGGTCTTCTTTGCTTTCCGGTCTGGCTTGTTCAGTTTCACAACCGACATCAAGACCACGTTTCTGGTCGGGGGCGTTGCCTCGCTGACCGTCGTTGGTCTGCTGTACTATCTCGACCGCCACCGCAACCACACCACGGGCGCTTCTGCTGCCGGAAAACCAGCTAGCCAAGGCTGGCCGCGCATGAAATTCGTTTTTCGCTGGCAGTACCGGCACTACTATGTCCTGGCGATCATTTTCGGCGTGCAGAAGCAGATCATGATGGTCTATGCGCCTTGGGTCTTGATCGACTTGCTGGGCAAAAAGGCCGACACCCTCTCGCTGCTCCTGATGTTCGGCTCCTTTGCCGGTATCTTCTTCACTCCAGCACTGGGCCGCTGGCTCGACCGGTATGGCATCCGGAAAATGTTGTTCCTCGATGCCTATTCCTTCATTGGTGTCTACATCGCTTATGGTTTTCTTGCTGCCGGCTTTACTTCGGGGGTCCTGCCCAAAACAGGCTGGGCTGTTCTGGCCGTCTATGCCTTGTTCATTCTCGACCGCATGTCGATGCAGATGGGCATGGTCCGCAGCCTCTATCTGCGGTCAATAGCTGTGACACCGGACGATATTTCGCCAACGCTTGTCACTGGGCAGAGCATGGACCATGTCGTGTCAATCACCATGGCGACACTGGGCGGTGTCATCTGGACCACCATTGGGCCCAAATACGTCTTCTTCATCGCCGCCGCCCTCTCCCTGGCCAATCTGTTCGTCGCGATCCGGGTCAAAGACAAAGTCTGACCAGTCAGCCATCCTGCGGGAATGGATGAGGCAGACGGGCAGAGTCAGCCCACTGCTTTGCGGTCAAAAGCTTTGCTTTGCCAAGGCTGGGCGGAGTCGTGCAATCAATTCCTTTGATTTGCGCAATGTAACCTATGTTATGAATAACCTATGTTATTAATAACATAGGTTCAAGTGTGAAATTCTTTGAATATTTTAGACCCGCTCTTGCTGATGCGCGACAAAAAGAACCGGTTGTCTGGCCGGTGAAAGACGTGCAGATTCAGGCTGGGGGTGTTTATTGCATGGGCTGGGTCTCGAACCAGAAACGGATCAGGTGGTCGTGGCTTTCGACGCCGTATGCGACGCTGTGTTGCTCGAGGATGCTGCGGACGATGGCCAGGCCAAGGCCGGTACCGAGGCGTCGATCGTCGCGGACCTGGCCGGAGCGATGGTAGCGGTCCCAGATTTTGGTGAGCTCATCAGCGGGGATCGTCTCGCCCTGGTTGGTGATCTCGATCCGGCTTTTGGCATCGATTGGATGGACATGGATACGGATGACACTGTCCGGATCGGCGTAATTGATCGCATTGGCCACCAGATTGGTCAGGACTTGCTCGAACTGGGCAGGGTCGAAGCGGATGTCTCCGTCTGAGCCTGTGCTGTCAAAGGTGATGCCGCGGGCAGCAGCCTCCAGTTCAAAGCGCATTTGAACGGAGGTCAGAACAGGGCCAACCGCAAAAATCTGGCTGCTCGGCGGCCGTACGCCGGCCTGGAGCTTGGAGTATTCCAGGATGTCCCCGACCACCCGGGTCAGGCGTGAAGCTTCATCGGCAATCAAAGTCAGCTGCTCACTGCGTTTCCGCTCGTCCGGCCAGGTCACATCGCGGACTGTTTCGGCATAGCCCTGGATCACGGTCAGGGGGGAGCGCAATTCGTGAGAAACATTGGCAATCAGCTCGCGGCGCAAGGTTTCTGTCACCTGTAGCTGCTGGCCCAGCTCATTGAGCGCCGTGGACAGGTCGGCAATTTCATCCTGGCCTTTGACAGTCAGGTGTGTCTGGTATTGGCCCGCTGCCAATCTGCGGGCAGCGGCAGTCGCAGCGAGAATGGGCCGGCTCAAGGTCCGGGACAGGACCAGCGCCAGGATGGTTGCGGCCAGGGCCAGGACGAGCGTGACCAGGGAGAGCTGGCTTCTCAGGACCCGGGCGGCCGTATCGACCGCATTCAGGGAAAACAGGGCAAAAACGGCGCCCCCTGCCGGCAGCGATTGGCCGACCAGGGCATAGCGCTGGGTACTGTCGCTGCCACTGATGATTTCACTGGCAGAAAAATCGCCCAGCTGGAACATGGTTTGCACATGGCGCAACGCCATGCCCATCATCGGCATCCGGGCCGAGGTATTGACCAGATTGCCCGAGGCATCGAGCACCAGGATCGTGGCGCCCGTTTTTTCACTCAGTGCGGTGACTTCCAGGGTGCTCGTCTGGGCTGCTTCCGAAACCGCCTGCTGGACATCGGCAATCAGCTGGTTCAGATACGAATCGCGCATCAGACCGGCCTGGATCAGCCACAACAGGACAACCGTGAGCATAGCCATGGCCAGGAAACTGGCAAAGAATTTGAACAACAGATGGCGGCGCGGCAGCATCAGGAATCTCCCGTTTCAAAGCGGTAGCCTGTGCCCCAGACAGTGGCCACCAGGTGGCGATAGGGCGCAATTTTATCACGCAAACTCCGGATGTGGGTATCTACAGTACGGGCATCGCCGAAATAGTCGTAGCCCCAGACATGGTTCAGGAGCTGGTCGCGGGTGAAGACCTGGCGTGGACGCGACATCAGGAAAGCCAGCAGGTCGAATTCCTTGGGCGTCAGGGCTACTGCCTGTCCGTCAACAAAAGCCTGGTGCGAGGTCATGTCGACCTTGAGCCCTTCGGTTTCGTAGATCTGGCTGGCAGCGGTCGTCGCGCCGGAGCGCTTGAGCAGCGCTTTCATCCGGGCGACCAGCTCGCGCGGACTGAAGGGTTTGCTGACATAGTCATCGACGCCCAGTTCAAAGCCCAGGAGCCGGTCATATTCCTCGCTGCGGGCTGTGAGCATGATCACCGGGACATTGCTGTCTTCGCGAATGCGGCGCAGCGTGCCCCAGCCGTCGAGGCGTGGCATCATGACATCGAGCAGCACCAGATCGTAAGCCTTGGTCATGAAGGTTTCGATTGCTTCTTCCCCATCACCTGCTTCCGAAAATTGCCAGTTCTCGGCACGGGAATACTCCATCACCAGGTTGCGGATGCGGGGGTCATCGTCAACGAGCAGGATGTTCATGTTCAAGCCCTTCTGGCAAAAAGCCGGTTGATCGTTTCGGTGCTGAGCCAAAGCGCCAGGATCAGGAGGATGACGATCGGCATCAGGACTGTCAGAGAAACCTGGGTCGCCAATGAACCGATGATGGGCGGAAACAACATGGTTCCTGCGTACGCCGAAGCCATCTGGAAACCAATGATGCTCTGGGAATGATGCTGGCCAAAGCGGGCCGGGGTCTCATGGATCATGCCTGGGAAGACCGGGGCGAATCCAAGGCCAACCAGGATGAAGCCGATCTGGCCGCCCGCAGTGGCACCAGCGAAGAAAATCAGGATGGCTCCCAGTAAGCTGGCGAAAATGCCAAACCGGATCAAGGCGTCTGTCTTGAAGCGGAAAGTCAGGAATCCGGTCAGGAACCGTCCCCCCATGATGCCGCCGAAATAGCTGGCCACGAAATTGCCTGCCTGTTCGACGGCCAGGCCGTGGACATTGACCATGAAACTGCCACCCCATAATCCCATGGAGATCTCGGCGCCGCAATAGAAGAAAAAGGAAAGCAGCGCCAGGAGCAGGCCTGGGGTCTTGAGCAAGTGGAGGCGGGGTGGCCCATTTCTGTCCTGGGAGCTATCGGACAGAATCTTGTCTTGCTCGGCCAGCGCCAAGGCCTCTCCAGTCGTCGTGGTCTCCGGGATCTCAGCCTGGGCAGGGTGAGACGGGAGCTTTTTGCCGACCTTTTCCCACAGGGGCAGGCTCAGGAACAGTACCCCAGCGAGAATCAGCTGGATTGTGGCAATGGTTTGATACCCCGTGCGCCAGTTGCCCGTCCGGCTGATGATCTGGGCCAGGATCACCGGGCTCAGGGTGGCACCCATGCCCCAGAAGCTGTGCAGCCAATTCATGTGGTGGGCTTTGTAATGCATGGCCACATAGCTGTTCAGGCCGGCATCAACCGAACCAGCTCCCAGGCCAAGCGGAATGGCAAAGGCCAGAATCCAGACATACGACGGTGTCAGAGCGTAGCCCAGCAAAGCCAGGCCGGTCAGCAAGGTGCTTATGAAATTGACTTTGCCCGTGCCAAACCGGCCCAGGACGGTACCGCTCATGAGGCTCGATACGATGGTTCCAGCTGTAACGACCAGGGCAATCATACCGGCAGCACCGATGGATACGCCCAGTTCCGGGTACATAGCAGGCCAGGCGGTACCCAGTGCAGCATCCGGTAGTCCCAGGCTGATGAAAGATAAGAAGATAATTGTCAAAAGGAGTCTGGCCATGGAGATCCTCCAAGTTGGTACGGGATGAGTCCAGCCTACTTGTTGCCCAAGCAACTGAAAGCTACACTATTCACGATACACGACCGTACAAATGCATTCAAGCAGACAGTGTTTATCGGGAGACTGCCATGCCACGATTGGATCCATCACATTCCACCTCCCCATCCGTTCAATCGAACCAGCAATTTCCAGACAGGCTACCAGGGATCGTCCTGGTCACAGGTGCCAGTTCCGGAATCGGCTGGGAAACTGTCCTGTTGCTGGCCAGACAAGGCGTTACAGTCTTCGCAGCATCACGCACCATCGGTCAAAAGCTGGCACAGGTCCAGATTGATCCCGAGTTGCATCGTGTGATCCATACCGTCGAGTTCGATGTCCTTGATGAGAAAAGTTGCGCAGCGGCAGTTTCCACCGCACTTGACCACAAAGGCCGCTTGGATGCACTGGTTCACTGTGCCGGGGCTGGCCTGGCGGGCAGCATCGAAGAAATCCCGCTGGCAGACGCCATCTGGCAATATGACAACCTGCTTTTCGGCACGATCCGCATGTTGCGAGCCGTTTTGCCGCGAATGCGGCATCAGGGACATGGCCGGATCATCCTGGTCACCTCAGTCGCAGCAGCCATTCCGGTGCCCTTCCAGACATACTACAGCTCTGCGAAAGCAGCGGTCCATGCCCTGGCACTCGGACTTTCTGATGAAGTCCGGCCTTTTGGGCTCAAAATCACAATCGTCGCACCAGGAGATACCCGGACGGGATTCACAGAGGCCAGAAAGTTCTCCGGGTCGCTCACCCATTCCCCGTATGCGGAGCGTCTCAACCGGTCTGTCAGCCGCATGGCCCGGGATGAACAGAACGGTATGACGTCCCGCAGCATCGCTCAGGCCATCGTCCGGGAATTATCCCGCAAGCATCCAAAAATCATGGTCACGCCCGGATTGCACAATCAAGCCATGACGATGGCAGCCCGGATTTTGCCTTTACCGCTGGTGCGCTGGATTGTTCGGCTGCTTTACGGCTGAGGCAAACTCATTCGTTCCTGCTTCCAAATCCTGGCTGGATGGCATTTCTTAATCAATTGTCCTGACAAATGTGCTATGATGGATCTGTTTTTGATCTTCTTACACAACTTTCTCCGGAGGACGTCAGCCCATGGACTTGTTTCAGAAGTGTTATGACTACAACCGCGCCAAATTGGCCATGTCGCTGGATATCTACCCCTATTTCCATTACCTGAATTCAGGTCAGGACACTGAGGTCATGATGGAGGGCAAGCGGACCCTGATGTTCGGCTCCAATAATTACCTCGGGCTGACCTCGGACCCGCGGGTCAAGGAAGCCGCCATCAAGGCCATCGAGAAATACGGTACCGGTTGTTCCGGTTCGCGTTTCCTTAATGGCACCCTGGATATTCATATTGAACTGGAAGAAGCGCTGGCTGCCTTTTTGCAGCAGGAAGCCGCGCTGGTTTTTTCGACCGGCTACCAGTCCAACCTGGCGATCATTTCCTCTCTGGTCGGGCGCAATGACTATATCCTGTCGGATGCGCTCAATCATGCCAGCATCATCGATGGCACCCGCCTGGCAATCGGCAAGACGCTCAAGTACAAGCACAATGACATGGAAGACCTGCAGCGTCTTTTGGAGAAATGCGCCACAGAGGAAAGCGCCGGCATGCTGATTGTCACCGACGGGGTGTTCAGCATGGAGGGTGATATCTGTGACCTGCCGGGAATCGTCCGCCTGGCCCGCCAGTATGGTGCACGCATCCTGGTCGACGATGCCCATTCGATCGGTGTGCTCGGCGAACGCGGCCGCGGTACGGCGGAATATTTCGGCCTGGCCGACGAGGTCGACCTGATCATGAACACCTTTTCCAAGACGTTGGCCTCCCTGGGCGGCTGTGTCGCCGGCAAGGAGTCGGTCATCCACTACATCAAGCACAATGCCCGGCCCTTCATTTTCAGTGCCTCGATCCCTCCCGCCCAGATCGGGGCGGCCCGTGAGGCCCTGCGTATCCTCGAGCAGGAACCGCAGCGTGTCCGACGCCTGAATGAAATCGCCGCCTACATGCGGCGCGGCTTGTCTGCCCTGCCCCATGTCCGAGTCTTTGATAGCGGCAATGACCTGGTGCCGATTATCCCGGTCCTGACCGGCAGCATTGGCCGCACCCTGTATACAGCCCGCAATTTGCTGGAGGCTGGTGTCTACGTCAACCCGGTGCTGCCGCCGGCGGTACCCAAGGAGTCCTGCCTGCTGCGGACAAGTTACACGGCGACGCACACCAATGCCCAGCTCGATGAGGGGCTGGCGATTTTTGACGCGGTGACCTCGGCTATGGCTGCCAATACGGAGGTCGATTTCGATATTGATTTCTAAGGAAAACGCAGCATTCCAATACAAAAGGGTTAAGGGCAGTCATCAGGTGATCTGGTGACTGCTTTTTAATTTTAACCGTGCAGAACCTCGTATGATCCACTTTTTAATGTTGGTTCATACGAGGTTTATGCTTGTTATTCAAGGTTATTCCGTTATTCGAAACGCCCTGGATCGTGCAGGACACGGTTGGGCTGGTTTTCGATCTCGAAGTTCTTGTTCTCCCAGTTGCGGAAGACGGCTTTGTCCTTGCCAATGTAGAGCAGGTAGTTGGGCAGGATCGGGGTTTTGCCGAGACCTCCGGGTCCATTGACAATGTAGGTCGGGATAGCCATGCCGGACGTGTAGCCGCGCAGGTTTTCCATGATCTCGAGGCCTTCTTCAATCCGGACCCAGAAATGGGACGTACCCTGGACGGTCTTGGGGTGGAAAATGTAATACGGCTTGACGCGCAGGGTCAGCAACAGCTGGTTCAGGCGCCGGACGATGAATTTGTTGTTGTTGACGCCGTTCAAAAGGACCATTTGGTTGCCGAGCGGGATACCGGCATCGGCCAGGCGATTGCAGGCGGCTTTGGCTTCGACGGTGATTTCGGCGGGAGAGTTGAAGTGGGTGTTGACGTAGAGTGGATGGTAGCGCTTGAGCATGTCAACGAGCTCAGGCGTGATCCGCTGCGGCAGTGTGACCGGGGTGCGTGTTCCGAGCCGGATGATCTCGACATGCGGGATCGAACGCAGGTCCTGCAGCAGCCGCTCGAGCGCCTGGTCGGACAACATCAGGGCGTCACCACCGGTGATCAGGACATCGCGCACCTCCGGTTGCTCGCGGACATACTGGACGGCAGCACGCAAGGTCGCCTCATCGACAGCGAGGTCGGTTTCGCCGATCAGGCGGCGGCGCTGGCAGAAGCGGCAATACATGCCGCACTGGTTGGTGACCTTGATGATCAGGCGGTCCGGATAACGGCGTGTGACCGACGGGACCGGGCTGGAATGTTCCTCGTCCATCGGGTCGAGGACGCCCTCTGGATTGAGCTCATCAATGGAAGGGACCGATTGGCGGCGGATCGGACAATCCGGGTTGGACGGGTCGATCAGGGACAGGTAGTAGGGCGAGATGGCAAAGCGGTAGCGCTGACTGACCTGACTAAGCTGATCCAGCGTACCAGGTTCCAGCGGCAAAAGGTCTGCAAGTTTTTCAACAGTCGTGATGCGATGGGACAATTGCCAGCGGTAGTCGGTCCATTGTTCTTTTGATGCGCCGAGTTTCTCGCGAATGGCTTTCTGACGCTGCTCGATGGCAGCCTGGTCAGAAAGGCCGGTGCGGATCTGGGGCAGGACATGCAAGTAGTCCTCTATCGTTTCATGCAGGTGTTGGCTGCGGTGTGTTTGATCCATGGTGTGGTCCTCCTGATGCCAGCTTATCAAAGCCGGTTCAACGAAAAATCGACGTTTTGTAAATAAACCTGGCGATCGTGCACCAATCTGAAAACTTTTTATGAATTCAAGGTTGTCAGATTGGATTTAATTCAGGCAGCCAGGGGTTTTGGAACTGGCTGCCTGAAATTGACTATTGGTGATTCTGGACGATGGTGGAGGTGGCCTGGGTGAGCTGGTCTTTGAGGGCGGCCAGCATCTGGTAGCGCACGCTGGGCGAGACCTGGCAGATCTCGTTTTTGGTTTTTTCGATCATGGCCTCGAAATCCAGCCGGATGGCGTCGAGCATTTCGACCGCTTCGGTAATCTCGACCGCAGGCAGGCAGGGTGCGACGACGGTGGCACGCTGGACTGGCAGGCCAAGTTCGAGCGTTTCGTTATATTGGGCCGCGACAGCCGTGATACCTAGCTGGTGGCGGATCGTTTTCTGGAAACTGGCGATGACAGCAGGTTCTCCATGGACGAGCATGATTCTTTTGGGTTTCTGCTTCATGGCGGCGACCCATTCGAGCAGGCCATCCCGGTCGGCATGGCCGGAGAAGCCCTCGATCATTTCGATCCTGGCTTTGACGGCGATCTCCTCGCCAAAGATCCGGACCGTTTTTGCACCATCAACCAGCGCGCGGCCGAGGGTGCCCCGGGCCTGGTACCCGACAAAAATGACCGTGGAATCCTTGCGCCAGAGATTGTGCTTGAGATGGTGGCGGATCCGGCCGGCCTCGCACATCCCGCTGGCGGAGATGATGATCTTGCTGTCCGGGTCTTCGTTGAGCTGGCGGGATTCATCGGCGGTCTTCGTGAAATGCAAATTGTCGAAATCAAGCGGATGATCACCGCTTTCGATGTAGGCACGGGCTTCGTCGTCAAAGCAATCGGTATTTTTCTGGAATACCTCAGTCGCGGAGATCGCCAGCGGGCTGTCGATGTAGACAGGGGTGTCGTGGAGCAACCGGCGCTGGCGTTCGAATTTATCATATTCCTTGTTCAGGGAATAGATCAGCTCCTGGGTCCGGCCAACGGCAAAGGAAGGGATGATCACATTGCCACCCCTTTGCAGAGTTTCTTCAATCGCATGGACAAAGCGGTCGACTTTGTGATTGGGCCGGTCGTGCAGACGGTCACCATAGGTCGATTCGAGGATGAGGTAATCGGCACCGTCTATGACTGTCGGATCTCTGAGGATCGGGATGTTCTTGTTGCCCAGGTCACCGGAAAAAACGAGTTTGGTTTCGCCGCCGTTTTCCTTGATCCAGATCTCCAGGATCGATGAACCCAGGATATGCCCGGCATCGCGATACCGGACCCGGACGTCCTCGGCAGGATGCAATTCCTGGTCATAGCGAATGGACTGGAACAGTTGCTGGGTGTCGATGGCGTCCTGCATGGTGTACAGGGGCTCCTCGACGGGACGGCCGGAGCGGCTGTTCTTGCGCCGGCGCCAATTGTACTCTGTTTCCTGGATGTGGCCAGAATCCGGCAACATGATCGCACACAGATCGACCGTTGCCTTCGTGGCATAAATCGGGTTGCGGTAGCCCTCGGCATAAAGCTTGGGCAACCGGCCGCTGTGGTCGATGTGGGCATGGGACAGGAGCAGGAAGTCAATCTTGTCGATCCGGAAAGGGAAAGGCTGGTAGTTGAGACGCTCTTCATGCGGCTGGCCCTGGTGCAGGCCACAGTCAATCAGGAAGGAGGTCTTTTCAGTTTCAACCAGATAGCAGGTGCCGGTTACAGTCTGGGCTGCGCCCAAAAATGTCACTTTCATAAGGATCCCCTTTCTATATCACCTGGAGCCAGACACTTTTAAGGTAATGCGATTCCGGATAGCCCCCCAGGACCGGATGGTCGAAATCCTGGCGCCGGATATCAAGGATGCGGACGGTTCGCCGCGCATCCCGGGCTGCACTGAGGACGGTTTCCAGGAACAGAGCCTCCGGCATGTGGAACGAACAGGAATGCGTTGCCAGAATCCCGCCTGACTCCAGCATTTTAAAGGCACTGAGGTTGATTTCCTTGTAGCCGCGGGCGGCCCCGGCCTGGGCGCTGTGACTTTTGGCAAAGGCCGGTGGATCCAGGACGATGACATCGTAGCTGGCCTTGGCCCGGGCCTGCTCGCGCAGGAAGTCGAACGCGTTGGCTACAATCGGGGTCAGACGGTCAGAAAATCCATTTTGCCGGGCGTTGTGCACGGTCAGGTCCATGGCTGCAGCAGAAACATCGACTGCGGTCACTGCTGCTGCACCTCCGGCCAGGGCATTGAGGGCAAATCCGCCGATATAGGTGAAGCAATCGAGCACCCGTTTGCCTTGCACGAACGGCCGCAGATAGGCATGGTTGGCCTTCTGGTCGAGAAAATAGCCGGTTTTCTGGCCGCTGGCCAGGTCAATGGTCAGCCGCAGGCCATTTTCCAGTATGGTTTCCTGCGTCTGGTCCTGACCGGCATAGACTCGGCGATACAAGGGCAGCCCTTCTTTGCTCCGGATGGATTCCTCGTGCTGCAGGATCAATCGTTCGGGCTGGACCTCTGTGATCAGAGTCTCGCAGATGGCATCGAGATAACGTTCCATGCCCAGGGACAGGATCTGGACCACCAGGGTACGGGCGAACTGGTCGACAATCAGGCCTGGCAGGCGGTCAGCCTCGCCAAAAACCAGACGGTAGCTGTCGGTATCCGGGCGCCGGAATGGGCGCCGGAAGGCCAGGGCAGACCTGATCCGGGCTGTGATCAGATCAGCAGCGATGGTTTCATGTGTCTGGGTCAGGATCCGGACTGAAATCATGGAATGAGGATTGTAGAAGCCTGTACCAAGATAGCGGCCACGGAAATCAAGAACGTTGGCGACATCCCCCGGGGATGGATCGCCCGTCACGGATTCGATCTGGGTGCGGTAAACCCAGGGATGTCCCTGGGCGACAGCCTTGTGCATGCCATTCTTCAATGACAAGCTGGCCAGTGTGTCCTGTGTCCAGTTGGCTTTCGTATCCTGTGCCATGAGGGTCAGCGCTCCCGGGTCACAACTGCCAACAGCTGCTGGCGTAAACGCCGGAAATACTGGCGCAGAAACCAGGGCAGCAATGTCTGGTCGATCGGATAATAGAGACGGTGGCCGACGCAGTCAATCAACAGCGCGCCCAGCGTTCCGTCATCAGTCCGGCCAAGGAAATTGACGACACCGGCAGCAGCTGAAGCAGCTTCCAGCAGTTGAGGTTCCTGGGTCAGAAGCAGCAGGAGGTTGCGGTCAGCAGACTGGGCGTCCTGGGCTACCAGATAGCGCAGGGCATCCCGGATGGTGAAATCAACGATGAAGACATTCAGTGGTGATTTTTCGAGCAAGAAGATGCGGTCATGGCGCGGGCGTCCCAGCAAGGGGATGAGCGGTGGATGAGAACGGATCAGGACAGTGCCCAGCACCGGGTGGTTGGCTTCGACCGAAAACCCAGCCGAACGGAGATGCTCGATCAAGGCAGATCCCATCTGCTGCGGTTCCAGTCCTGACACGGGGCAATTGAACCGGCTCATCCGGGCCAGGCGCTTGACACTTTCCGGATTGCCCGGGTCGAAGCGCTCAAGGGTGTAGGTGGATAAAATGTGGCGCAAGGTCACATAAGCGAAAAGGGCGAACACAAACAGGCTGGCCAGAAAGACATAGAGCAACCAGCGGAATGACGGCTGGGCCAGCAAGGGCATCAGCTGCAAGCCAAGCCAGACCAGGGCCACACTTGCCAGGACGAGCATGCCCGCCGGGATGATGACCTCTCGCTTGATCCAGTGGCGCCAGCCTCGCATCAGGCAATATCCTCGCCCAGAATAATGGAGACGGTCCGTTCGCGGCCATCGCGGATGATGGTCAGGTCGATGCGGTCACCGGGGGCGAACTGGTTCTTGATTTCATTGATTGCGGCTGTCGTCAGGGCTTCCTGGCCGTTGATGGCCACAATCACATCCCCCTGCCTGAGGCCGGCATCATCGGCGGGGCTGCCGGGTTCTACCTGGGTGATGTAAACGCCCACGGGCAGGTCATATTCTGCGGCCATGCTTTCATCGATATCCTGGGTGTAAAGGCCGATCCGGGGTTTGCCCGGCAGGGAACCGCTGCGGATGATCGTTTCGATGATCGGCTTGGCGTGGTCGATCGGGATGGCAAATCCAAGACCCTCGATTCCGGCGCCAGCATTCTTGGCTGTGTTAATCCCGATCACTTCACCAAAAGAATTGAACAGGGCACCACCGGAATTGCCGGCATTGATGGCGGCGTCAGTCTGGAGCAGGTAGAGAGTCTGGCCGTCAATGGTGACGGCACGGTCCAGGGCGCTGATGATACCGGCAGTGACGGTACCGCTCAACTCGCCCAGGGGATTGCCAATGGCCACCGCCAGCTCACCCACCTCGAGATCACTGGAATGGCCGAGGCGGACGGTAGGCAAGTCCTGGCCGTCGATTTTGAGCACGGCCAGATCGTTGCCTGGATCAGAGCCCACCCAGGCGGCATCGTAGGCGTCGCCATTGTCGAGGACGACCGAAATGGTGCGGGCGCCTGCAACCACATGGTGGTTGGTCACGATGTAGCCATCACGGGTCAGGATAAAACCCGATCCGGCAGCCGGTACCAGGCCCGTGTTGCCAAAGGGAGACGAGACGAGTGTTTCGGTATTGATCGCGACGACAGCAGGCTTGCCGATCCGGGCGATCTCCACGATCGACAGGGCGTTCCCGGCAGAGGGCTGGCCATCGGTGAGGTCGGATATGGAAAATTCCTGGTCAGTCGCGCCTGGTTCTGTGGTCTTGGCCGGTGGCTGGACCTGGTCGCTGGGCTGGGTTTGTTCGCGGATTTCAGGACGGGTTGGCAGGGTTGGCAAGGCAAACCGGCCTTCGAGGACAGGTCCTTGGAGTACCGCAAAAACGATCACGCCGGTCAGGACCGAAAACAGGATGGCTACAACCAGAAAGGCTGCTACCAGCGCGATGGTGCGGCCAGAACCCCGGCGGGGCGGCTGTGGGCCGCCGGCCGGGCTGCTGCCATAAGTGCCATGGGGATAAAAGTAGTCCGGATTCGGGCCAGGCTTTGAATCCTGGTTCCAGGGATCGTACGGCATAAGGCCTCTTTTCAGCTGACAGTACCGCGCTCGACATCGACACTGACAATCGAACCTGTTTTCAGGATCTTGGTGGCATTTTCGCAGGCATAGACCACAGGGATGTCCAGGGCCAGGCCGACGGTGGCGGTGTGGCTGCCCGGGTCATCATCTTCAACGATCAGGGCGACGGCCTTTTTCATCAGGTTGACCATGCTATTATCCGTATCGCGCGCAACCAGAACATAATCCGACCGCAAATCAGCCATGCGGACATCATCCGGGCTATCAATGACGAGCACTTCTCCGCTGACATTGCCCTTGCCGATGCCCTTGCCTTCGACCAGCAAGCGGCCGATGGTCTGGACTTTGAGGGTATTGGTGGTGCCGCTCATGCCGATCGGTGTACCACCGGTGATAACGACGACATCGCCATTGCTGACAAAGCCCGATTCCAGGGCCTTGTTCATGCCCAGCTCGAACATCGCGTCGGTTGCAAAGACCTCGCTGACGAGGAAGGGGTAGACACCCCAGGACAGGGACAGCTGGCGCAAAGACTCCTGTGAGACGGTGGTGGCGATGATCGGGCATTCCGGGCGGAAACGGGAGATCAGGCGGGCGGTGCGGCCACTGTGGGTGACTGCGACGATGGCCCGGGCTTTGAGGTCCATGGCGGTCATGCAGGTGGCATGGCTGATGGCATTGGCCACACTGGGGATCATCTGGTAGTTGGCCTTGTTGAAATTGCCCCAGTAATCGATGGTTTTTTCAGTCTGGAGGGCAATGCTGTCCATCATGGACAGGCTTTCCACGGGGTATTTGCCGGCAGCGGTTTCACCAGAAAGCATGATCGCGCTGGTACCATCGAGAATGGCGTTTGCCACGTCGGAAACCTCGGCCCGGGTCGGGCGCGGATTGCGCATCATCGAGTCCAGCATCTGGGTGGCGGTGATGGACGGTTTGCCGACCTTATAGCATTTCTCGATCAGGGATTTCTGGATCGTCGGGACTTCCTGGATCGGGATCTCAACACCGAGGTCACCGCGGGCCACCATGATGCCGTCTGAGACTTTGAGGATTTCGTCAAAATTGACCACACCTTCGCGATTCTCGATCTTGGCGATGATGTGCAAGTGTTCGCCGTTATGCTTTTCCAGGATCTTGCGGATCTCGAGCACGTCGGATGCCTTGCGAACAAATGAGGCGGCGATGAAATCAAAGCCATGCTCGATTGCGAATTTGATATCGGCGACGTCCTTGTCGGTCAGTGCAGGGAGATTGGTCGAAACGTTCGGCAGGTTGATGCTCTTGTGATTCGAGACCGGACCACCATTCTGGACCACACAGCGGAGCAGTTCATTTTCGATGTCCATGACCTCTAGCTCGATCAGGCCATCATCGATCAGGATGCGGTCGCCGGCCTTGAGGTCTTTGTGGATGTCCGCATAGGAAACCGGGATGAAGGTTTCGCTGCCCAGTTCCTGGGAAGCAGCCACGGTGACCAGGGCGCCTTCTTCGAGCTGGATGCGGTTATTGGCAAAATTGCCGGTGCGTATTTCCGGACCCTTGGTGTCCAGCAACATGGCGATCGGCAAGTTGAGCTGCTCGCGCAGTTTCTTGATCCTCTGGACGCGGCCGAGGTGCTCCTCATGGGAACCGTGAGAGAAATTGAGACGGGCAACATTCATGCCGCGTTGCATCAGGGAGAGAAGGACATCGTCCTGGTCAACAGCGGGGCCCATGGTGCAGATGATTTTAGTTTTTCGCATGGTGTATTCTCCTATTCCATATCAGGTTTGAATTTCAATTGTTTGCGGATCACAAAGTCCAGGAGCCGCTGGATCCAGCGGACGGCAAGCAGGAACAACGTTGGGACCAGCACGCAGGCAGCGATGACCAGGGTTGTGCGCAGCAAGACTAACAGGCTGCCCAGGATAATGCCGAACATCATGGCGCTGGCGTTGTTCAGGGCATGGAACCTGTCGGTCATGTCAGCGATAGACTCGTTGGCCTGCGCGAGCAAGCTCTGTGCCAGATGACTGGTGTCGATCCGGACCAGCGGCATGGCCACAGCAAACAGCACCAGGATCGCCAGGGCGTATTTGAGGGCAATGACCACCAGGATCAGCATCCTGACGAGCCGGTTGTGCCGGTAGTAATGGCGGCAGAGCAGGGGGTTTGACAGAAGCAGGGCCAATAGGAGCAGGACTGGTACAGGCCAGGGCCAGATCCAGCGGGCTGCATGGTCTGGGCTCAGGATCAGAAAACCGAAGGCACCTGCTGCCACAAGACCGACCAGCATGTGGAAACCCGCATGGCGATGGGTTTCGTACTCTGTATCGCTCCATTGTGGACCGAGCAAATACCCCTCGAGAAAGTCCATCCCGCACCACCTTCGCGTGTCATTGCGCCCACCGGCATTGGCTGTATTCTAGCATAAATCAGCTCGCATAAAAACAGCCCCGGCACCTCCTGTCCGGGTGCGGCGCTGATTGAAGCCGTGATGATCGGGTTTTGTCCAGAGGGTGTGGCCGGGTTCCGAGTCGTGTGGGCAGGTCTTTAACGGAATGAAAAGGGCAGGCGGCTGATGGTCTCGATTGTCTGGCTCAGCTCCTGCCAGCCCTCCGGCAAAAAGCCGCTGCCGGTGCCCTGGCGATAGCCAGATGGGGTTTTAAGCGAAAGGGCCCAGGCGATCTTGCCATTTGAATCGTCACAGGCGAGGGTGGCAGGACTGCTGGCAGGGGGTTCCTGGGTCATGAGCCGGCTGCTGGCAGCAGGCTGGTGAGCCATGTCCGGCAAGTCAAACCGCTCCAGGGAACACATCAGGCGCTGGCGCAGGGATTCGATCTGATCCGGTCGCAGGGAACGCGTGAAATTGTTCGTCCAGGTATTGCTTTCCCGCCAGGTCATGTAGCCGCGGGCAAAGTCAATATGGACCGATAAAAATCCTTTGCGATAGACAGCAAGTTCGCAATCCAGTGCCTCAATGTCCCGGATAGACATGTATACCTCGATCAGCTCAGGCCAAGGCCTGTGTTCACAGGAAATTTCCAATATTATAACACAATTTCACTTGACGAACGAATGAAACATTTGATCAGATTTCCCAAGATACACACTCTTTTTTTATGGAAACTGTGACGTTGCCATTCTGTCGTCAGGCCAGTCGGACTGCCGTGCCGGAATCAGAAAGGCGCATCGACCAGCGCCTGCAGCAGCAAGACCAGATCAGACAGGTCGTCGAGTGCCAGATTTTCTGCATTGGAATGAACCTGCTGCATGCCACAGGAAAGGACCATGCCGGATAGTCCCGCGCGGGACAGGACATTCAGATCGCTGCCACCTCCTGTAGCGATCAGGCGGGCTGATTTCCCGATGGCTATGCACGCATCCTGGAAGCGGCGTGCGACGGGCTGGTCTGGATCCACCCGGTACGGATGGTAGGACGCGTGGGTTTGCACCGTAACGGACGCACCTGCCCCGGCTGCAGCCAGTTCCATGCAGTCTACCATGTGCTGGACTTGGGCAGTCAGCCGCTGGGGATCCAGCGAACGACATTCCGCTGTGACCTTGCAGCTGGCCGCGACGATATTGGTTTCGCCACCACCTTCGATCCGGCCGATGTTGGCTGTGGTTTCCGGGTCGATCCGCCCCAGCTGCATCCGGGCAATCCCCTGTGCGGCCACTGCAATCGCACTGATGCCGGTTTCCGGGGCGATGCCAGCGTGGGCCGGACGGCCGTGCACTTCAAAATGCAGGTGCACATGTCCAGGAGCGGCAATGACTCCGATTCCCGGGGCCCCACTGGTGTCGAGCACATAGCCTTCCCGTGCTTTCAGGACATGGGTGTCAAAAACGGATATCCCCTGGAGATGGACCTCTTCAGCTACTGAAAAGAGCAGTTCCAGAGGACGATGGGGCATTTTTCGATCACGCAATTCATGGAGCAATGCCAGCACTGCAGAGACTCCTGCCAGGTCATCGGCGCCAAGGATGGTGGTTCCATCGCTGCGGAAAATCCGGTCATCGCCAAGAAAAACATGTTTGCCCCGGCACGGCTGGACGGTGTCCAGGTGTGTGGAGAACAACAGGGCGGCTTGGTCTTGCCGGAATGCGACTTCCTGACCGGATGGTTTTCCGGCATCCGGCAGATCCTGGAGAGCCCAATTGGCCGGCACTCGGCAGAGCAGATTTCCGGTCGTGCCACCGATACGGCTGGCTGCATCGTCTTCTGCAACATCAAGTCCCAGGGATGTGAGTTCAGCCTTGACCGCATCGGCCACAGCGCGCTCCTCCAGCGATGGCGCGTCCAGCGATGCCAGGTGCAGGAACAGTTCGATCAGGCGTTGTTCATCGATCATGGCAGACTCCCTGTTTTCATAAAAAATCACTGGCGAGCAGAAGGCCAGGGAAACCTTGCTGGCGCAAGACCTCATACGTAACCACGGCCACGGCATTGGCCAGGTTCAGGGACCGGCTCTCCGACTGCATCGGGATGCGGATGCAGCGTTCCGGATGCGCCTGCAAGAGGGACTCTGGCAAGCCTTTGGTTTCCTTGCCAAATACCAGGACGGTATCCTCTGGATAGGCGGGTTCAGCATAGGTCCGTGGTGCCTTCGTGGTGGCATAGAACAGGCTTTTCCCGGCAAAGGCCCGGTACCAGCTGTCAAAATCCGGCCAGATGGTCAAATCGAGGTCAAACCAGTAGTCCAGGCCGGCCCGCTTGAGCTGGCGGTCACTGATTGAAAAACCCAGGGGCTCGACCAGATGCAGCCTGGAAGCCGTCGCCACACACGTACGGGCGATGTTACCGGTGTTCTGGGGGATTTCTGGTTCGATCAGGACAATTTCAATCATGGTGGTGTCTTCTTTCCTTCTCCATCTGGTCCTGGGCGAATTGCTCCAGCTTCTTGAGGCGATGGTTCATGCCGGATTTGCCGAGCGGCGGTTCGAGGGTCTCCCCCAATTCCTTGAGGGACAAGTCGGGATTCTCCAGCCGGGCCCGGCCGGCGGCGGCAAGCTCCTCTGGCAGTGATCCGAAAAGACCAGACTTCTCCAGGTAATGAAGCAGCTCCAGCTGGCGGGCTGCTGTATTGGCTATGCGGGTGCTGTTGGCACTGTCACAGTTGACCACACGGTTGACCGTGTTGCGCATTTCTTTCTCCACCCTCAGGGACTCGAAAGCCAGAAGCGATTGATGAGCCCCGCAATGCAGGAGAAAATCGGCAATCTGCTGGCCTTCCTTGATGTAGACGACGGTGTGGCCATGGCGCCTGACTAATCCGGAGCGGATGTCGAGATCTGCCAGGAACTGTCCCAGCCAGAGGGCGACATCTTCTCGGCGCAAGTCGAATTCGAGGTGATAGGCCTTGAGTGGATCGCGGATGGACCCACTGGCCAGAAACGCAGCGCGCAGGATCGCCCTGGTACAGTGCGGCGCTCTGTCCAGGTCAAGCCGGAAGGGGCCTGCGACCACATCGACGCCTAACTGGCCAGAAAGGTCCTGGCGAATCAGTGCAACCAGATCCTCCGGTGCGAGGACGATGCTGAGGGTTTCTCTGCCTGCTGACAGTTCAGGTGCCACGTGGTAACGCTCCAGGACCAGGCGGGCGACCAGTCCGGCATAGCTGGGATTGGCAGTGGTCAGGATGATTTCACTGGGACTTTGGCGATGGGCGCAGGCGAGTGCCACCGCCAGCTCTGCCAGTTGGCAGTTCCGTTCACTGCCGCTTTGCAGGTTGAGTTCATCCTTGATCTGCTGGGAAAAGCTCTGCGGAGGACGGCCAGCAGGTCTGGCCGGATGGCTTGATGGACCGGTCATCGATCCGCCAGCCCCAATCCAAGGACCAGGCGGGCCAACAAGGTGTGGTCATGGCGAATGACACCTGAGCTGACAATAGCCAGGGGTGCTTCAAACACCTGGACTCCCAGGCTCTGCAAAACGTCCTTGTCCGCCAGGACAGGCACGGCGCTTTCCAGCTGGTATTTTTCGATCAGGCGATCTTCGATCCAGGCATTATTGGTGATGCAATGGTCGATCAAACCGCGGCCACTCGCTTGCCCGGCATGTTCAAGGATGGCCCTGACATGGTCGCTGGCGGTATAACCGAGTGTCTCAGCAGGCTGGGTCATGATGTTGCTGACATAGATTTTCGCGACCGGATTTTTCCGGATGGCTGCGACAATCGGGGGGAACAGCAAGTTGGGAATAATGCTGGTGTAGAGGCTGCCCGGACCGAGCACAATGACTTCGGCCGACTGGATCGCCTGGACGGCTTCCGGCAAAGGGTGGGCATCTTCCGGTAGCATGGCCAGGCGAACGATCCGGTTATCCGGGCTGGGCTTGCGTGCGCCAATCTGGGCTTCGCCCTTGATGGTTGTTCCGTCGGCCAGATGGGCGACCAGGTCAATGGTCGATAAACTCACCGGCAAGACTTTGCCTTCCACAGCCAGGACTTTTGAGACATTCCGGATCGCATCGGTGAAATTGCCGCAGACTTCATTCATCGCGGCGATGAACAGGTTGCCAAAGCTCTGGCCCTGGAGGCGGCCATCCTTGAAGCGGAAATTGAACAGCTCGGACAGCAACGGTTCCGTATCTGCCAGGGCCAGGATGCAGTTGCGGATATCACCCGGAGGCAGCATGCCAAGATCTTCGCGGAGCATGCCGGACGAGCCACCGTTGTCGGCGACCGTGACGATGGCGGTCAGATTGTGCGAGTACAGTTTCAAACCGCGCAGCAACATGGATAACCCGGTGCCACCACCAATGACAACCACGCGCGGACCTGACTCGGGATTTTTGGCGAACTGGATCAGGCGTTCATCAAAATCCAGCATCATCAGACTCCCGGTGTGCTGCGCTTGCTGAAATAGCGGGAATCTTTCTGCAAGTCGCGGTGATCGACGACGATCGAAACCTGGCTGTTTTCCAGCCGTTTGGCCAGAGCTTCAGCGAGCGCCACTGACCGGTGGCGTCCGCCGCTGCAGCCGACTGCGATCATCAGGCGGACTTTGCCTTCACGGATGTACAGCGGGATGGTGAAATTGAACAGATCGACTTGCTTGTCCAGATAGGCTTCTGTTTCGGCAAATGAAAACACATAGTCGCACACATCAGGGTCGAGTCCGCTCTGGGGGCGCAGCAGTTCCTGGTAAAAGGGATTGGGCAGGAAGCGGACGTCCAGTACGCAGTCACTGTCGACCGGTACACCATATTTGAAACCAAAAGACTGGACAAGGATGGTCATTCGCTTGTCCAGGCCCGGTCCGGAAAGCATGGCGTAGATCATGTCACGCAATTCAGCCGGCCCCAGATTGGATGTTTCGACGATGTCTGAGACGCGATCTTTCAAGGGGGCCAGACGGTCGCGTTCAAGGGAAATGGCCTGGGCCAGACTGCGGCCATGCGCCAGCGGATGGTTTCTGCGACTGAGCTTGTAGCGGTTGATCAGGACCTGGTCCGTCGCATCCAGGAAAACAATGCGCAGGCTGTGTCCCTGCTCGCGCAGGAGCTCCAGGACTGGCACCACTTCATTGAAGAGATTGGAGCTTCGTACATCGATGACGATGGCGAGCCGGCTGCCCTTCTGCAAGGTCGGATTAAGGTCCCCGTTTTTGGCCAGATACGTCTCCTGGTAGGTCCGGATCAGTTCCGGGATCAGAGACGGCGGTAAATTGTCGACACAGAAAAAACCCATGTCTTCCAGGTAGTTGGCTGCCAGGCTTTTCCCGGCTCCGGACATGCCTGTCAAAATCAAAATTTCCATAGGGCTCCTTTGTCGCAGCTTATTGATGCAGATACCATCTGCCCGGCTGGCTTGGGCGCTGCGCCATCACCTAGTCCCAGTCACCAATGAACAGGACCTCCCGTTCGAGTAAAATTCCCGTTTCGCGTTCGACCGTTGCCTGGACATGGCAAAACACAGCTGCAACATCAGAAGCGGTCGCCTGGCCGTGATTGACGATAAAGCCAGCATGCTTGGTCGATACAGAAGCCCCGCCGACACTAAATCCCTTGAGACCGCAATCCGCGATCAGTTTGCCGGCATAATGGCCGGGCGGGCGTTTGAAAGCACTCCCGGCACTGGGCAGCTCCAGAGGTTGCGAGGTCCGGCGACGCACCGCCAGTGCAGCCATATCAGCCAGAATTTCAGCCGGATCCTGCGGCGCGAGGCAGACGGTTGTCTCGGTCACAATCCGGTCTGTCCCTTTGAAACAACTGGTACGATAGCCAAAGGCGAGTTCTGGCCCTGCAGCGGTGTGCTCAGACCAATCTGAAGCCAGGTACCGAGCCGAGCGGACTACATCGGCCATGCAGTGTTCATAGGCCCCCGCATTCATCATCACAGCCCCACCGATCGTGCCGGGGATACCAGACGCAAACGCAAGGCCGCCCAGTCCTTCCCGGGCTGCAAATGCCGCCACACTGGAGAGCAGGGCTCCAGCCTCGACGACAAGGCAGTCACCCTCACGCCGGATGGCAGCCATCGGTTGGCCGAGGCTGATGACAAGCCCGCGGATCCCCCTGTCGGCAACAACCACATTGGAACCATTGCCAAGAACCGTGACAGGCAGGCGGTGCTGTCGAGCCATCCTGAGGATGGCGGAAAGTTCGGCCGCCGATGTTGGTTCGATGAAAAAGTCAGCCGGACCACCCACGCGAAATGTCGTGTGGACTGACATCGGTTCTGCCCTGCGCAACCGGTCGCTGCCCAAGGCCAGCACGGTGGCCAGATCAGCGGCAAACAAATCCAGCTGGGCAACCGTCAACTGTGGATGTTCCTGGCGATCTGCTAAGGTCATTGCAAGTTGCCCCTGCCTCAGGTTGAAGGCCCAAACACACGGTCGGTCAGAGCTTTGGCAGCATTGTAACCCATCGATTTCTGGCGGAAGTTGATGGCAGCAACCTCGACAATGATCGCCAGGTTGCGTCCAGGGCGAACCGGAATCGTGATGGAGGGCACGTCTATCCCGAGGATGGAGGTGGTTTCTTCGTTGATCCCGAGACGCTCGTAAGTCTTCTTTTCATCCCAGAGCTCGAGATTGATGACAAAGTTGATGTTTTCCTGCATTTTGACTGATGAGACACCATAGAGCTCCTTGACATCGAGGATACCGATGCCGCGGATCTCGATCAGGTGGCGGATGATCTCCGGCGCCCGGCCGAGCAAGGTCGTGTCGGAAACGCGGCGGACCTCGACCAGGTCATCGGCAATCAGGCGATGGCCGCGCTTGACCACCTCGAGGGCGGTTTCACTTTTACCGACGCCGCTTTCACCCAGAATCAGGATCCCTTCACCGTAGACCTCGATCAGGACACCATGCATCGACATGCGCGGGGCCAGCTCGACATTGAGGTATTTGACGATGGCTGACGTAAAATCGGATGTAGGCAGACTGGTGCGCAAGACCGGCGTTGAATATTTTTTTGAACATTCGAGCAGTTCCGGGTGAGCTTCATGGTTCCGGGTCAGGACCAGGCAAGGAATCCCACGCGAAAAAAGGGCGTCGATCCGCTCGTGGCGTTCTTTGCTCTCCATGCGGTCCAGGAATGCGGTCTCCATATTGCCCAGGACTTGGATCCGGTCTGGGCCAAAATGGTCAAAATAGCCCGCCAGCTGCAAGCCGGGGCGAGTGACGTCAGCGACTGAGATGCGGATCTCCTCGAGGTTGCCGTATTCGGCAATGACCTCCAGTTCAAATTCCTTGACAATGCTCTGAAGAGATACGGGTGCCATAAAAACCTCCGGCTCATAAGCGGCGGCGACTTGCCATCTGATTTGCACTCAAAGATGGCAGTCGTGCTCAGGTTGATTATAAACAAAAAGACAGGGTCAGGAAAGGCGAGACCGCCAGACTGCCCGTGCATGCGATGAAAAAAGGCTGTCCCGGCACAGAAACACATCTGCTTCCAAGACAACCTCTACTCTGGAGCGGGATACGAGATTCGGACTCGCGACTTTCACCTTGGCAAGGTGACACTCTACCACTGAGTTAATCCCGCAACTGCATCAGTGATTATAGGAAAATCACTTGGGCTTGTCAATCGGTTTCTCCGCCAAGACGCTTGATGGCTGCGACGATTTCGAGCCGTACAGTCCGGCTGGTTTCCGGGTGGCTGTCGAGCCAGGATCTCAGGACAGCAATGCCACGCGGGTCGCCGAAATCGCCGAGGCAGAGCGCTGCCACTTGCTTGTCTTCAGCGCGGCGGAAAGCGGTGCGCATGGCCGTGAAGCTTTCTGGCGCATGACTTGAGCGGCCTGCCTCGGAGAGGAAAATCATCAGGGCCTCAACAGGACCTGAGACCGAAAGTCCGCTGTCAAGGGCGGCCTGCAGCCGCTCAGTCAGCCAGAGGACGGACGGGGGTGCATGCTGGGCAAGAACCTGCTTGATCGCATCTGTGACCAGATCATCGGGCAGTGATGTCGTCATGAAGTGGTCGAGGATGAGGTTGAGCTGAGTCTCGGTGCAGCAAGATCCGACGGCCAGCAGGAGGCGGCTCAGTGCCAGGGAACGGGGGTCTTCGAAATCCGCCTGCAGACGGTTGAAATCCTCCTCCAGGATGAATTCAACGACAGCACTGCAGATGGCTGGATCCGCTACCAGAAGCTTGCCGATCGGCTGCGGCAGCTCATCGTCACACAAGGCAGCGGCATGCCAGGCGAGTTCTACCACCTGGTCCGGCTGCGGGTGGTCCGGGAGCCAGTCGAGTGGCCGGCCCTTGAACAACACCGTCTGGTCCTGGTCATCATAAACGACCAATTCCCGGTCGAACCAGGGCTGGCAGTCGATCTGGACTTGGCAGACATCCGATTCGGACTCGAACTGTTCCAGAGCGTGATGGTACTGTTCGCCATACCAGACATTATATTGCAGCATGATATCGGACAAGACAGGATCAAATTGCATGGGATCATCCTCCGTATTGGATAGCCTCTACTGGCGCGATGGAAGCCTCCGCCGAATAGGAAAAGCCTCCGGTTTTAGCGGAGGCTTGTTTGTTTTGGAGGCACCACCCAGACTCGAACTGGGGAGTAAAGGTTTTGCAGACCTCTGCCTTACCACTTGGCTATGGTGCCAGATGCGATTGGCCGGTGTTTCCACCGGCCAATCATGATGGAGCGGGATACGAGATTCGGACTCGCGACTTTCACCTTGGCAAGGTGACACTCTACCACTGAGTTAATCCCGCGTTTTGGTGGGTACTACAGGACTTGAACCTGCGACCCCATGCGTGTGAAGCATGTGCTCTCCCAGCTGAGCTAAGCACCCATAAGGTGGTGACCCGTAGGGGAATCGAACCCCTGTTTTCGCCGTGAAAGGGCGATGTCTTGACCGCTTGACCAACGGGCCATATATGGTAGCGGCGGTCGGATTCGAACCAACGACACTTCGGGTATGAACCGAATGCTCTGGCCAACTGAGCTACGCCGCCACGTCTGAGGCACTTGCGTGTTTCACACGCTAGATGATCATACCAGCGAAAAAGGTCTTTGTCAAATGGTTTGCAAAAATTTTTCGCTGGAATTTTTACATGATTGCCAGGTGGGGACCCAATCCATTTCGGCTACCTGTTGCGATCTGTTGCGACGAATGACCGGAACAGTCTGTTTCACCTGCGCGAAAAAACTCGCCCCGGGCATCGATCCCTGGGGCGAGCATTTCTTTCGAGACAACCAGCAGCAAGTAAGGATTCTTACTTGATTTCGACAACAGCGCCGGCTTCTTTGAGCTTGGCGGCAACAGCGTCGGCGTCTTCCTTGCTGACATTTTCCTTGATGGCTTTCGGAGCGCCGTCGACGAGGTCTTTGGCTTCCTTGAGACCAAGGCCGGTCAGCTCGCGGACAGCTTTGATGACGTTGATCTTGGCAGCGCCAGCTTCCTTGAGGATGACGGTGAATTCGGTCTGTTCTTCAACGGCAGCAGCCGGAGCAGCGCCGCCGGCAGCCGGGGCAGCAACAGCCATTGCAGCGGCGGACACGCCGAATTCAGTTTCGAGGGCTTTGACGAGCTCAGCCAGTTCCATGACGGACAGGGCCTTGACATCTTCGATGAATTTGGTGATTTTTTCACTAGCCATGGTAAATACCTCCATTTTTTATTGATCCATTCTGGATCTTGTGGTTGCTTGTGCAGGGTATGGATTATTCAGCTGCGACGACAGCGAGCTCAGCTACAGTGGCAGCGCCAGTTTCTTCGCCTTTCTTGGCGATTTCGTTGAGCGCGACAGCCAGACCGGTGATCGGAGCCAGCAGGGTGAACACGACTTGTCCGTAGAGCACGTCTTTGCCAGGGATGGCCGCCAGATTCTGGACATCGCTGGCAGAAATAGCTTTGCCTTCCAGGACGCCGCCAACGATCTTCATCACGTCGAATTTGTCAGCAAAAGGTTTGACAGCCTTGGCCGGAGCCGTGATGTCTTCTTTGCTGTAAGCGATGGCGATCGGGCCTTTGAGCATCTCTTCGACGCCGGTGACACCAGCAATCTCGAGCGCACGGCCAGACAGGGTGTTCTTGATGACTTGGTATGAGACGCCGGCTTTGCGGAATTCTGCACGCATCGCAGTGTCCTGGGCAACGGTCAGGCCGCGATATTCGACGAATACCATGGCTTGAGCCTGCTTGAACTCTGCAGCAAGATCAGCAACGACCTGAGCCTTCTGATCAAGAATCTTCTTACTGGGCATGGGAGTACCTCCTTTTTTAAAAATTAAAACCCCTCACGCCGGCAAGACATGAGGGGTTGCAAGACAAATCCAGATTGCATGTCGCTTGCGGGACCAGGCGCAGGGCCTGATGCCGGAAGAGATTGCGCGGGTTTGGTTTGCTACCTCGGCAGGATGGTCTTTTCAACCCGTCCGGGGACGGATTCCTGCTGTCTTGGGCGCATTGGACAAGTATAGGCGGGCCAGGTCAGATTGTCAACAATTAACCCAGCTTGGTGGTGTTGACTTTGATCCCGGGGCCCATGGTCGAAGTGATGGTGACACTACGCAGGTAGTGGCCCTTCGCTGCGGCCGGTTTGGCCTTGATGACGGCATCCATCAGGGTCTTGAAGTTCTCAGCCAGCTTGTCCTGGCCGAAGGAGACCTTGCCGATGGGGCAGTGGATGATGTTCGTCTTGTCGAGGCGGTATTCGATCTTACCGGCTTTGATTTCGGCAATCGCCTTGGCGATGTCCATGGTGACAGTGCCGGACTTCGGGTTAGGCATCAGGCCTTTCGGACCGAGCAGCTTACCGAGGCGGCCGACCACACCCATCATGTCCGGGGTGGCAACGACGACGTCATAATCAAACCAGTTTTCTGAGGTGATCTTGGCAACCAGCTCATCTGCACCGACAAAATCAGCACCGGCAGCGGTCGCTTCATCAGCTTTCGGGCCCTTGGCAAAAACGAGGACGCGCTTGGTGCGGCCGGTGCCATGGGGCAGGACGACAGCGCCGCGGACCTGCTGGTCAGCGTGGCGGGAGTCGACGCCGAGACGGATGTGCAGCTCGACGGATTCGTCGAATTTGGCCTTGGCAGTCTGCTGGACCAATGAGATGGCTTCGGCTGGCTCGTAGCTCATGGAGCGGTCGACCAGTGAAGCAGCGGCAGTGTAACGTTTACCCTTCTTCATTTACAATCCTCTCCTTCGCCTTAGCCTTCGATGACCACAATGCCCATGCTGCGGGCAGTTCCAGCGACCATGCGGGCGCAGGATTCCAGGTCGGAAGCATTGGTGTCGACCAGTTTGATCTGGGCGATCTTCATGACTTCAGACTGGGTGATCTTGGCGACTTTGTCTTTGTTCGGCTTGCCCGAACCACTTTCGATGTTGCAGGCTTTCTTGAGCAATACAGGCACCGGTGGAGTCTTGGTAATGAAAGAGAAGGAACGGTCCGCATAGACCGTGATGATGACCGGAATGATCAGGCCGACATCCTTGGCAGTTCTTTCATTGAACTCTTTGACAAACCCGGCGATATTGACGCCGTGCTGACCCAGAGCTGGTCCAACCGGTGGCGCTGGCGTAGCTTTACCTGCTGGGATCTGTAATTTTACATACCCGGTAATTTTCTTGGCCATATACGTCCACCTCCCAAAATAGTTGCCGGGCGAGTCCCGGCTGCCTTATCTTCGACGCCTGGAAGAGGCGTGAGGAATCTCATGAAAATTCGTGTAAAGGGATCCAGGTTCAGATGCGCAGGATCTGGGTCAGTTCCAACTCGACCGGGGTCTCGCGGCCAAACATGGAAACAAGCACACGGACCTTTTTCTTTTCGAGGTTGATCTCCTCGACGGTACCGATAAAGCTCTCCAGTGGGCCATTGATGACCTTGACGGAATCCCCGATGCCGTAGTCGACCACCGGTTCCCAAGATGACTCGAGGCCCATCAGCATGAGCTCTTCTTCGGTCAGGGGAGTCGGTTTCGAACTGCTGGGGCCGACAAAACCAGTTACGCCGCGGGTATTGCGGACGATGTACCAGATCTCATCGGTGAGGATCATCTTGACCAGGACATAGCCAGGATAGATCTTGCGCTGGGTGACCTTTTTCTTGCCATCCTTGATCTCGACCTGTTCTTCCATCGGCACGGAGACTTCCTGAATGAAGTCGTGGATGCCACGGTTCTCAACGATCTGTTCAAGGGTTGCCTTGACTTTGTTTTCGTAGCCTGAGTAAGTGTGGACAACGTACCATTTGGCCTCGTTGGGCGCACTATTCAAAGCATCTGCCATTGATGAGCTCCTTAGGACCGCAGCGCCAACCGGCGGTCAGTTTGCGGCGGTGGTTTCTGAAGGCGCAGCCGCAGCTGTGGTTTCGGCCACCTCGGCAACAGCCGGCTCAGTAGCCGACGTTTCAGTCACGACAGTGGTGGCGGTTGTTGCAGCCGGTGCTGCAGGTGTATAGAAACCAACAGCAGAGAGGATGCCGCCGAGCAGGGAATCAACAGCAAACAGGATGGCGCCCGCAAGGACGATGATCGCCAGGACAGTCGCGGTGCTCTGGACCAGTTTTTTCCGGTCGGGCCACATGATCCGTTTGGTTTCGGCTTTCATGCCGGCAAAGAAGGCGGCAAGGCCTTTGCCCATGCGTGTGAAATAAGCGACGAAACGGTTGCCCCCGCTTTTGCCGGCTTTTTTCTCAGCTGGTTTGTTGGTTTTGCTGTCTGCCATAATCAATACATCCTGACCAGCGTGAAGCCGTTTATTTTGTCTCGCGATGAACCGTGTGCTTGCGGCAGAACCGGCAATATTTCTTCATTTCGAGTCGGTCCGGGTCGTTCTTCTTGTTCTTCATCGAATTGTAGTTGCGCTGCTTGCAATCGGTGCAAGCCAGGGTGATCTTGTCGCGCGCGCCTGCCTTAGCCATGGTTCAATCCTCCGCCTTGTCTATATCAGTCTGAATCGGGTTTCTTTCCATAAAAAAAGATCCCTCTTGTGGATGAGCAAACAAGAATTTACCACAAAGGAGGGATCTTGTCAAACAAAATTCAGCGGCGCTTTTTCAATTCAGCATAAATGGAGTCGAGGGGGATGTCGCTCTGGACGAGCAGGACATTGAGATGATACAGCAAGTCGGAGACTTCGTAAATGATTTCGCCGGCATTGTTGTTCTTGGCAGCAATGATGACTTCAGCTGCTTCTTCACCGATTTTCTTGCAAATCTTGTCGACCCCTTTATCAAACAGGTAATTGGTGTAGGAACCCTCCTTGGGGTTTTGCTTGCGGTCTGAGATGACGGCGTACAGCTCGTCCATGATGTTTCCGATCTGGCTCATGTGTGTTCTCCTTATAGTTCGTTGATCTGGCGGTAAAAGCAGGAATGGCTGCCGGTGTGGCAGGCCGGTCCGATCTGGTAGATGTCAGCAATCAGGGTATCGGCATCACAGTCAACCGCCAGATGACGCAGCTGCTGGAAATGGCCGGACGTTTCGCCTTTGAGCCAGAGCTTCTTGCGGCTGCGGCTGTAGTAATGCATCAGGCCGGTAGCCAGGGTTTTCTCAAAGGCTTCCTGGTTCATGTAGGCCAGCATCAGGATCTCCTGGCTGGACTGTTCGCGGACGATGACAGGGATGCGGCCATGGTCGTCGAGTTTGAGTTTGGGCCAGTAATGGCCGGACAGGACCAGGCTCTGGCCGAATGCTTCGCTGGTTTCGATCGCCTGGTTCTCGGCGAGGCGCTCCTCATGGGGCGGCCGGACCGGCACGCCGCGCAGGTTGAGATAGCTTTTCAAAGTCGGGATGGCGATTTCACCAAAATGGAACAGGCTGGCCGCCAGAACCGCGTCGGCGCCACCACTGACCAGGCCATCATAGAAGTCGGACAATTGACCGGCGCCACCGGACGCAATCACCGGAATCGAGACCCGGTCGGCGATCGCCCGGGTGATCCCGAGGTCGTAGCCGCTCTTGGTGCCATCCTTGTCCATGCTGGTCAGAAGGATCTCACCCGCACCGAGCCTTTCGACCCGGGTGGCCCACTCGATCGCGTCCAGGCCGGTGTAGCGGGTGCCGCCGGCGATCATCACTTCGTAGCGGCCGAGTGGATTTTTGCGGACATCGATCGCGACAACAATGCACTGGCTGCCAAAACGTTCGGCGGCCTGGGTGATCAGGGCAGGGTTCTGGACGGCGGCGGAATTGAGCGAGACCTTGTCGGCGCCGGCCTGGAGCAGGACTCGGATGTCCTCGAGGGTCCGGATGCCACCGCCAACTGTGAACGGAATGAAAACCTGGCGGGCAACCTGGCGCACAACGTCGATCAGGATGCCGCGTTCCTCGAGCGTGGCGGAAATGTCGAGAAAGACAAGCTCGTCCGCGCCTGATTCATTGTAGGCTTTGGCGATTTCCACCGGATCGCCGGCATCGCGGATGTTGATGAAATTGATGCCTTTGACGACACGACCTGCGCGGACGTCAAGGCAGGGGATTACACGTTTGGCCAGCATTGCGCAAGACTCACCGTCCCTTCGTAAATGGCTTTACCGACGATGACGCCAGCGGCACCTGTCTGGCGCACCGCCTCGATGTCGGCCCAGGTACCGATACCGCCAGAGGCGATGATCGCAAGGCTGGTCTGTTCGACCAGTTCCTGGACGCGGTCGGTCGCCGAGCCGACCATCATGCCATCGCGGGCGATGTCGGTGAAAATCACCGTGCGGGCACCGAGGGCTTCCATGGTCCGGGCAAATTCCAGAGCCGGCAAGCCGCTGCCCTGGGTCCAGCCATCGATGCTGACCTCACCGTCACGGGCATCGATGCCGATCGCCACACGGTCCGGGTAGCGTTTGAGGATCTCCTCGACCAAAGGACGGTTCTTGACGGCGGCAGTGCCAAGGACGGCCCGGGTAATGCCGTTTTCCAGCAAGGTTTCGAGGTGTTCCAAGGTACGGATCCCGCCACCGGTCTGGACCATAAGGCCTGTTTCGCGGCTGATGGCTCGGATCAGGTCGACATGGGCGGGGACGCCACTTCTGGCGGCATCGAGGTCGACGACATGGATCCAGGAAGCTCCGGCATCGCGGAAAGACCGGGCCATGGCGACCGGGTCATCGTGATAAACCGTGACTTGGTTGTAATCGCCCTGCCGGAGACGGACGCAGCGCCCGCCGAGCAGGTCGATTGCCGGATAAATGATGAAATTCGAATCAGCCATCAGTCTTCGTCGCCTCCGAAAACCCAGCCGGAGAGCAGCTTGAGGCCACTGTCACCACTCTTTTCCGGGTGGAACTGGGTCAATAGGATGTTGTCTTTCTGCACGGCCGCTGCAAACGGAACACCATGGGTGCACCTGGCTGCCACCATGGCCGGATCAGCCGGGTCACAAAAATAGGAATGGACAAAATAGAAATGGGTACCATTGGGCAAGATCGAAAGGCGGGAGTCTTCGAGCTGATTCCAGCCCATGTGCGGAATTTTCAGACCCGGTTGAGGCTGGAACCGGCGCACCGTGCCGGGCAGGATCCCCAAGCCGCGCGCATCTCCTTCTTCGCTGCTTTCAAACATCAGCTGCATGCCCAGGCAGATGCCCAGGAAAGGCCGGCCGGTCAGCAGATACTGGCGGATCGCCTCGTCGAGGCCTTTTTTCTCGAGCTGCTCGAGGGCATAGCTCATCGCACCAACACCTGGCAGGATCACCCGGTCGGCCCGGAAAATCACATCCGGGTCACTGGTGACTTCGGCACGCTGGCCCAGATAGGTCAGAGCCTTGGCGACACTGCCGAGGTTGCCCATTTCATAGTCGATGATTGCAATCATGGAACTCTCCGTTTCCGTTCGTCCGGTACCAGGCAGTATCGCGCCGATCAGGCCAGTGGCTGGCCGGTCAGGCGTTCATAGGCTTCACGGTATTTGGCTGAGGTTTTCGAGATGACTTCCTCAGGCAGCTGCGGAGCCGGCGGATTTTTGTCCCAGTCGAGGGTCTCGAGCCACTCGCGCAGGTACTGCTTATCAAAGCTTTTCTGGGCCCGGCCGGGTTCGTAATCAGCCATTTCCCAGAAGCGCGAGGAGTCTGGCGTGAAGATCTCATCGGCGACGACCAGATGGCCATCGAGCAGGCCGAATTCGAATTTCGTGTCAGCCAGGATGATGCCGCGGCTTTCGGCATAGGCAGCCGCCTTGGCATAGAGGGCGAGGCTCTTTTCCTCGAGTTTGGTCGCCATGGCGGAGCCGATCAGCTTGCCCAGCTCGGCAATGGTGATATTGATGTCATGTCCTTCCTCTGCCTTGGTCGAAGGCGTGAACATCGGCTTGGGCAGGCGGTCACACTGGCGCAGGCCTTCCGGCATCTTGACACCACTGACGGTGCCATGCTGGCGGTACTCCTTGAGGGCAGAGCCTTCGAGATAGCCACGGACGATGCATTCGGCCGGGAGCATCTGGACTTTTTTGACCCACATGGAGCGACCGGCCAGCTGGTCGGCGTACTGGTCGAGGCCGAGCGGGTATTCAGCCGGATTGGTCGAGATCACATGGTTGGGCACGACGTCTTTCGTATAATCGAACCAGAAAGCGGCGATGCTGTTCAGGACCTTGCCCTTGTCGGGGATCAATTCGTCAAAGACCACGTCAAAGGCAGAAATCCGGTCCGTGACGACGATCAGCAGCGAATCGCCGAGGTCATAAACGTTCCTGACTTTGCCCCGGACAAACAGCGGCAGGTCGATAAAGGATGTGTCATTTAAGAGTTCAGACATGGGTTCCTCCTGGACAATCAAAGTACACCTTTGGTGCTGGGAATCTGGCCGGCACGGGCCGGATCGATGTGGACAGCCACGGACAGAGCCCGGGCCAGGGCTTTGAACAGGCCTTCGATGATGTGATGATCATTTTTACCATAGCGGCAGGACAGGTGCAAGGTGATGCCGGCATTAAACGCCAGGGCACGGAAGAACTCCTCGGCCAGCTGCGTGTCGAAATCGCCGACCGCCGGGGCCCGGTGTTCGGCCTGGTAGACGAGGAACGGGCGACCGGACACGTCTACCACAGCCTCGAGCAGAGCTTCATCCATGGGGATGACGGCCTGGCCATAGCGGTTGATGCCACGTTTGTCACCGAGCGCACGGGCGATGGCCTGGCCTAGGACAATACCGACATCCTCCACGGTGTGGTGGCCATCGACGATCAGGTCGCCTTCTGCCCGGATGGTGAGGTCAAACTGGGCGTGTTTGGCCAGAAGGGTCAGCATGTGGTCAAAAAAGCCGATCCCTGTCTGGATGTCGGAACGGCCCTGGCCTTCGAGGTCAAGCGAGACATGGATATCTGTTTCCTGTGTTTTGCGGTCTTGCTGGGCTACGCGCATGGGGCGGCCTCCTTGTTCGCGTGGATATTGTTCCATTATAGGGCCTGGCATCCTCACTGGCTATCTGCCGTAATCTCGGTCAGTGCCGTGATGAAGGCATCCATTTCCGGATCTGTACCGATGGAGACTCGCAGGAAATTCTCGATCCGTGGTTGTTTGAAATGTCGGACCAGGATCCCGGCATCGCGCAGACAGGTGTAGAGATCTGATGCTTTCAGCCGGTCATGGCGGATAAAGATGAAATTGGCGGACGAGGGCAGGACCAGAAATCCAAGGTTCTCCAGTGCCTGTGTGGTGCGTTGCCGTGTGGCCATGATCCGCGCCCGTGTGGTTTCAAACCACGGGCCATCGGCAAAAGCGGCAATGGCACAGGTCTGGGCGAGGCTGTCGAGGGTGTAGGAATTGAATGAATCGCGGATCCGTTCCAGGGCATGGATCAGATGGGGGTCGCCAATGGCAAAGCCGATCCGCATCCCGGCCAGGGAGCGCGATTTGGACAACGTCTGGATGACGAGGATGTTGTCGAACTCGGGCAACAGGGCGACAGCAGATTCACCGCCGAAATCGACATAGGCTTCATCGACCAGGACCAGGCGGTCGCGGTCCGCAGCAGCCAGTGAACGGATGCCTTCGAGAGGGAGCGCAATCCCTGTCGGGGCATTCGGATTGGCCAGGACGATCCCTGCCGAGGGGGCCTTGAGGGACGCAAGTGGCATTGAGAAATCTTCTGCCAGGGCGACCGTCCGGTAGGGGATGTCGTACAACCGGGCATAGACCGGGTAGAAACTGTAGGTGATGTCCGGGAAAATGATTTGTTCGGACGCTCCTGCCATGGCCGGATCGACGTGGTGATTGAAAAAGGCCTGGAACGCCATGGCCAGGACTTCATCCGAGCCATTGCCAACAAAGACCTGGTCCAGAGCTACTCCGTGGTAATCTGCCAGAGCCGTGCGGGTCGCCAGTCCAGTTGGATCTGGATAGAGTTTGAGCCGTTCGACCGGAAAGGTCTGGATCGCTTCGATCACACCCGGGGCTGGCGGATAGGGGTTTTCGTTGGTGTTGAGCTTGATGAAGACGCGGTCGCGTGGCTGTTCACCCGGGACATAGGGCGTCAGGCCGTGGACCTTGCGGCTCCAAAGGCGGCGAGCGTCGCGATCAGAATGGCTCATAGGGATCACTCCTTCCCTGCTGCTTGTCTTGGTGATTGATCCGCTGCTTGTTGCCGGGCCAGGTCCGCATCGAAACGGACTCGCAGGGCATCGGCGTGGGCGGCTAATTCTTCGCTGTCAGCAAACTGGGCAACTTTTTCCCACACTGCTGCCAAATCCTGGCGGGTGTAGCGGATCAGGCTGGTCTTCTTGATAAAATCAGCTGTGTTGAGCGGCGAGAAAAACCGGGCGGTTCCGCTGGTTGGCAGGACATGGTTGGGGCCGGCAAAGTAATCGCCGAGCGGTTCCGGGCTATAATGGCCGACGAAAATCGCGCCGGCATGGCGGATCTGCGCGATTGTCTGCTCGATGTCATCATCCTGGATGCAGAGTTCAAGGTGTTCGGGGGCCAGTTCATTGGCAAAATCAATCGCCGTACCCAGGTCGGGGACGACCAGGATGGCGCCGTACTGCTGCAGGGACTTCTCCAGAATCGCCCGGCGTGGCAGCAGCGGGACGCGGCGATCGATTTCGGCAGCAACAGCCAACGCCAGCTCAGGGTCTGTGGTCAGGAGCATGCTCGATGCCAGTGGATCATGCTCGGCCTGGGACAGCATGTCTGCTGCGACATAGGCCGGCTGGGCCGTCTTGTCCGCCAAGATCAGAATCTCGCTCGGCCCGGCGAACATGTCGATATCACAGTGGCCAAACACAAGGCGCTTGGCCGTATTGACGTAGATGTTGCCAGGGCCGCAGATCTTGTCGACCGCCGGTATGGTCGCTGTACCATAGGCCAGCGCAGCAATGGCCTGGGCACCGCCGACCCGGTAGATTTCATCGACACCGGCAATCGAGGCCGCGGCGAGAATCGCCGGATGGACGGTGCCATCGGGACGTGGCGGTGTGCACATGATAATCTTCCCCACTCCGGCCGCTTTGGCAGGCAAGACATTCATCAGGACCGAGGATGGCAGCGGGGCGGATCCTCCCGGGACATAGACACCGACACAATCGAGTGGCCGGTGGACAAGGCCGGTGAACCCTCCGTGTGCCGTGGCCAGATGGACATCCTGCGGCAGCTGGGCCTTGTGGAAACGGGTGATGTTGGTGGCAGCCTCACGCAGAGTGGCAAGCAGGTCGGGATCGATGCTGGCGAGGGCCTGCTCAACTTCAGCTTCAGTCACCCTCAGTTGCGCTGGGGCAAGACGGACCTTGTCGAAACGCTCAGTATACGCCAGAACGGCGGAATCACCGCGGGACCGGATGTCATCCAGGACGGACTGGACTGTTGTAATGACGGGCGCCAAGTCCATTTTTTCGCGCAGACCCAGCTTGGCTGTGACCGTGGACAGCTCGGACCGGGTCGTCGGTGTGACGCTCACAAGAGGGCTCATGCGGTCACCTCCCGCCCGGCTGCACCGGTTGCTGCACCAGTTGCTGCGGCGGTTGCCTGCTGGCGGTTCTGGTCCAGCTGGACGCGTACCGCCTGGATCAGTGGATTGATCCGGTCGGCTTTCATTTTCATGCTGACGCGGTTGACCACCATGCGGGCGCTGATCTCTTCGATGACCTCAAGGACGCCAAGGCCATTTTCTTCGAGCGTGCGGCCGCTTTCGACGATGTCAACGATGACATCGGACAGACCAATCAGGGGAGCCAGTTCAACGGAGCCGTTAAGCTTGATGATCTCGACACTTTCGCGTTTCTTGGTCTCGAAATATTCACGGGCAATGTGCGGGTACTTGGTGCCGATGCGCTTGTTGGGCAGACGATCGAGCTTGCCGGCCAGGGATTTGGGTCCACAGACACACATCCGGCAGGCACCAAATCCGAGATTGAGTACCTCATAGAGCTGGCGGCTCTCCTCGAGCAGCGTGTCCTTGCCGACGACCCCGATATCAGCCGCGCCGTATTCGACGTAGGTCGGCACATCGGCCGGCTTGGCCATGATGAAGCGCAGGCCTGTCTGGGCGTCCTCCAGGATCAGCTTGCGGCTTTTTTCCTTGGCAGCACGGCAGTCATAGCCAGCTTGTTCAAGCAGTTCAATGGCCTGTTCCGCCAGGCGGCCTTTGGACAGGGCGATGGTCAGTTTATCCATGAATGGCAGCTCCTTTTCATGTACCGGTCAGGACGAAGTCTCTTGGGGGTCGATGGTCTCGATCTCGTCGCTATCGGGGCCAAGATACAGGATGGAGGCAAAGTCACTGTGTGCGGCCAGTTCAGCCAATTCGGCGTAACTTTTACCATCGTAGTCACAGACGACCGACCAGCCGTTTTGCCGCATCTGGCGCGCCCGGGCGAGGGCCGCAGCCTGGCGGGATGGGTGGTAGCCAAGAAAATCGACCGCCGGTCGGGCTGGCAGGCTCTGCCCCTGGCGACGCAAGGCCATCAGGGCGAAATTCAAGCCAATCGAAAACCCGGTTGCTGACAATTGGCGGCCAAAATTACTGACCAGCTGATCATAACGCCCCCCACTGAAGAGCGGAAATCCCAGACCATAGGTGAAGCCCTTGAAGATCACACCACTATAATAATTCAAACTTTGCAGCTGGCCCAGGTCGAGGGAAACAAATTCGAGCAATCCAGCGGCTGCAAGGTGGTCGAGGACAGCGCGCAGATTCGCCAATGCTTCGCGGCTCAAGGCATTTTCGACCAGCAGTTCCAGCTGGTCGATCACGTCATAGGTGCCATAGAGGGCTGGCATCTGCAACAGGACTTCGCGGGCTTTGCCTGAAAGACCAATCCGGTCGGATAGCTCTTCGATGGCGACCATGTCCTTGGCATCGATCAGGCGGTGCAATTTCTCGGCAGTTTCCTCATCCAGTCCCCATTCGGCGACCAGACCTTTGAAAAAATTGACCTGGCCGATCGAGACCTGGAGGTCTTTGATCCCCGTCGCCTGGGCCGATTCAATCGCCATGGCGATGATTTCCGCATCAGCTGCCGGCGACTGGCTGCCCATCAGCTCGACACCCGCCTGGGTGAACTCGCGTTGGCGACCGCCACCGGACTCATTGTAGCGGTACATGCTGTTGATGTAGGAAAAGCGCAGCGGCAGCTGGCTGTCGCGATACAAGGTAGCTGCAACCCGGGCGGCCGGGACCGTGCCGTCATAGCGCAGACAGAGAATGCGGCCCTGCTGGTCAAAAAATTTGAACAGACCTTCCTGTGGGGCCAGGCCACTGCCGGATGCATAGACGTCGTAGAATTCGATGCCTGGGGTCTCCAGCTCGAGATAGCCACGTTGCCAGAACAGGTCGCGCAGTTTGTGTTCCAACTGGCGCTTGGCATAGCAGTCATCAGGTAAAAGATCCTGGACACCGTCCGGTGTGTGGAATTGCCATTGTCCCATGGAATGATCCTTTCTCTTTGGCGCAGCCTGTTTGCCGGCAGCCATCACTTTAGCAAGGTAAACTGATAAAGCGATAAAGTACTTTCGCTATTATAGACAGCTGGCCAGGCGCTGTCAACCCAGCCTTTTCTTTTTCCAGCTAGGGGCTGTCTGGCCTGCACGCCAGCAAAAAAAGCTGTCTTGTGCGTGAGCAAGACAGCTTTTTTGCATGTGCAGGATTTGACCCTGATCCAAAATGGACGCAGGTCTTACTGGGCCAAATCGAGCGCGCGGGCTTTTTCGATCGCCTGCTTGACGATCATGTCCTTGACCTTCATCAGGCGGGTCAGGTTGCCGCGTTCGTTCTCGTCCATTTTCATTGTGATCGAGCGGATCTGGCTGATCAGTTCCGGGATCAGGATATACTCGAGCGAATTGACCCGGCGGCGTGTTTTCTCGATTTCGTCGGCCAGAAGCTGGGCGCTCTTCTCGACCTCAGCCAGCTCGAGCATGACCGGGAAGGCTTCGTGCAGGGCCAGGATGGCCTGGTCGAGCTCGCCGGCTGTCGAGGCCAGGCCATAGGGCAGACCTTCGATTTCACCCGAGACATCAAACAGCGATGCAAAGATCGGGACATTGACGCTCATGATGTTCTTCGTGTCGATGTCCAGGGTCAGGGATTCCTTGCCCGCCATGAGCGCGGTTTCGAGCGAAGCGTTGTCCATGACTGCACGCGCCAGGAGCATGTCCTGGTTGGCTGCGGCGATCAGCTGCTCGACCTTGAGGCGCAAGACGCGGTTGGCCCGGATCAGCTCGAGGAACTGGCGCATCAGTTCGTCACGCTTGTCTTTCAGGAGCTTGTGGCCGCGGCGGGCTGTCACCAGCTGTTTCTTCAGCCGGAGCAGCTCCATGCGGTTGGGATTGACCTGTTTTTTGGCCATGGCCGATCAGTCCTTCCCGTAGTACTGCTCGATGAACGATTCCTTGATGCGTTTGAGTTCGTTCTTGGGCAGCATCGACAGCAGTTTCCAGCCAATTGTCAGGGTGTCCAGGATCGCACGGTCACCTTCAAAGCCCTGCGAGACATACTCGCGTTCGAAGGCATCGGCAAAACGGGCATAGATGCGGTCAACTTCGGACAGGGCATCCTCACCGAGGATGACGGCCAGTTCCTTGGCGTCCTTGCCGCGCGAGTAGGCGGCAAAGAGCTGGTTCATCGTGTTGGCATGATCGGCGCGGGTCTTGCCTTCACCGATCCCCTTGTCTTTGAGACGGGAGAGCGAGGGCAGGACGTCGATCGGCGGCCGGATGCCTTTTTTGTAGAGGTCGCGGCTGAGGATGATCTGGCCTTCGGTGATATAGCCGGTCAAGTCGGGGATCGGGTGGGTCTTGTCGTCGTCGGGCATGGTCAGGATCGGCACCAGGGTGATCGAGCCTTCTTTGCCGCGCTGGCGGCCGGCGCGTTCGTACATGGTCGCCAGGTCGGTGTAGAGGTAGCCCGGATAACCGCGGCGGCCCGGAACTTCTTTTCTGGCAGCCGAGACTTCACGCAAGGCTTCAGCGTAGTAAGTGATGTCGGTCATGATGACCAGAACGTGCATGTCGAGCTCAAAGGCCAGGTATTCGGCAGCGGTCAGGGCCATGCGGGGGGTCGAGATGCGTTCAATCGCCGGGTCACTGGCCAGGTTCATGAACAGGACGGCGCGGTCGATGGCACCGGTGCGACGGAAGTCATTGATGAAATAGTCGGCTTCCTCGAAAGTGATGCCCATCGCGGCAAAGACAACAGCGAAGTTGCCGGAACCGCTGCGGACCTTGGCCTGGCGGGCGATCTGGGCGGCGAGCTGGGAATGAGGCAGACCGGAAGCCGAGAAAATCGGCAGTTTCTGGCCGCGGACGAGGGTGTTCAGGCCATCGATCGCCGAAATGCCGGTCTGGATGAATTCGTTCGGGTAGTCGCGGGCGGCTGGATTCATCGGCTTGCCGTTGATATCGAGCATCCGGGTCGGGATGATCGAGGGTCCACCGTCCTTGGGCTGGCCCATGCCGTCGAAAACGCGGCCGAGGATGTCCGGGGACAGGGCTAATTCAAGTCCTTTGCCGAGGAAACGGACTTTGCTGTGCTCGGCATTGATGCCCAGCGAGCTTTCAAACAGCTGGACCAGGGCATTCTGGCCGTTGACTTCGAGGACTTTGCAGCGGCGCAGTTCACCACTGGGCAGTTCGATCTCGCCGAGTTCGTCATATTTGACGCCCTCGACTTGCTGCACCAGCATCAGCGGGCCGGCGACTTCTTCAATGGTGCGGTATTCTCTGGGCATTTACATCACCCCCTGGGGAATTGCAGCTTCAATCTGTTCTGTCAGCTCGCGGGCCAGACGGTCGGCCCTCTCCATCACTTCAGCCTCAGGCACGAATTTCAGGCGGCTGACCCCATCGCGGGCCGGCACGTTGACCAGGTCGCGGAAGGAGGCGTTTCGTTCGAGTGCGCGCTGGCCTTCGTAGAAGAACTGCATCATCAGGCTGAGCATGCGCTGCTGTTTCTGCAGGGAGGTGTAGGTATCAATTTCATCGAAAGAGTTCTGGTGTAAAAAGTCTTCACGCACGGAGCGGGCTGCTTCGAGCTTGAGGCGGTCGATCGCAGACAGCGAGTCCTGGCCGACGAGACGGACGATCTCTTCGAGTTCGGATTCTTCCTGCAGCAAGCGCATGGCGTCAGTCCTGAGGCGGCTCCATTCTGGCGTGACAGTCTGGTTCATCCAGTTGTCGATCTTGTCTGTGTACAGCGAGTAGCTGTTGAGCCAGTTGATCGCCGGGAAGTGGCGTTTGTAAGCCAGGGAGGAATCAAGCCCCCAGAAGACCTTGACGATGCGCAAGGTGGACTGGGCAACCGGGTCGGACAAGTCGCCGCCTGGCGGTGAAACGGCGCCGATGGCAGTCAGGACGCCCGTCCGGCCTTCCGAGCCGAGGCAACGGACCGAGCCGGCACGTTCATAGAAGTTGGCCAGACGGGATCCAAGGTAGGCCGGGTAGCCTTCTTCACCTGGCATTTCCTCGAGGCGGCCGGACATTTCACGCAGCGCTTCGGCCCAGCGGGAGGTTGAGTCAGCCATGATCGAGACCGAAAAACCCATGTCACGGAAGTATTCGGCGATCGTGATCCCGGTGTAGATCGAGGCTTCACGGGCGGCAACCGGCATGTCCGACGTGTTGGCGATCAGGATGGTGCGTTTCATCAGGGAGTGGCCGGATTTGGGGTCGATCAGTTCCGGGAATTCCATCAGAACGTCGGTCATCTCATTGCCACGCTCGCCACAGCCGATGTAGACGACGATGTCGGATTCGGCCCATTTGGCCAGCTGGTGCTGGATGACGGTCTTGCCGCTGCCGAACGGGCCGGGAACGGTGGCCGTGCCGCCTTTGGCGACCGGGAAGAAGGTGTCAATGACGCGCTGGCCGGTGACCAGGGGGGCATCCGGCGAGATCTTTTCGGCATAAGGACGCCCACGGCGGACCGGCCATTTCTGCATCATGGTCACCGGTACGGATTTACCGGCCGCAGTCCGGATCGTCGCGATGGTTTCGGTCACCTTTTTGTCGCCGGATTCGATCGATTCGATCACGCCGGCAAGGCCAGGAGGAACCATGACCTTGTGCAGGACGAGCTCAGTTTCCTGGACCGTGCCGAGCACATCGCCGCTGGTGACGTGGGTGCCAACCTCGGCAGTGGGCTGGAAAACCCAGCTGCGGTCGCGGTCAATGGCTGGGACGGTGACACCGCGGTCGATGTTGTTGCCAGCCAGGGCAACCAGGCGATCGAGCGGGCGCTGGATACCATCGAAGATCTGGCCGATCAAACCGGGGGCCAGTTCGACCGAGAGCGGAGCACCCTCTGAAACGACCGGTTCACCCGGGCCCAGGCCTGCCGTGTCCTCGTAGACCTGGATCGAAGCGCGGTCACCGTGCATTTCAATGATCTCACCGATCAATTTTTTCTCCGAAACACGGACGACGTCGAACAATTCGGCATCGCGCATGCCTGCGGCGACAACCAGGGGGCCGGATACTTTGACAATGGTCCCTTGACTCTTGCTTAACATGGCTCTACTCCTTTTCGGCCTGGTTTGCTTCGTCTTGTGCGAAGATGTCCATGCCGACTGCTTTCTTGACAGATTCACGGACCTGGAACATGCCCAGTCCGGTGGTCCCCGCAATCGAGGGGATCGGGATCACAGCCGGCAGTTTGCGGCTGCGCAGCTCACGTAGCAGCGGCAAATTGCTTTCGGCCAATTGTTCTGTAATGAAAATGACAGCAAATTGCTCATCCGACAGCTCGCGCAGCAAGGTTTCTGCTTCGGCTGGGGTAGCTGCGTCATGGACAGACATGCCCAGGGCGCGAAATCCAATGATGCTGTCGCGGTCGCCAATGACGCCGACTTTGTACATCGTTTACCTCCTGGCGGCCAGGCTATCGCGCGCCAGTTCTCGGATCTGGGCCGACGGCAGTTTGTTGCGCAGCAAAGTCTGCGCGATGCGGACGTTCTTGATTTCCAGCAAGCGGGCCAGGAGGTAAGCCAGGGGGACTTCCGGACCACGCAGGATATACTGGGCTTTTTTCAGATGGTCGAGGATCAGGTGGTCACAGGCCTTGCCAAAGGCGGCGAGCATTCCCCGCTGGCCTGGACTGGTAAAAAACGGGGCCAGGTCCTGATAAGGGCCATTGGTCAGTTTTTCTGCGATCCATTCGGATTCGGCCGGGAAGAAGTCCAGCAGGGTCTCATGGCTGAGCCGGCCAGCCGGCAGCAGCGACTGGCTGAATACCCGCTGGTCTGCCTTCAGGAGGCGGCTTCTGAGCAAACTGCCCAGATTGGTCAAATCTGTGCGCAGAAACAGATAGTCGAGGAAGAAAGGATTCCCCAGGGCTTTGGCCCGCTGCAGCGCTTCGGCATAGGCCAGACGGTCGAGAACCTGGTCTATCTCGGCGATGTCATAGCGGCTTCTGACCGCCTGGGCGGCCTCGATGGCCCCCTGGTACAACCAGGCTGGCACCAGTTCCGGGGCGCGGTCGCGGATGGCCTGGAACAGGCGCTCCGGATCGACCCGTGAGGGACGGACCATCAGGGAGGCCACGGCAGAAAAGCTGGCAGTGCCATTGCTTTCCGGCAGGGCCGGGGCTGCAAAATCTGCCCGGCTGTCCTTTTTGGCCAGCGGGTCGATTTCATATTCGTCTTCTGGATTTTCCGCCAGGCGCGGCCACCAGGCAGCCAGGTATTTTTCGATTGCCTTGAGGTTGTGGCAATCATTGAAGACCAGCAGCGCTTCGACAAATTCCTGGTTGACCATGATCTCCCCAGCCAGTTTGTAAAGTTCTGCGGTTTCCCGCTCCAGGACCTCGGGTGTATCGGCAGCCAAATAGCCACTGTCCTGGAGAACGCGGGCGATATCTTCCGGGCTTCTGGCCTCGATCAGCCGGTTGAGGCGGCTGATGTCCATCAGTTGAGCTTCGAGGGCCCGGATCCGGCCCGTGGCATAGCCGTATTGGTTGCTGTCGACGAGGGGTTTCTTTCGCATGTCTGACTCCGTACCGTAGGGCTGGGGCTCAACCGGCATCCGGGAACAAGATCCCGGCTGCCAGAGCGGCCAGCTGCGGCCGCAGATTGCGCACGAGCAAGTCAAACGTCAGGTTTTCCTCGATCCGGCCGCGCGATAGGACCAGGCCGCCTGAAAATGGTCCGGGTTCTTTGGCCAGCTGCCAGTCCTTGCCCAGTGCCAGGACCACATCCTGCATCAGGGTCTGGTCAGCCGCATTGGCGGTCAAAACACCGCCTGTCGCACCGGTCGCCTGGATCATCCGGATATACAAGTCCTTCTTCTCCGGCTCACTTAACTGGCCCAGCTGGCTGGTAGCCGCCTGGATGACTTCGTCAATCAGGCTTTGCCGGACGGAAAGCAGGACCCGGCGGGATTCAAGGGAGGCTTGGCTGCTGGCGCGGTTCATGACGGCCGAGGCCGCATTACCTGCCTTTTGCTCAGCTTCCTTCAGGATCAGCTCACAGGCTTGATTTGCTTCGTCATGGATCTTCTCGGCCTGTTCACTGGCTGCAGCCTCAATCTGGGCTGCCTTCTCGCGAGCATCGGCCAGGATATGTTCGAGGATGGCTTCAATTCCGTCCACTGCGATGACTCCTTTCACCGGAAATCCTATGTCCGGATGGGGCAATGGATCAGACCGGCTTGATGTTGAGGACGGACAGCACAGTGGCCAGCAGGGCGAGGATGGCATAGGTCTCGACCATGGCGGCGAGAACGAGGGCCTTCGACTGTTCCTGCGGCCGTTTGGCGACCAGAGACATGCCTGCCTCGGCAACGCGGCCCTGGTAAATGGCCGAGAAATAGCCGACAAAGGTGATGGGCAGGGCTGCCATCAGATAAGCCATACCGGTCTGCCAGGACAAATTGGCATTTCCAGCCAGCATACCGGAAGCATTCATGATCATGAACCAGGACAACAGGCCATAGATGCCCTGAGTGCCAGGCAGCGCCTGCAGAATCAGCAATTTACCGAACTTGGCCGGGTCTTCGGGCAGGACGCCGGCAGCCAGTTCACCGGCACGGCCAACGCTCTTGGCGGAGCCAATGCCAGGCAGCAGAGCAGCAAGTGCGCCAGCGAGCAGAGTCAGGCCGGGGCCAAGGATGGTGATGAGATCTTTCATGTGAGGTTCCTCCTATTGTATCGATCGATTTGGGATTTCATTTTTTTGGGACTCGATTCAGGGTTTGCGCTGGAACGAGATGAAGCGGGTACGGGTCTTGAGCGGTTTGAACAGACGGCCGCCGCCCTCATAGAACTTGCTGAAGAACTCGACATAATGCAAGCGGCTGGTATGGACATAAGCCGACAGGGCAGACAAGGCCAGATTCAAGGTATGGCCGATCAGGGCAGCGATCGCAAAGACCACATAGCCCAGGGGGGTCGGGCCGAACAGGAAGCCGAGCTTATTGAAGACCATGGCGATGACGCTGGTGGCCAGGACCAGGGCCAGGATGCGGGTATAAGACAGGATGTCGCTGAAATAACCCGTGATGCTGTACAGGGATAAAAGTCCCTTGAGCAGTCGCATGACCGGGTTTTTCGCATCACGGCCGCCAAACAAGAGCAGGACCACGGCGCCGGCGATCGCCATCACCTGGCCGGCGAATTTCAGGGGACCCCCGGGGATGATGCTGTCACCACCAACCAGAAGGCCCAGTCCAGTGAGGAGGAAGTACCAGGGGACAATGTCGACCAGGGCATCGAATGTCTTGCCGGAACGGACGAGCAGATAAATTTTCGCTCCCATGGCGGCAAACAGGTGCAGGGCACCAAAGACCATGCTCCAGACCATCAGAGTCATCGGCTCATCCATCGGATTGAACCAGAGCGACGGGACAACAATCTTGCCCTGGGATACGACCGTGAGCATGTCACCGAAAAAGCCGCCGAACAGGAAGCCCCAGATGATCGAACCAACGCCGCTGATAAACAGCATGCGCGACATCCGGCCCATTTCACCTTCGGCTTTCTTGACGAAGGCGAGGTAACCCGTCAGGCCGGCCAGGACCAGGCCATAGCCGATATCACTGAGCATCATGCCGAAAAACAGGAAGAAAAACGGCGCCAGGAGAGGCGACGGGTCGATGTCTTCACTGGACGGGGCACTGAACATCTCGACGATCATTTCAAAGGGCTTGACGACCTGGGGATTATTGAACTGGACCGGTGGCTCCTCGCCGGGCTCGGGCGGGCGGGCCTGGGCGGCGACCAGGAAGAGGGACTTGAGCGCCCGGATCGTTTCAGCCGCCAGACGGGCTGGAATCCAGCCGGACAGGTAGAAGGTGCTGGATGTACCGGGCAGGCAGCGGAGAGCATCGATTTTGTCGCTTTGCAATAAGTAATAGTCATGCAGGAGCTCAAATTCCCTGCCCATGCTGGTCAACTCAAGCCGCTCCTTCTCCAGCCGCTCCAGACGCCTCTGCTGATCATCCGCCCGGGATTCGATCGCAGCCAGGATCTCTGCCGGCGCTCCGGCAAGTCCCTGGACAGAAAGCAGGTGGAAGCCATGCTGGCGCAAACTAGCATGGACCAGACCCTCGCGGGATCTCAAGGTCGCCACGACAACCCGGACGCTTTCCGGGTGTTCGGAATAAACCTCGACATGGGTCTCGGGAGATTCCTCACGGCACTGGGCCTTAAAAGCATCGAGCGTTTCACGGGACGGGAACGCGCCGGCAAACAGGACCGTCTCCCGGGTGCCTGTCAGAGCCAGGTCCATGCGCAGCTCACGCCAAGGCTCGAGCCACTCCGCGATGGTCTGGTCACTGGCCATGGCTGTGCGCAGCTCGGCGATCTCGGTCTGCAGATGCTCAAAAGAAATCAGCTGCGCCATGATCTCATGTTCGCGCTGACCGGCCTGAATGAAATCCTCCGGCCGGGCCAGACGCTTGGCGGAACCCAGTCTCTGGCTGTCGGGATCCTGCTGGCGGCAGTATTCCGCTGCCAGCTCAAGCCGCGAGATGGAATTGAGCGAAATGAAACTGCGTTCTTCGTACGGCTCCATGGCAGCAGGAACTGGCTGTGGCGGCATCTCGTCCATTTCGACAGCCCCCAGCCGCATCAGCGCTTCCATGATGTCAGCCTTCTGGGTGGCCAGGCCAACCAGGGTCAGGCGGTTCATATCAATGACGGACACTGTCGGTCACAATCCTTTCCCGCACCGCTGCTATGGCAGCAGCCATTTGTGCCTTGGCATCCTGAAGGATCGCCACCCGGGCAGCCTCAGCCAGGCTTTGGCTTTGGGCCAGCATGCTATCTGCTTCGAGGCGGGCCTGGGCCAGGCGCTCCTGCACCATCTGTTCGGCTTCACTGCGGCAGGCTGCGATGCCCTCCTGGGCTGCCTGGCGGGCTTGCTCCTGGCGGATGCGTCCCTGCTCTACAGCCTGAGCAATGATCTGCTCAGCTTCTTGTTCAGCTGCTTGGATACGGGTGAGAAAATCCTGATCGGGCATGGGGTCAAACCTCCCAGGGAATTGTACATGGTGTCTGTCCGTTTGTTTGTTTGTCAAGCCTGACTTATCGGACACATACGCCATGAATTATAGCACAGGAACACGGAATTGCGATGTTTCTTATAGACAAAGACATTAAAAAAAATGTATTACAAGCAAGATTCATGGTGATATTGCACGCATCCGTTCTGGAGCCAGCCATTTGAGAAGCCGTGTCAGGATATAGGCAAGCACCAGAGGCGGCACCGTCAGCAGTCCTGTGGTCACTGGCAGCGGCAGCTCGAACACAATCACCGGTGCGATGGCCAGCCCCGCGATGATCAATGCCGCGACCATCCCATACAGCACGTTCATGTTTTGTTTCACGGCCTTCTGTTCATTGTCCCAGTGGAGTTTGGGCCAGTAGAGTTCGAAGATGATACCGGACAGGTTCGGCAGGAGCAGGGCTCCTGGAATGGTCAGCACACACAGGGCGAAAAGCCAAAGGGGCAATCGCAGGACCACAAAGAGCAAGACCAGGCTGATGCCGGTTCCAGCCAGGCCCAGGGCCATGGCCACCGCCAGCTTGGCGGCGATCTGGCGGCTGTAGCTCATCGGCAAGATTTTCATGATGTAGAACTGGCTGCCCTCGCGGGACAGGGCGCTTTCGGCAATGCCGTTGGTGCCGTTGACAAAGACCACCAGGCCGAACACGATCGCCAGGAATACAGGCGCCGCCCGGGGATCGGTGCCATCGACCAGGCCCTGGACGAGCACCTGCAGCTGGCGGATGTCTTCATCCTGAGTGCCTGCTCCGAGGATCGGGATGGCCAGGAACAGCGGGAACAGGAAATTCATGATCACGTTGTTCATCAGGAAGATCGGCGTGCGCACCAGGATCCGCAAGTCTTTTTGCATGTAGACCGCAAAAGCGGCAATCGGACGGGGGCTGCCACCTACCCCCAGCTGCCGGTCGAGCTCGTCACTGGAAAGGGCTTTGCGCTTGCTGGCAGCGGTCGAAAGGCCAATGACCCCTTTGAAATACAACAGGCGGCCTGCCGCCAGCAGGATCACCAGGGATAGGATCGAAAGCAGCGCCAGCAGGGCCAATTGGCCAAAGGCAGCCGGTGTGCTGCGCGTGGTCAGAGCACCGACAGCAAACGTGGTCCCTGGAAAAACAGCAGCCGTCAGGCGGGCCGTCTGTTCCACCCGGGTGGAGAAGAAGGCGGCCAGATCGGCGCCGGACCTGGTGCTCAAACTGGAACTGACATAGGAGAATCCGATAGAGACAAAGAGCAACAGGATCCCGGCAATCGCCTTGAACCGGTCTTTGTTTTTCGTCAGCGGTGTGAAGCGCATGATCAGCATGGTCAGGATCGTGGCCAGGACCAGCGGAATCAGCGGCACCAGGAGATAGACGCCCAGCAAGAGGGCAAAATAAGGCCAGGCTGCCAGGCTTTTGACCCCATAGACCAGCAATGGCGGCAGCAGAACGCCTGCGACGAACAGGTATTCGTAGGCTGCGACCACGAGGAATTTGGCGCCGATGACCTCTTCCGGATAAAAGGGCAGGGGTAAAAGCTTGTCGACATCACTGGCATAGTAGAAGACACTGAGCACGTACAGGGCGCCAAAAACAAAAACCAGAAGGACCGAGGAACTGACATAAAGGCCGGGCAGCAGGACCTGCAGTGGCACGGGAGCGAGCAAGTCGTACAGGGCCAGGGCCGAGCCGCCGGTCATGAAGGCGAAGTAGCCGGCCAGGAAGATAAACAGCAAGACACTGCCCAGGCCGCTCAGCCGCTTCTTTTTCGTCTGGGCATCGCCAGAGAAGTTGGCAAAGCTGTTGCCCCGGAAAATCGCCAGCGCCAGGTGCAGAATCCGGCGCAAGGCCGGCATGCTTTTCATTTGCGCTTACCCCAGGGGAAGCGCGGCTTTCGGGCTGCTGGTTCGCTGGCTGCCGGGATGGACTGCTCGGATTCCTGCTCGACCAGTCTCAGGAACATCGATTCCAGGGAGGCATCCTCGGCGGTGCGGGCGCGCAAATCAGCCAACGTCCCGCACAGCAGGATCTTGCCATGGTCGATGATCGCTACGCGGTCGCAAATTTTTTCTGCAACATCGAGCACATGAGTTGAGAAAAAGACCGTATTGCCTGCGGCGACATGCTCGCGCATCATTTCCTTGAGTTCGAAAGCGGCCTTGGGATCGAGACCTGTCATCGGCTCATCGAGGATCCAGACAGCCGGCTGGTGCAGGAGAGCACCGATGATGATCAGTTTCTGGCGCATGCCATGGGAAAAGCTCTGGATCCGGTCGCCCAGGGCTGCGGACAAACCGAGGCGTTCGGCCAGCTGGCTGATCCGCTGGCGGCGCACCACCGGGTCCACCTCGTAGATCTCGCCGATGAAGCGCAGGTATTCAATCGCCTTGAGGCGGGGGAAGATGTTGGGGTCATCTGGCACAAAGCCAAACGATCGCTTGGCCCGGATTGGATCTTGGACAATGTCGTGGCCGTTGACCTGGATCGTGCCGGTGTCTGGTTCGAGGATGCCGGTGATCATTTTGATCGTGGTCGTTTTACCAGCCCCGTTCGGGCCAAGGAAACCGAAGATCTCGCCCCGTTCTACCGACAAATCAATGTGGTCGACGGCCTGGATCTTACCGTTGTAACTTTTGCTGACGTGCTGCAGTTCAATCATCTGTCAAACCTCTCTTCGTCCATGCAGGTCAGTTTCACAGCTGGCCTGGTGCTGCCACCCTTGTTAGTCCAATTCGAATTTCAATCGTCTCCTGCCGGCTGGTTGCCGGTTTCGGCCGGGTACCAGCCCAGCAGCTGGAGATAACTCATTTCCCGGCTCAGCTGGTAAAGCGTTGCCAGGGCCTGGGGATCGTTGGCCGGGCAGTCGACGTCGAGATCGAACAGGTAGGACCACGGTTCGACTGGATTGGCCCGGGAATGGATTTTCGACAAATTGAGGTTGCGGTCGGAAAACAAAGCCAGGGTTGCAGCCAGGGAACCGCTGGCATGAGGTGTCTTCAAGACCAGGCTGAGGCGGTTGGCATCCGGCGTGATCACCAGATCGCGACCCACCACGACGAAGCGGGTCAGGTTTTCCCGGCTGTTGCTGATGTCGTCCGCCAACACCTGCAGATGGCTGGTCCGGGCTGCATCGAGCGAAGCAATTGCGGCCCGGGACGGATCGCCCTCCTGGGCAATCTGGGCAGCGGCAAAGGCGGTGTTTAAAGATTCGATCGTGTGCCAGCCCTGGCGACGGATAAAATCTGAACATTGGGCCAGCGCCTGGGGATGGGATATGACCGTATGGATCTGATCCAGGGTGGCACCTGGCACGGCCATCAAATGGTGGTGCACGGGCAGATCATAGGACCGCCAGATATAAAGGCCATGGCTTTGCAGCAGCTGGTAGACATCACCGACACTGCCGGCGGTGGAATTCTCCAGCGGCAGGACTGCGACATCGGCTTCATTTCCAGCCACCAGCAGGCAGGCTTCGGCAAACGTCTGGACACTGCGCACCGGCCGGCCGGGGAACAGGATCGCACAGGCCTTGCCGGAGTAGGATGCTGCCGAGCCCTGGTGAATGATCCGGGAAACGGCCGGCTCGACGGGATAAGCTGCAGCGATTTGTTCACCCAGACTAAAATTGCGGTCGTGCGGCAGCAACAGGTCATACTGGACACCGCGGGACAGGCGCATCAGGCTGCGGAGCAATTTTTCGGCCCGGATGCCATCGGCACCTTTGACCGCGTCACGTGCGCTGGCTGCGATCTGGTCTTCCCGCAACGGATCAAAAACGGCCGCGCCGGAGATCGCCTTGGTCCGGGCCACATCTCGGGCCAGCTCCATGCGTTCGGCAAACAAAGCCAGCAGCTGGCTATCGAGCGCATTGATCCTCTGGCGCAGCTGGCCGAGGTCGGGCAGCCCGGATGGTGTCTTGGGGGGATTGGCCGGGTCGTTCACAGTTCGATTCTCCCTTTTTCCAGGATGGCAGCCAGTTCCTTCGTCCCGACGATGTAGCTCTGAAGCCCGAGGCCTTTGACCTGGCCGGCACAGACGGGATGAATGACGGAGAGCTGGCGGAAAGGCTCGCGCTTGGCGATATCCGATATGTGGATCTCCATGACCGGGATCTGGCAAGCATCGATGGCATCGCGCAAGGCGTAACTGTAGTGGGTCAGGGCACCGGCGTTGAGCAGGATGCCGGCATAGCGTGCGGAGGCGGCCTGGATCAGGTCGACCAGCTCGCCTTCGTGATTGGACTGGAAGCAGTCGAGGGCATATCCAACGGCGTGGGCAGCCTCCCGGGTGCGGGATTCGACATCGGCCAGGGTGAATGTGCCATACTGGGTCGGATCGCGCCGGCCCAGCAGGTTGAGATTCGGTCCATTCATCAGGAGCAGGCGCTGGGTGAAGGGCATGTCCTGAGCAAAGCCCGTTGACGAATCATCGGGGCGGAAAACGGATGTACTGGCAGCGCGCAGGCCGCAGGTCCAGTCCATTTCATGATCCCGCATCGGCTGTCTCCTCGCTCGTGGCGGTCTCAGGGCTGCCTGATGGATGTGCTTTCTGGTCCGCAGCAGTGCTGACGGCATGGGCCAGCGGCAGGCGGCCTTCGAATTCCAGCAGCAGGTCAAGGGTCGCGATCGCGGCGGCTGCTTCGACGACTGGGACGGCCCGGGTGACGATGCACGGGTCATGGCGGCCGCGGACCACCAGTGTGTCTGGCTGCAGGGTGCGCAAATTGATCGTCGCCTGTTCGCGGCCGATCGAGGCGGTTGGTTTGAAGGCGACTTTGAACACGACCGGCATGCCATTGCTGATGCCGCCGTCGACACCACCGCCGTGATTGGAGGCAAATCGGATCGCCTGTCCTTTGAACACTGGCGAGTCATTATTGGTCGAACCGCGCCGCTTGGCCATGGCAAAACCGTCGCCGAACTCAACGCCTTTAACAGCCGGAATGGCAAACAGAATGCTGCCCAGACGCGACTCGATGCCGTCGAAAATTGGGTCGCCGATTCCGGCGGGCAGACCAATGATCAGGCTCTCGACGATGCCACCGACCGAATCGAGGTTGCTCTTGGCCTCGAGCACAGCTGTCTGCATCGCTTCTGAAACCGTGTCGGACAAAACAGGCAGTGGCTTGTGCTGCAGGCTTTTGAGCAGAGCCAGGTCCGGGGCTGTTGTATCGACGGGCAGATCGCGGATCCCGGCAATTTCCAGTATGTGCGAGACGATTTCGATCTTTCTTGCCTGGAGGATCTGGCGGCAGACTGCTCCGGCAAAAACCAGCGGCGCGGTCAGGCGGCCAGAAAAATGGCCACTGCCCCGCGGGTCATTGAAACCCAGGTAGCGGGCCATTCCAGTGAGGTCAGCGTGGCCGGGACGGGGCTTGGTCATCAGTTCGCTGTAGTCACCCGAGCGGGTGTCGGTATTCCGGATCACAGCCATCAGAGGCGTGCCTGTCGTGCGGCCTTCGAACAGGCCGGACAGGATCTCGGGCTCATCTTTTTCCTGGCGCGGTGTCGACCAGGCGGTCTGGCCCGGAGCGCGGCGGCGCATGAACGCCCGGATATCTTCCAGGTCCAGTTTATGGCCGGAAGGCAGTCCATTGATCACGACTCCGATGCCAGGGCCGTGGGACTCGCCAAAAATACTGATTTCGAGCAGATTACCCCAGGTTGAGCTCATCGCAGATACCTCCGAGGCGGGAAAATTCGGCAAAAAAGTCTGGGTAGGATTTGCGGACGGCTTCCGCGTGGGTGATGGTGACACCTCCGGTCGTCCTGAGAGCCGCAACAGCCAGCGCCATGGCAATGCGGTGGTCCCCATGGGAGTCTGCCTGGCCACCAGGCAACTCCGTCTGGCCGTCAATGACCAGGCTGTCGTCCTCGACCCGGATCCGGGCTCCGATTGCCGTCAGGACGTCTGCTGTCACCGCGAGGCGGTCGCTCTCCTTGAGACGGAGGCGGGCAGCGTTGACAATCCGGGTCTGGCCCGGGGTCAAGCTGGCTGCGACGGCCAGGACCGGGACCAGGTCAGGGATCTGGGCAGCATCGATGATGAAAGGCACATCTTGGGACTGGTGCCTGGCCATATCCGCCAGGATTGGCAGAATCGCGCGGTCGCCCTGGGCCGAATGGTCAGATAGCCCGGACAGTTTGATTTCACTGCCGAGGTAATTGGCCACCAGCCAGAAAGCTGCCTGGGAATAGTCTTTTTCCACCGTATAGTCGACAGGCAGGAAGCGCTGCCGGCCTGCCATGCGGTAGCCGGTCGGCGTCGTTTCCACCACGACACCGAATTCACCCAGTGTCCGGCGGGTCATTTCGACATAGGGAGCAGATTCCAGCGGCGAGGTCAGGACGATTTCCGAATCACCAGCGAGCAGGGGCAGCGCCAGGAGCAAGCCGGACAGGTACTGGGAGCTGACATGGCCGGGAACCTGGAACAGGCCTGGCGTCAGCTGCCCTCGGACTTTGAGGGGCAAACTGCCTTCAGCCGGGAAAAGCAGGTCTACACCATGGCCAGCGAAAATCGTGCGGTATTCCTGCAGCGGGCGCTGGGGCAGGCGGCCGTGGCCGGTGAAGGTTGCTGATACACCCAGGGCAGCGGCCACTGGGATCAACAGGCGCAGGGTGGTGCCGGACTCATGGCAGTCGAGCGTCACATCGGTCTGAACGGGAACTTTGCCCGGCTGGCGGTCCGAAATCGCATCGCCCAGCGCCTGCAAACAACGGCGCGTCGCCTTGATGTCATCGGATGGGTGGGAACCAATCCCTTTGATCCGGTTTTCTGTTCCGGCCAGGGCTGCACAAATCAAAGCCCGGTGGGCGTCGCTCTTGGACGGGGGCGGGACGAGCGACCCGTGCAGCGCCGCAGGCCGGATGTGCCGGTCAGCCATGGCCGACAACCTCACCGAGGATCTTTTCCAATCCGGCTGGATCCATCGGATTGAGGACGGCTTCACCGACTTGCTTGAGCAAGATGTAGTAAAGCTTGCCAGCGAGGCGCTTTTTGTCTGAATGGATGGCACCCATCAGCTGGCTGGCTGGCCACGGGCACTCGGTCGGCAACTGGTAATGGGCAAGCACCTTGCGCAGGCGCTCGGCGGTTCCGGCAGGGGTGCGGCCGGTTTTTTCACCGATCTCACAGGCGACGACCATGCCGATCGCCACGGCTTCGCCATGGGATAGCTGGGTATAGCCGGTGATTTTTTCGATGGCATGGCCCACGGTATGGCCGAAATTGAGCAGCATGCGCTCGCCTGTGTCGCGCTCATCCGCAGCGACGACGGTTGTCTTGATCCGGACGCAACGCTCAAGCACCCATTCCAGGTCATAGGTCTGGCTTTCAATCTGCTCGAATAATTGCAGGTCGCGGATCAGGCCGTATTTGATCACCTCGGCCATGCCTTCGGCCATGCGGGCGCGCGACAAGGTGCGCAGGACCGTCGGGTCGAGGATGACGGCCTTGGGCTGGTAGAAGGCTCCGGCCAGGTTCTTGCCATAAGGCAGGTCGATCGCCGTCTTGCCGCCGATCGAGGAATCGACCTGGGCTAGCAACGTCGTCGGAACCTGGAACAATGGCACACCTCTCAAGTAGGTAGCCGCAGCAAAGCCGGTGACATCGCCGACGACACCGCCGCCCAGGGCGACGATCAGGTCGGAACGCGACAATCCGGCGGCATGGAACTGGTTATACAGCTCCAGGAGGGTGGTGGCTGTTTTCGAGCCCTCTCCGGCAGCAAACGCGTAGCCCGAGACCGTGAACCCTGCAGCCTGGAGCGACCGGGCCACCGGCTCATAATAGAGTGGATAAACGGTGTCATCACTGACAACGAAAGCCTTGCGGCCGACGACCGCTTCGCTGGCCAGGTTGCCAATGCTTGCGAGCGCGCCGTTTTTGATCAGGATCGGGTAATCACCACTGGATGTACTGGCAATCAATTCAGGCATAAGGGGCACCTCCTGTTTAGTGGGGTCAGATGGTCCGGCCAACAGCCTCGGCTACCGGGCGCAGACGGCCCATCAGGTCGGCGAACGCTTCCGGGGTCAGGGATTGCGGGCCGTCGGACAGGGCATGCTTGGGATCGTTATGGACTTCGATGATCAGGCCATCGGCGCCGGCCACAATCGCGGCCTTGGCCAGGGGCTCGACCAGCCAGGCAATGCCGCCGGCATGGCTCGGATCGACAAAGACTGGCAGGTGGGTCTTGCTCTTCAGGACCGGGATGGCGCTGATGTCGAGCGTGTTGCGCGTGCTGGTTTCAAAGGTGCGGATGCCACGTTCACAGAGAATGACGTTCTGGTTGCCGCCGCTCATGATGTATTCAGCAGACATCAGCAGTTCATCGACGGTGTTGGCAAAGCCACGCTTGAGCAGGATCGGCTTTTTGACCCGGCCCAGTTCCTTGAGCAGTTCAAAATTCTGCATGTTGCGCGTGCCGACCTGGATCATGTCGACAAATTCCATGAACAGTTCAAGCTGTGACGGATTGGTGATTTCCGACACGACCGGCAGTCCGGTCGCCTGGCGGGCACGTTTCATGTACATCAGGCCTTCGGCCTTGAGGCCCTGGAAGGCATAGGGTGAGGTGCGGGGTTTGAACGCACCACCGCGCAACAGCTGGGCACCGGCAGCCTGGACTTGCTCGGCAACGAGGCGGATCTGGTCTTCGGATTCGACCGAGCAGGGTCCGGCTGCAACGACAATCCGGTTTTCGCCGACTTTGACACCATTGATGTCAATAATCGAGTTATCCGGATGGAATTTGCGGTTAGCCCGCTTGTAGGGTTCCTGCACTTTCATCACGCGCTCGACGTCATCCATCTGCTCGAGCACGTCCATTTCAATGCTGGATGTATCTCCGACCAGGCCAACGATGGTTGTGCCCTGGCCGAAAATCGGGCTGGTCTGGACGCCGTAAGACGTCTGCAGCCAACTGCAGAGTTCATCCACTTTGGCACGGGTGGTGCCTTGTTTCAAAATCAAAATCATGGGGTTTCTCCTCCAAGTCCTAGTGTAGCAATGATCGAGTCAAGTTTGTATTCCAATGGCAAGTCGGCATTGACCACAAAATCGGCCAAACTCCTGTAAATGGGACGGCGGCTGTCATACAGCTGGACCAGTCGGTCGCGGTCCTGTCCGGCAATCAACGGGCGGCCTGATCCATCACCGACACGTTGTTCAATCATCTCCAGGCTGGCATCGAGATAGATGACCAGGGCGGGATGGTTGTACAGGATGGCCTGGGCTGCTTCACTCAAGAGGGCCCCTCCCCCTGTCGCCAAGATCTGGCAGCGGCGGGTGGACAGGACTTCGTCAAGCGATTGCCGTTCCAAGTCACGGAAAGCAGCTTCTCCTTCGGCAGCGAAAATTTCGGGTATGGTGCAGCCCGCTTTTTCCTCGATCCAGTGGTCGAGGTCAACCAGAGGCCAGCCGGTCTTGGCCGACAGCTCGCGACCGACCCGGCTCTTGCCGCTGCCCATGAAGCCCATCAGGACCAGGGTCAGAGGGGACTGGCGATAGATTTCCGCAGTCAGGCCACTGAGGACCGAGTCCTTGGCATCAGCCGGGAAAGCGGCTGACGGATTCCAGATCCGCTGGGCCAGCAGGGCCTGGCTGACCAGCATGCCCAGGCCGCCCTTGGCCGGGATGCCACGGCTTTGGGCCCTGAGCACCAGGCGGGTGGCAAATGGATTGTAGATTGTGTCGTAGACCGCCTGGACATGGTCCAGAAGCTCATCGGGCACAGGCACGCTGCCCGTGTGTGGCCACATGCCGGCTGGTGTGCCGTTCAACAAAACCCAGCGGTCTGCCCTGGGTGTGGGCTGCTCTGGGGAGAAACACGTACTGGGGTCGGTGGTGACATCGACCCCACAAGCTGGAAAAGCGGCAGCAATTGTCTCAGCCATTGGCTGGGCCTTTTGGGCATGGCGGACCAGGAAGCGGATCTGGGTGGCGCCCTTTAAACCGGCAGCAAAAGCCAGGGTCCGGCAGACACCACCGGCGCCAAGGATCAGGACCCGGCGGCCGGACAGTTCTGGCGCATCACTGAGAAACCCTTCCAGATCGGTATTGTAACCGGATATCCGCCCCTGGGCTGGGCAGGAAATGGTATTGACAGCCCCGATCTGTTCAGCCAGGGGATCGATTTCTTCCAGACTGGCCTTGACCACCTGCTTGTGCGGAATCGTGACATTCAGGCCGTCAAATGCCTGTAAAAATTCAGGCAGACGGCCGGTTATTTCCTCCGGCGGAATCGCCAGCAACTCATAGGTGCCAGCAATGCCAGCCAGCGCCATCAAGCGCTGGTGGATCTGCGGCGACAAGCTATGCCCCAGCGGATAGCCCAGCAGGCCATAGCGGGCCGGAGGCGTGCCCACGCCCGTTTTAGTCGCATTCATAACCGGCCTCCGAGGAGCCGCGTGCCCACGCCCGTTTTAGTCGCATTCATAACCGGCCTCCGAGGAGCCGCGTGCCCACGCCCGTTCTAGTCGCATTCATAACCGGCCTCCTTGAGGAGCCACGCCGCGCGGGCTGCCTGGGCCGAGTCCGGCAACAGCAATTGCAGACTGCCGCCTTCGTAGGTGCGGAATTCGCGGATACGCAGATTGGTGATGTTGATCGCATGGTCGCCCAGTAGCGTCGTCACCTTGCCGATGACACCTGGTTCGTCCGGAATATAGACATTGAGGATGCTCTGGGTCAGCAAGGCACCCCGGCCATCGACGGGCAGCGATCCGCGGTACTGCGCCGCCTGGAAAAAATACTGGCGCATGTGATCCAGGTCTTTGTCAGATAATTCCGTGCGGAACTCCTGCAGGATGGCGATGTACTGGTCGATCAGGGGCAGCAGCTGGTCGCTGGACTCGAGGCTGATCTGGGACCAGAGGCTGGCATCCGATGACGCGATGCGGGTGATGTCACGAAAACCTCCGGCAGCCAGCCGGGTCAGGTTGTTGTCGCCCTGGCGCGCTGCCAGCAGAGACAGCGCTGCCGCTGCGACGTGAGGCAAATGGCTGACCGCTGCAACCGCCTTGTCATGCGTCTGCGGATCCAGGCTGATCGGAGAAGCCCCGATCGATTGGACCAGGCGCTCCAGCTGGCGGTATTCCAGGACAGTGATGGCGGATTGTTCCGGCAGGCACAGGACATAGGCCGCATTTTCAAACAGATTCTCCCGGGCATTGGCATAGCCGTGCTTTTCTGATCCTGCCATCGGGTGGCCACCCACAAACCGGTCATCGGGAATCAGGTCCAGGACTGGCTTTTTGACGCTGGCGACGTCGGTCAGGATGGCCCCGGTGAAGGGACGGATCTGCCTGACCAGGTCCGGGATCGTGGCAGGCGGCGTGCACAGGAAAACGACCTGGCAATCTGCCAGCATCTGCCAGACAGCGGACTGGTCGGCCGGGCCAGGACCGGCAAGGTCAGCTGGACCAGCAGACTGCGAAGTCTTGGCCTTGAATGCTGTGATGATGGATGGAGCCTGATGGTGGTCCAACTGTTTAAACTCGGACTGGAGGGGCATCACGCCTCCTTGCGACAGGACCTGGTCAGAGAGGGCTTTTTGAATCACAACCGGGTCTGGGTCGATCCCAACCACGGTGACCCTGGCCCGGCCAGCGAGTGCCTTGGCCAGCGATCCGCCGATCAGACCCAGGCCAACCACACCGACCTGCATCGGGGCTGGGGCTTTGTTTTCAGCGGGTACGTCCGGGGTTACCATGTTCGCTCTCCAGTCATGTGTCAGAATTTGCGGTTGTCGATCACCCGTTTGGCTTTGCCTTCACTTCTGGGCAGGGAACGGGGCTCAACCAGGGTGATCTTGGCCGCAATGCCCAAGGTGGAATGGATGTCCGCGGTCAGGCGCCGTTCGATCGTCTCGATTTCGCGCACGGAGTCAGAGAAGAATGCTTTCGTCATCTCAATCTGGACCTCCATGCGATCCATGTTGTTGATCCGGTCGACATGGATCATGTAATGCGGTTCGAGCTCGCCATACGTGAGCAGGATCGATTCGATCTGGCTCGGGAAGACATTGACGCCGCGAATGATCAGCATATCATCAGCCCGTCCGGTAACCTTTTCCATGCGCACGGTCGTCCGGCCGCAGGCACAAGGTTCATAGTACAGCCGGGTCAGGTCATGCGTATTGTAGCGCAGGAGCGGTGTGCCTGTCTTGGTCACACTGGAAAAAACCAACTCGCCCAGTTCACCTTCGCCGAGCACTTCGTGCGTGTCCGGATCAATGACTTCAGCAATGAAATGGTCGGACTGGATGTGCAGGAGATCGCTGTGGTCACAGCTCATGGCCACACCCGGGCCCAGGGTTTCGGACAAGCCATAGATGTCAAAAGCCTTGAGGCCAAGGCGTTCCTCGATCTGGTGTTTCATTTCCAACGTCCATGGCTCCGCCCCGAAAATACCAACCTTGAGGTTGAGCTGGTGTTTGCTGATGCCATGGGCGTCCATTTCATCGGCCAGGTGAAGGGCATAACTGGGTGTACAGGCCAGGGCCGAGGGCTGGAAATCGAGCAGGATATCGAGCTGCCGCTTCGTATTGCCTGATGAAACCGGGATCACCATCACGCCCATCCGTTCTGCGCCATAATGCAGGCCGAGACCGCCGGTAAACAAGCCATAGCCATAGGCCACATGCAGCGAGTCCTCCTCGGTCATTCCGGTCATGGCCAGGGAACGGGCGATACACTCCGACCAGAGGTCGATGTCTTCTTTGGTGTAACCCACGACTTTTTGTTTGCCGGTGGTCCCGGACGATGCATGCACACGGATGATCTTGGACATGGGTACGGCAAAGGTGCCGAAAGGGTAATTGTCCCGCAAATCCTGCTTGTCGGTCAGGGGGAGTTTTTTCAAGTCATCGATCGAGGTGATGTCTTCCGGGGTCAGGCCGATAGCCTGCATCTTTTCGGTATAAAAGGGGACCGTCCCATAGATGCGCCGGACACAATCGACCAGCCTCTGCCCCTGGAGTTCGCGCAGGTTTTCATAAGACTGGGTCTCCATTTGCTTGTTCCAGATATAACCATTCATCGATCAAGAACCTCCTGCCGTTTATCGGTCCCGCTGGGGGCGAGTTGTCACCCAAGTGATGCACACGTGGGCTATCCTTTAAACAATAAAGGTTGCATGCATTCGCCGGCAAGTCCTGGAAGCGCGGAAAAATGGCCGGATTTCCGACGATTTTACCGATCAGGCCAGACCTTTCATACTGAGGGCGATCCGTTTGCGCGAAAGATCCACCGACAAGACACGCACGGTGACAGCCTGGCCAATCCGGACGACAGTCAGAGGATCTTTGACAAAGCGGTCAGACAGCTCGGATACATGAACCAATCCGTCCTGGTGCAGGCCGAGGTCCACGAAAGCGCCAAAGTCCGCGACATTGCGCACCACGCCGCGGATCACCATGCCTGGTTTGAGATCCTTGATGTCGAGAATCTCCTGGTCCAGCTCGACCTGGGGCAGATCATCGCGCGGATCGCGCCCCGGCCGGGCCAGGGCATCGAGGATATCCGACAGGGTATACCGGCCAAGCTCAAGCTGATCCGATAACTGGTCCAGGTCAAGTCCGCGGGCCCGTTCCGCCAGTTCTGGTGAAACAGGCACCTTGAGCAGGCCGGCCAGAGCTTTGACTTTGGCATAGCTCTCCGGATGGACCGACGTGTTGTCGAGGGGTTCCTCCGCACCCGGGATGCGCAGGAAGCCGGCCGCCTGCTCGAAGGCTCGAGGACCCAGGCGAGGGACAGCCAGCAGCTGCTGGCGGGAACGGAACGCGCCGTGCTTTTCGCGCCAGTCGACTATTGCCTGCGCCAGGGACGCTGTGATGCCGGCGACATAGGACAAAAGCGCTGGCGAGGCGGTGTTGAGATCAACGCCCACTTCATTGACACACGCTTCGACCACCCCACCCAGTGCGCTGGCCAGGCGTTTCTGGTTCATATCATGCTGGTACTGCCCGACACCGATGGCCTGGGGCTCGATCTTGACCAGCTCCGCCAGGGGATCCTGGACGCGCCGGGCAATCGACACGGCGCTGCGGACATTGACATCGAGATCGGGGAACTCGGCGGCGGCCTTGGGCGAGGCAGAATAGACGGAAGCACCAGCCTCGCTGACCACCAGGCAGCGGACAGTCAGGTTGTCGTTCTTGATCAGGGTGCGGATAAATTGCTCGGTCTCGCGCGAAGCCGTACCGTTGCCGATCGCAATCAAGTCAATCGGATACAGGCTCAGCAGTTTTTTGATTGCCACAGATGATTCGTCGATCCTGCTGAGGGGCGGAGTCGGATAAATGACCCCCGTCGTGAGCAAGCGTCCGGTCGGATCGACAACGGCCAGCTTACAGCCATTGCGATAGCCTGGATCAAGTCCGAGCACCGTTTTGCCGCGAATGGGTGGGACCATCAGGAGACTCCGGAGGTTTTCGGCGAAAACCGTGATCGCCTTTTCCTGGGCCCGGGTCGTCAGCTCACTGCGGATTTCATTCTCCAGCGAAGGCGCGATGAGCCGCTTCCAGGCATCGGCCACGATGGCCCGGATCAGCTCAGGGCAGGCACTTTGCGGACGCAGAGCGGCTCTTTCCATGATGTCCTGGGCTGAGCCTTCCGGGACTTCCAGCGCAACCGCAAGGAACTCCTCCCGTTCACCCCGGTCAATGGCCAGGACACGATGGCCGGCGATGCGCTTGACCGGTTCCGAAAAGTCATAATACTGGCGGTAGACGCTGTCTTCTTTCTTCCTGGCTTTGCTGAGCAGGACGCCTTCGCGCCAGAGCAACGCGCGTAAAGCAGACCGGATGGCTGCATCGTCAGCCAGTTGTTCGGCGACGATATCCATGGCACCAGCGAGGGCAGCTTCGACTGTGGGCAGCTCCGGAACTTCGGCGGCTTTGGCGGCAGCCAGCTTTTCAAGACTGGCCAGGGGTGTCTTCTGGGCCCAGATCAACCCAGCCAGGTCACCCAATCCCAGGGCCCGGGCAACGGAAGCGCGCGTTTTACGCTTGGGCCGGTAGGGGCGGTAGAGATCCTCCAGCCGAGTCAGCGAGTCTGCAGCCGCAACCTGTGCGAGCAGCTCAGGGTCGGTTACACCCTGCTCACCGAGCAGGCGAATGACATCTGACCGGCGCGTCTCAAGATTGCGCAAGGACTCCAGCTGCTCAGCAAAAGCACGCAAGACCTGGTCATCAAGATTACCAGTGACTTCTTTGCGATAACGGGCAATGAAAGGGATCGTTGCCCCATCGTCAATCAGGGCGATGATTCCGTCGACTTGGCTGGGCTTGAGGTTGAAGGCTGCTGTCAGTTTGTCCGGTATGGTCATGGCTGCTCCTTGGCTGGTGCAAAGAACTTTTTGGCACCATCTGAAGGGCACATTGTTCTTGCTTTGGTCACATTATGATAACATATTTGCTGTAATCTGAACCAAAATGCTTCAGGAGGCTGCCTGCTGGATGGCTCGCTATTGTTTTTACTGTGGTCGTGAACTGGCATCAGGTGAAAAGTGCAACTGCAGGTCTCATGCCGCAGGCGGATCCCACCAGGGGCAGTCGAGACAGACTCATAACGCAACCGGTACTTCCCAGTCCAAAACCCATCCAGGCAGTGGATCGCAATCCAGAACCAGCTCTGGCTCAAGCCAGTCGGGAGCCAAGGCTGGTGGCACGAAGACCAAAGGCGCAGGATTCTGGGCAGCTTTCCAGTCAGCGACAAAAAGAAACCAGCCCTCCGGCCAAAAAAAGCCGCCTTATGGCAGCTCTGGCAAAAGAAAATCGATGGATACCGTCGCTCTCCTGGCGGTTTTTGGTCAGTATCTGAGCTACCTGACCCGGCCAGTCGACTCCATCCGCCAGGCAGTCCAGTACCTGAATCCACACCGTCTCCTGGTTGTATCACTGATTCACGCCGCACTGGGTGGTCTGGCCATGGTCCGGATCGCCCAGCTTGGCACCCTTGATTTGCTCCTGCAATTGACCCAGGTCCAACTGGCTGCTAATCCGTTCATCGCCGGGTTCTTCTTGTTTATCCAGGGTGCTGGTCTGGCGCTGGTCTTTGACTGGCTCCTGATCCTGGTCACCCATTTGACGCTGCAATACGTCTTCAAGGCCCCTTTCGCCCTGACCCGGGTGGCCGCGAGCTTTGTCCCGGTCATTTTCTATCTGGCGCTGTTCCAGCTATTAGCCCTGATGTCCCTGACCTTGGTCCCCGTGGCCAGTTTGCTCACATTGGCCGCCGGCTTGGCGATTGCGCTGCTGGTTCTCTACCTCGCAATCCGCCAGCTGACGGGGTTTGACGAAAACCGCTGTTTTGTCCTGGTCACGTTTGTCATCGTCGTCTTCACATCCCTGGTCAGCCTGGTCGTCAACCTGGCGATGCCGGTGCTCATGCTTCTTCTGGAGCAGTCTCTGCCGCTGTGAAGGCATCCAGGCAGCGGGCCGCAAATGCCTGGTCAATCAGCATGAACATCGTTTCAGCCTCGAGTTCGGGCAAAAGACCGGGATCGGTCAGCCGGTCCAAGAGCTGGGCGGCATTGTCATAGGCCTGGGCAGGCAGGGCATACTGGAACCAGCCGTCTGGATTTTTCAGGACAAAACTAAGCTCATCGCCCCCAGCCCCGACGAAGCGCAATTCTTCGATGGGGGTCTCGGCAGACCCATGACGCAGGACGGCGAGCTTGACGATCTCCAGCACCCGGTCATCGAGCTGTTGCTCCCGGGCGTGGATTTTTTCGATCAGGTCATTCATCGCGGCAACCAGGCGCAGGCAGGAATCCCCCGCGAGCAGCCCAGCCAGCTCCGGATCTTGCCGGAGCTGGCTGAGGCGGTTTTCCAGGTCAGCCGGGCTGAGGTCGGGCCGGCATTCGATGAGCAGGCCGTGATCTGGATCCAGGTAGGTCAAGGGCGACGCGATCAGAGTTGCGTTACCGCAATTGCGGCAGTCCAGCGACTGCAACGTCTTGCGCAGGAGCTTCTCCCTCAGGTCCGGATCGGTGCTGGCATCGATCACGTCCCAGATCGTCAGGGTTTCTTCATTGAGGCAGACCGGGCATTGGGCCAGGACCTGGTGAAACGTCGTTTCGAGGCTCATCAGGCGTCACCGCCAGCCGTGGCATCCGGCGTGGCATCCGGCGCGGTAGATGCTGACTCGGTATTTTCGGATGACGCAGGCGGCTGCGGTTCCGTGCCGTCACCCCGGATAACAATCTTGTCCTCCTCGGCGTCGACGATCGCCTTTCCTCCGGCATGGACGACACCATCGAGCATGGCTTCGGAGAACTGGTCTTCGACCATCGACTGGATCAGGCGGCGCAGTGGGCGGGCACCATACATTGGATCATATCCTTTTTCAGCCAGCAGTTTTTTGGCAGCATCCGTGACCAAAATATCGAGACCGACTTCGGCCACGCGTTTGCGCAAGCCCTTGAGCATGATTTCGACGATCTTGAGCATGTCGTCCCGGCCGAGCATGTGGAAGAAAATGATCTCATCGACGCGGTTGACAAATTCCGGATTGAACGTTTTCTTGAGTTCGTCCATGACCAGCTGGCGTGCTTCGCTGTAAGTTTTGCCGCCGTAGAGATGGCCATTTTCCTTGTCGTTTTCGTCTTTGCTGCCCACATCGAATCCGATCCTGCGGCCAGCAGAGGTCGTCAGCAGGCGGGCTCCAATATTGGAGGTCATGATGATGATCGTGTTGCGGAAATTGATCGTTCGGCCCTGGCCGTCGGTCAGGCGTCCGTCTTCCAGGATCTGGAGCAGGGCATTGAAGACATCCGGATGGGCTTTTTCAATTTCGTCAAACAGGACGACAGAATAGGGGCGGCGGCGGACTTTCTCCGTCAGCTGGCCGCCTTCTTCGTAACCTACATAGCCTGGCGGCGAACCAATCAGCTTGGACACGTCGAATTTCTCCATGTACTCGGACATATCGATCCGGATCATGGCATTTTCGTCGCCAAACATGACCTCAGCCAGTGCCCGGGCCAGTTCTGTCTTGCCAACACCGGTGGTGCCGAGGAAGATGAAGGAACCGGTCGGACGTTTCGGATCCTTGAGGCCGAGGCGGCCGCGCCGGATCGCCTTGGCTACGGAGTGGACGGCCGCATCCTGGCCGATGACCCGTTTGCCGATTTCCGATTCGAGGTTTTTCAATTTCTCATTGTCGTCTTCGGTCAGTTTGCGGACGGGGATCTTGGTCCAGGCAGCAACGACATCGGCGATCATGTCGGCATGGAGAACGCGGTGGATCTCCCGTTCCTCCTGTTCGAAGCGTGCTTTTTTCTGTTCGATTTCAGCTTGCAGGGCCAGTTCTTCCTTGCGCAGGGCAGCGGCTTCCTCAAAAGCCTCCCGATCGGCCGCTTCTTTTTTGCGGTCAGCCAGTTCGGCCAGCTTCTGCTCCAGTTCGGCCATGCTCTCCGGCTGGCTGTTGCGGGACAAGCGCAGCTTGGATGCAGCTTCGTCGATCAGGTCGATCGCCTTGTCCGGCAGGAATCGGTCCTGGATGTAGCGGGTCGAGAGCATGACGGCTGTATCGATCGCCTCGTCAGTAATCCGGACATTGTGATGTGCCTCGTACTTCTCCCGCAGGCCCTTGAGGATCAGGATCGTCTCCTCAGGCGTGGGTTCGCCGACCGTGACCGGTTGGAAGCGCCGCTCCAGGGCCTTGTCTTTCTCGATGTGCTTTCGGTATTCATCGATCGTTGTGGCGCCGATGATCTGCAGTTCACCCCGCGACAGCATCGGTTTCAAGATATTGGCAGCATCCATCGCACCTTCTGCACCTCCGGCGCCGATGATCGTGTGCAACTCATCGATGAACAGGATGACATTTTCACTGTTGATGGCTTCGTCGAGGCCCTTTTTCAGGCGCTCCTCAAATTCGCCACGGTATTTGCTGCCGGCCAGCATGCCGGCCATGTCCAGGGAGACGATGCGCTTGCCCTGCAGCGGTTCGGGAATGTCACCGGCAATGACCCGCTGGGCCAGGCCTTCAGCGATGGCGGATTTACCGACACCTGGTTCACCGATCAGGCACGGATTGTTCTTCGTCCGCCGGCACAAGATCTGCATCACCCGGTCCATCTCTTCCTGGCGGCCAATGATCGGGTCGAATTTGCCATCTCGGGCCATCTGAGTCAGGTCGCGGCTGAATTTGTCCAAGGTCGGCGTATTGGATTTCTTCTTGCCTTTGCCGCCCTTGTCTGTTTCACCCCGCAAGGCCGCATTGATTTCGTCGAGATCGGCATCACCAGATGGACCCTGGCCGCCCAGTGGCGCCTGGCCAGGTTCTTCGGCATCGCCCGAACCACTGGCAGCCATTTCGGCCAGCGCTTCTGTCAACTGGCGGGCCATGGCTTTGACATCGACATTGGCAGCCTTCAGGATGCGCATGGCCACGCTTTCACCTTCGTTGAGAATGCCGAGCATCAGGTGCTCCGGCTCGATCACATTGGCCGATGCTCCGGGACGGTTGCGGGCAGCCATCGCGGCCAGGTCGACGACGCGGCGGGTCCGGGGTGTGAACATATTCATGATCTTGTCACCGTCGATTTCGCCCTTGAGCTCGACATCTTCCGGTTCACGGCCAGTCAGCTGGATCAGGGCTTCCCGGATGATATCTGCGCTGAGGCCTCCGGAGACGAGGGCTTCATAGCAAGCACCACTACCCTCGGCCATCAGGCCAGCGAGCAAGTGCTCCGTTCCGATATAGCTCAGCTTATAAGCCTGGGACAATTGGTAAGCCGTGCCCAGCACAGCTCCCATCCGTTCTGAGAATCGCATCATCATGTCTGTCTACCTCCATTATTTCTTGAACAGGCTGCGAATCGCTGCGGCCCGTGCGGCATCTCGTTCTTCGGGATTCATCGGCTGACCGTGGCTTTTCTGGATACTGGCCGGTCCCAGCGAGGCCACCAGCCGATTGATGTCTGCCTCGGCGTAGCCCTTGACCAGGCCCAGCGCAAGTCCGAGCCTCAGGTCAGAAATCAGGCCGAGTGCTTCCTCAGCGGAAATCAGGCGGACCTGCTGCAGCACCCCATACGAGCGCATGACCTTGTCCTCGACAAACAGGCGGCGTGAATGGAACAGGGCTTGCCTGGCTTTCCTTTCCTGCTCAATCAGCTGGCCCAGGATGCGCTTGAGGTCGGTGATCAGGTCTTCTTCGGACAATCCAAGCGTCAGCTGGTTGGAAATCTGGAACACGTTACCCTGGCTCTTGCTGCCCTCACCGTAATAGCCACGCACGGCAAAGCTCATCTTGCCCAGGCTGTCCACGATCGTCCGGATCTTGCCCGTCATCACCAGGCCAGGAAGATGTGCCATGGCCGAGGCCCGCATGCCCGTGCCGGTATTGGTCGGACAAGCCGTGAGAAAACCGTAGGTATCGCTGTAGGCAACACCCAGTTTCGCTTCGAAAGGCTGGGAGGCATCCGCGGCCAGGGTATAGCAGCCTTCCAGGTCGAGCCCCGCCTTCATGGCCTGGATCCGGATGTGGTCCTCTTCATTGATCATGATCGACAACGATTCATCCCGGCTGATGATGACACGGTGATGTTTGCCCGGCTTGGCCAAGTCCTCGCTGACCAGATGTTTCTCCACCAGGGCCAGGCGGTCGATTTCGCCCAGCGATTCCAGGTCGATGGTCAGGAATTCACGGTGGCGTTGCGGATCATCGCCGAGAAACGCGTGGATGATCTCATCCGCAGCCTGGGCAGCCTGGCGTGCATCCATCCGGTGCGGGAAGGCATACTGGGACAGATTTCTGGCCAGCCGGATCCGGCTGGAAATGATGACATCGCTTTCAGGTCCCTGGTCGATGTACCAGCTCATTCCTTGCCGCCCCCTTCCTGGTTCGTTTCACGGGCTTCCAGGGTGTGGATTTCGTCCCGCAGCCGGGCCGCCTTTTCATAATTCTCGTCCTTGACTGCCTGTGCGAGTTCCTTGCGCAGTTCGCTGATCCGGCCAGCCAGGAGTTTTTTCTCCTGCATCTGGGGATTTTCCAGCAGCTTGTGACCGACATGGCGAGTCCCGCCCTGGACACGGCGGAAGACAGGATCCAGCCGGTCCGCAAAGGCTTCATAGCATTTGGTACAGCCAAACAGTCCGGAACTGCGGAACTCATCAAACGTCAGGCCGCAATTCGGACAAACCAGATTGCGCTGGACTGGCTTGCCAAAAACCGGGATGCCGCCCGTCGTATTGAAAATCGAGGAGCCAAAAACCGACTGGTTGAAAAAATTGTCAAACATCGACTCAAGATTGGTTTCCAGGCCCATTTCCTTGGCACAGACTTCACACAGATGCTGTTCGACCGTCTGGCCATCATGGGTCTGGGACAGGTGGATCGTAGCCTCCCGTTGATGACATCGTTCACAGAGCATGCATGTCCCTCCTTGCTCTATTCAGGCCGGCGGTACGACCAGGCTGGCCAGGGCGTTTTTGAACAGGGCCATCCGGACCTGGTCGCGCTGGTCTGGCGAGACCAGGCGCAAAGCCTGGTCGGAGGTTGTGGCTCGCAGAACGCGGGCGACAATGGGTCCGATAATATTATAATCCTGGATATTACGGATCAGGACATCGACTTGATGCTCAGAGATCTGCTCTCCCATGGAATTGATCGTGTGCATCAGGTAGCGAGTGGGTGTATCGAGTGTCACACGCCGGATCCGGATCCAGCCACCGCCCCCGCGCCGGCTCTCCACCAGATAGCCCTGGCCATTGGTGAAACGGGTTGACAGGACATAGTTGATTTGTGATGGTACACAGTTCACCCGGTCTGCCAGCTCGCTGCGGGTAATCTCGATCACACCGTTGTTCTGCTCGATCAATTGCTTGATCAAGGCTTCGACAAGGTCACTGATTTTTGCCATCGCCAATCACCTCCAGAGACTCAGATGATGATCATTCATCTGACTTTGACTATCTTTGACTATATTATAATCCCATCCACCTGTTTTTCAAGACCTGTCCTGCCCGAATCTGAACAGCGTCTGTGCTATAATGGAAAAATTGATCTCATCCAGAAGCAAGGAGTAGATCCGGTTGAAATCTGATCGTCCACCCCATGGGGTGCAGCCTGCCCCGAATGGTATCCGGCCTGTCCAGCCACGTGAGCCGCTCACCCGTCTTCAGCACCTGTATCTGGGCGGCGCTCTGGTGGCAGGTCTGATCATTCTTCTGGTGCTGGCCTGGACCGTCCGCCAGTGGCAGGTGAAAACCTTGTCCAGTCCTGCCCCGAACACGGTCCAGACGCAGTCCGGCACGCCGGCCCAGGCCCGTTCGGCAAGCGGGCCAGCGCCATCTGCCATTCCAGAAGCGGCACTGGCCCGGGGCACGCATTTGATGATCGGTTGTACCAATCGGCTGGAGCACATCAATCCACTCTATCTGGGCTCCCAGGATGAACGGGATGCAGCGTCGCTCCTGTTTGAATCCCTGCTGCAGATCGGACCGGATGGCCAACCCCAGTTCGAAATCGCGCTGGAACAGGTTTATGATCCGGCCTCGCACCGGCTGACCTTCCGTTTGCGAGATGACCATTTTTTCAACGATGGCAGTGTCCTGACGGCTGCAGATGTTGCCTGGACCTACCAGCTCATCCTGTCCGGCTCCTACGATGGACCCTTGAAGCCTTACCTGGCAGCCATCGACCAGGTCACAGCCGATGACTTGCAGCAGGTAACCTTCCAGTTCAAAGACTGGGTCACCGAGCCAGATCCTGCCTGGTTCACCGTTGGGATTCTGCATGCGAAAACCTATCCAGCTGACCTTGACCGCGTTTTCGAGCTGGGACAGGAGTCCCCCTTGCCAGATGGCAGCGGTGCTTACCGACTGGTGGAGCTCTCGGATGGCCGCGCTATGCTGGAATTGCGCCCGGGTTTTGCCGGGGACATCACCACAATCGAATTTCTACCAATCGATTCCACGTCTCAGTTCGACCTGCTCCAGTCAGGTGCCATCGATCTCACCATCAGTACCTGGAATGCCCGCACCCAGGAGCGGCTGGACAGTCTGCCGGGCTATGGCACTCAAGTGTTTTCCGCCACCTCTGCCTATGTCCTGGTCCATCTCAGCGAAGACGGTGAAGGGCAGCTTAACCAGGCTGAGCTTCAGGTTGCTGTCCTGGCCGCCCTTTCACACCAAGCCCTGGATGACGAGCAAAGGAACAGGCTGGCCGGTCTGGGGCAGAAATCATTGACCTGCCCGTATTACCGCGGCATCGATGACGCGAGTGCTGCCGTCTACCTCCAGGATGCCCGGACGGCCCTGGAACCTCTGGCCTCACTCGGTTGGGAAATCAACTATGTTCCACTCGACTGGCCTGAACTGGCCAGCATGGCCCTGGAAGAGCGCTATGACCTGATGGTGATTCCGACTCCAGCCGATGAGAAACTGCCTTCCGACAGGGTTCTCCTGGCAGGGACTGATGCCAGCCAGGCCCTGGCAGAAACCATTGCCTTTCCCGGTGCCAGCCAGGAAAGGGTCCTGTTCTACAGCCAGCGCTTATCCCAGCTCACGGTAAACCCCCATGCGTTCCCGCTGGCCAGTTCTGCCCTGGGTTGGACAGACCGGATCGAAAACGTCCGCCTGACGACAATGACTGAATGACTGCCAGGGGCCAGACTGGCACACCCTGGACGAAAGGAGACACTCCATGACAGAAATTGCCAGAAGTTTCTTTGCAATCCGTCTTACCCAATTACGACGGCGGCGCAAGCTGCATCAGGGCGATGTCGCAGAATTGCTCGGGATGCCACGCAGCACCTATGCCAGTTATGAAAACGGCATCCGTGAGCCTAATCCTGCCACCCTCGTCTTCCTCGCTTCGCGCCTGGGGGTTTCTGTTGATTACCTGACCGGTAATTCCGATTTTGAATTACCGGTGGAATCGGGCGTCAAATATGGCATTCTCCGTCAACTGCGCCTGGTCCAGGAAGATGATCTCCAGCCCTATACGCCCCGGATGGAACAGCCCCCTTTGGTCGCTGAAACGGACCGCGGGCCTGGTTATTCGCCTGGCAGCTGATTGTTGCAAAAGCTGACCCCGCCTGGGCCCTGGCCAGGAATGCAGGCATGAAAAGACCGCCTCGGTCCGGATGGATCGGGGCGGTCTCTTTTTTGGTTGTTCTACCTTGAGCTGGCTGCTGTCAGTCCTGGTGTGTCTTGATCTGACTCAGGCAGGTTATTCGGCACTGCCATCAAGCAGGCTCATATTGGCTTCGATAACCGGGACCGGGGTAATGTTGCGATAACGGGCCATGCCGGTACCGGCCGGGATCAGCTTGCCGATGATGACGTTTTCCTTCAGGCCCAGCAGCGGATCGATCTTGCCCTTGACGGCCGCATCGGTCAGGACGCGGGTGGTCTCCTGGAAGGAGGCTGCCGACAGGAAGGAATCGGTGGCCAGTGAAGCCTTGGTGATGCCGAGCAGGACACGCTTGCCGCTGGCCGGGGTCTGGCCGATCGCAATGACACGGTCATTTTCGCGCATGAATTCGAACATGTCGACCATACTGCCGGTCATCAATTCAGTTTCGCCCGGATCATCGATGCGGATCTTGCGCATCATCTGGCGGGTGATGATCTCGATGTGCTTGTCGTTGATCTCAACGCCGTTGTTCTTGTAAACCTTGAGAACCTCGCGGATGATGTAGCGCTGGACGCCGGAGACGCCTTTGATGCGCATGATATCGTGCGGGTTCAGTGAACCGTCGGTGATCTGGTCGCCGGCTTCGAGGGTATCACCGGTATTGACGATCAGCGGGGCGCTGAGCGGGATGGTGTAGACCTTGGTCTCGCCATCGGGAGCGGTGATCGTGACATCGCGCTTGCGCTTGGCTGTCTCCTCGACTTTGACCACACCGGCAATATCCGTGATGATCGCCTGGCCCTTGGGCTTTCTGGCTTCAAAGAGTTCTTCAACACGCGGCAGACCCTGGGTGATGTCATCACCCGATGCGATACCACCGGTATGGAAGGTACGCATGGTCAGCTGGGTGCCAGGCTCACCGATCGACTGGGCAGCCATGATGCCGACGGCTTCGCCGCCGACAGCCGGCTCACCGGTTGCCAGGTTAAGGCCGTAGCAGTGGGCGCAGACACCGATGCGGGCATTACAGGTCAGGACCGAGCGGATCGGGACCTTGGTCAGGCCGCTCTTCACAATCTCGGCTGCAATTTTCTCGGTGATCACGCCATTCTTGTCGACCAACACCTCACCGGTCTCCGGATGGGAGACTTCGAGCGCGGCATAACGGCCAATGATGCGATCTTCGAGAGACTTGACGACACGCTTGGACTTGCTGCCACCGCCGACTGTGACAGCACGGACGTTGACATATTCTTCCGTACCGCAGTCGACTTCGCGGATGATGACATCCTGGGCAACGTCGACGAGACGGCGGGTCAGGTAACCGGAGTCAGCGGTTTTAAGGGCGGTATCGGACAGAGCTTTGCGGGCACCGTGTGAGGAAATGAAGAACTCGAGCACGTTCATGCCTTCACGCAGGTTGGACTTGATCGGGATTTCGATCGTCTTACCGGATGTGTCGGACATGTTGCCGCGCATACCAGCCAGCTGTTTGATCTGGTTGATGTTACCACGGGCACCGGACTGGGACATCATGTAGACCGGGTTGAACTGGGACAGGCTGGCCTTCAGGGCGTCGGTGATGGTGTCGGTGGTCTTGCGCCAGATCTCGACGACCGCTTTGTAGCGGCCATCTTCGTTAAGCAGGCCGCGCTGGTGCTGCTTGCGGATGAATTCGACTTTGGCTTCGGCTTCTTCGATGTGCTTCTTTTTAACATCCGGTACGATCATGTCGAAAATACCGATCGAAATGCCGCCGCGGGTCGAATAGCGGTAGCCGAGGGCCTTGATTTTGTCGAGGATGATCGCCGTTTCCGTGATGCCATGGGTGCGGACACAACGCTCGATGATGACACCGAGTTCCTTTTTGCCAGCCAGGAAATCACATTCCAGCTTGAACGCGTTCTCAGGCTGGCTGCGGTCGATGTAGCCGAGGTCCTGCGGAATGATGTCATTGAAAATGATGCGTCCCAGGGTGGATTCGATGACAGCAGCCTTTTCGACTCCGTCCATGACCATGGAACGGCGGACTTTGATCTTGGCATGCAGTTCGAGCTCGCCTTCGTCGTAGGCCATGATGGCTTCTTCGACAGATGAGAAGACTTTGCCCTCACCCTTGGCACCATCCTTGGCAATGGTCAGGTAATAGCAACCCATGACCATGTCCTGAGTCGGGACCGTGACCGGTTTGCCGTCCTGCGGTTTCAGGAGGTTGTTGGCTGACAGCATCAGGAAGCGAGCTTCCGCCTGGGCTTCGGCTGACAGCGGCACATGGACGGCCATCTGGTCACCGTCGAAGTCGGCGTTGTAGGCCGTACAGACCAGCGGGTGCAGTTTGATGGCGCGGCCTTCGACCAGGACCGGTTCGAACGCCTGGATACCGAGGCGGTGCAGCGTAGGGGCGCGGTTCAGAAGGACGGGGTGGTCCTTGATGACTTCTTCCAGGGTGTCCCAGACGAGGTCATTGGCCCGGTCAACCAGGCGGCGGGCGGTCTTGATGTTGTGGGCATGGCCAGCCTGGACGATTTTCTTCATGACAAACGGCTTGAACAGCTCGAGTGCCATTTCCTTGGGCAAACCGCACTGGTGCAGCTTTAGCTCCGGACCGACGACGATAACCGAACGGCCGGAGTAGTCGACACGTTTACCCAGAAGGTTCTGGCGGAAACGGCCCTGCTTGCCCTTGAGAAGGTCAGAGAGCGATTTGAGGGCGCGATTGCCGGCACCGGTGACGGGGCGGCCACGGCGGCCATTGTCGATCAGGGCGTCAACAGCCTCCTGGAGCATGCGCTTTTCGTTGCGGACGATGATTTCCGGCGCACCGAGCTGGAGCAGCTTGTTGAGGCGGTTATTGCGGTTGATGACGCGACGGTAGAGGTCGTTGAGGTCGGAGGTCGCAAAGCGGCCACCATCGAGCTGGACCATCGGGCGCAGTTCCGGCGGCAGAACGGGCAGGACATCGAGGATCATCCATTCCGGGCGGTTGCCAGATTTCTTGAAAGCTTCGACAACTTCCAGGCGCTTGACGATGCGGACCTTCTTCTGGCCACTGGCGGTGCGGAATTCTTCGCGCAGATCAGTAGCCATCTCGTCGATGTTGATCGAAGCCAGGAGTTCTTTGATCGCTTCGGCACCCATCTTGGCGCGGAAGGAATTCTTGCCATAGGCGTCGATGGCGTCGCGGTATTCCTTGTCGGTGATGACCTGGCGCTGGGAGAAAGTGGTCTGACCGGGATCGATCACGACATAGGCGGCAAAATAGAGGACTTTTTCCAGGTTTCTGGGTGTCATGTCCAAGAGCAGGCCCATCCGGCTCGGGATACCCCGGAAATACCAGATATGCGAAACAGGGGCGGCCAGCTTGATGTGGCCGAGGCGTTCGCGGCGGACTTTGGCTTTGGTGACCTCGACGCCGCAGCGGTCGCAGACAATGCCCTTGTAACGGATCTTCTTATACTTGCCGCAGTGGCACTCCCAGTCCTTGGTCGGGCCAAAGATTTTTTCGCAGAACAGGCCGTCGCGTTCCGGTTTGAGCGTACGGTAATTAATGGTTTCCGGCTTTTTGACTTCGCCGCGGGACCATTCGAGGATTTTTTCCGGTGAGGCCAGGTTGATGCCGATCGCCTCGAAATTATTCATTTCAAACATTGCGTTGGGTCTCCTTTAGCCGCTTATTCGATGTCATCCGTAGCTTCCACGTCCGGTTCGGCCGTGAAATCTTCAAACTCGGCAAAAGCATCCGTGATATCGAGGTCAGCTGTGATTCCGCCTTCTTCGTCGAGGACCCCTTCCGTGAAGCCAGCCGAGGCGAAGTCCTCGCCCAGGTCGGTGTTACCGATCAGTTCATCGAGTTTGCTGCGGTCGATTTCCGGGACATCGCCATCTTCGTCGACGGATTCCTTGATGTCGAGGAGTTCGTTCGTGTCGGAGAAAATGCGGACGTCAAGAGCCAGGCTCTGCAATTCCTTGACCAGGACCTTGAAGGATTCCGGGACACCGGCTTCCGGTACGCTTTCGCCCTTGACGATCGCTTCGTAGGTTTTGGTACGACCGGTGATGTCGTCCGATTTAACGGTCAGGATCTCCTGCAGGGTGTAGCTGGCGCCATAGGCTTCGAGCGCCCAGACTTCCATTTCACCGAAGCGCTGGCCTCCGAACTGGGCCTTGCCGCCAAGAGGCTGCTGGGTCACCAGGGAATACGGGCCGATCGAACGGGCATGGATCTTGTCGTCGACGAGGTGGAGCAGCTTGAGGTAATACATGACGCCAACGGTGATGCGGTTCTCGAAAGGCTGGCCGGTGCGGCCATCGTACAGGATGGTTTTGCCATCCTCATCGATGCCAGCCTGGCGGAAGGCGTCGACGACGTCCTGCTCGGTGGCACCATCGAAGACCGGGGTGGCCACTTTCCAGCCCAATGTACGGGCGGCACGTCCGAGATGCACCTCGAGCAGCTGGCCGATGTTCATACGGGAAGGAACACCCAGCGGATTCAAAACGATGTCGAGCGGGGTGCCGTCCGGCAGGAAGGGCATGTCCTCTTCCGGCAGGATGCGGGAAATAACACCCTTGTTACCATGGCGTCCGGCCATTTTGTCGCCAACCGATATTTTACGCTTCTGGGCGATGTAGACCCGGACCAGGCGATTGACACCATGCTTGAGATCGTCGTCGTTTTCACGGGTGAAGACCTTGACATCGACGACAATACCGGACTCGCCGTGCGGGACGCGGACCGAGGTGTCGCGGACTTCACGGATCTTCTCGCCAAAGATGGCGCGGTAGAGGCGCTCTTCAGCGGTCAGCTCAGTTTCGCCTTTCGGGGTGACCTTGCCGACAATGATGTCGCCAGAGCGGACTTCCGCACCGATGCGGATGATGCCATACTCGTCGAGGTCTTTTAAGGCCTCGTCACCGACGTTGGGGATTTCACGGGTGATTTCCTCCGGGCCGAGCTTGGTGTCGCGGGCTTCGCACTCGTACTCCTCGATATGGATCGAAGTATAGACATCTTCACGGACGAGGCGTTCGCTGATCAGGACGGCGTCTTCGTAGTTGTAGCCTTCCCAGGTCATGAAGCCGATCAGGACATTGCGGCCGAGGGCGATTTCGCCATTGTCGGTCGAGGGGCCATCTGCGATGATGTCGCCGGCCTTGACGGTTTCGCCCCGCTTGACCAGCGGGCGCTGGTTGATGCAGGTACCCTGGTTGGAGCGCTGGTATTTGACCAGGTTGTAGGTGTCGCGGCTCATCGAGCCGGTCTTGATGATGATTTTGCTGGCCGAGACAAACTCGACCACGCCGTCGTTCTTGGCGATGGCGCAGACACCCGAGTCCTTGGCCGCATAATGCTCCATGCCGGTGCCGATGATCGGGGCTTCGGTCTTGATCAGCGGAACAGCCTGGCGCTGCATGTTGGAACCCATCAGGGCGCGGTTGGCGTCGTCGTTGCCGAGGAAGGGAATCAGGGCAGTTGCAACCGAAACGAGCTGTTTCGGCGAAACGTCCATCAGGTCGACCTTGGCGGGTTCGACTTCGAGGAACTGGTCGAGGTAGCGGCAGACAATCTGCTTGTCGATGAAACGGCCCTGTTCGTCGAGTGGTTCATTGGCCTGGGCAATGTTGTAGAAGTCTTCCTCATCCGCGGTCATGTACTTGACTTCGCGGGTGACGATGCCGTTTTCCTTGTCGTAGACACGGTACGGGGTCTCGATGAAGCCGTAGCGGTTGACGCGGGCATAGGTGGCCAGTGAGTTGATCAGGCCGATGTTCGGACCTTCAGGGGTCTCGATCGGGCACATGCGGCCATAATGGGAGGTGTGGACGTCGCGGACTTCGAAGTTGGCACGCTCACGGGACAGACCGCCGGGGCCGAGCGCTGAAAGACGACGCTTATGGGTCAGCTCGGCGAGAGGGTTGGGCTGGTCCATGAACTGTGACAGCTGGGAGGAGCCAAAGAACTCCTTGATCGCAGCACTGACGGGACGGGTGTTGACGATCATCTGCGGGGTGGCAGCGGCCATGTCAGTCAAGGTGCCCATGCGTTCACGCACGACACGCTCCATGCGGGAGAAACCGACACGGATCTGGTTCTGCAGCAGCTCGCCAACCGAACGGACACGGCGGTTGCCGAGGTGGTCGATGTCGTCCTTGTTGCCGACGCCGTATTCGAGCCCAATCAGGTAGCTGACCGAGGCCACGATGTCCTCGACGGTCAGATGCTTGGGCATCAGCTCAGAAACCTTGGTGGCCAGGAGCTGGCGCAAAGTCTGGCCGGGATTGCCACTGGCCTGGACTTCATGGATGATCCGCTGCAGGACGCCGGTGCGGACTTTTTCCGTGATGCCAAGGGTTGACACGTCAAGATCGGCAACCAAGTCTTCGCCCAGCCGGGCACGCAGGTATTCGAATGCATCGACGCGATTGTTGCCGATGACACGCAGCTTGTTTTCATTCTGGATGATGGTGTCGCCGACGACATTCATCGGGAAAATCGTGACCGAATTGATGCCGGCGGTCTGGATGGCTTCCGACATGGCCAAAGTAATGATCTCACCTTCGGCAACAAGCAATTCGCCATTTTCATCGACGACATTCTCAGCCGACTTATGGCCGACCAGGCGGCGGGCCAGGCTGAGTTTTTTGTTGAGCTTATAGATGCCGACGCGGGCCAGGTCGTAGCGCTTCGGATCGAAGAACATATTGTGCAGCAAGGTCTCGGCGCCTTCGACAGAAACAGGTTCGCCGGGGCGAAGCTTGCGGTAGAGTTCCTGCAAGCCTTCCTCACGGGTGCGGCAGCCGTCCTTGAGCATGGTCTGGGTCAGGCTGTTTTCCTCGCCAAAGGTCTCGATGATCTGTTCATTGGTCCCGAAGCCCAGTGACCGCAGGAAAACCGTCAGGTGGAACTTCCTGGTGCGGTCGACACGGACCCAGAGCAAGTCGTTGGCATCGGTCTCATATTCCAGCCAGGCTCCGCGGTTGGGGATGATCTGGGAGGAAATCAGTTCCTTGTCGGTCTTATCGGTGGCTTTGCTGAAATAAGCGCCCGGGGAGCGGACAAGCTGGCTGATGATGACGCGTTCGGCACCATTGATGATGAACGTGCCGTTGTCCGTCATGATCGGGAATTCGCCGATATAGATGTACTGGTCTTTGAGGATGTCGTCGCGCTTGTTGTGGAGGCGGACCTTCACACGCATTGGAGCGGCGTAGTTGGCATCGCGCTCCTTGCATTCCTCGATGGAATACGTGGGGCTCTGGGTGTCAAACTCCTTGTCAATAAAAGAAAGCTCGATGTCACCGGAATAGTCCGTGATCGGCGATACGTCGCGCAGGACCTCCATCAAGCCTTCATCCAGGAACCACTGGTAGCTGTTTTTCTGAATCTCGATGAGATTCGGGATGTCGATGACCTCATCGATCCTCGAGTAGGACATTCTCTCGGCTCTTCCCAGCTGGACGGGACGCACCATCAATGATCACCTCACGCACGTTCTAGGCCTTGCGGGCCTGCTGGCCGGATTGTCGGGACCCTCCCGATAGGGATTCACTCGAAAAAGATTGACGACTCCCCGGCGGATGCTATAATTGACATAAACCAGATCGGTTTAACGCCCGTCTGAAAGCAGCGAAAACTTCCCCACCTTCTAGGCGCGTTATAGTATATTATCACCGAGTTATTGGAGTGTCAACGAAATTTGGCACTTTTTTCATGTCGATCAATTGAAAAGTTTAATTCCCGGAGGGGCAGGAAATAAAGGTTACAAAGTATGGCTGGGCGATAAGTACAACAAATGCTGAACTTGCTACACTGGGATTATTCTTCTCTGGGCCTGACTTGGAA
>Ga0228536_1000191_pt1 | contig 153038 bp, 118 predicted proteins | sample SJ1Smetagenome_FD_168611 | JGI IMG/M metagenome (GOLD analysis project Ga0228536, IMG submission 168611) | Enriched culture of PCE-dechlorinating microbial communities from Ithaca, New York, USA - SJ1.S | ecosystem: Engineered > Modeled > Simulated communities (microbial... > Unclassified... | reverse complement strand
TTTCGTGTACGATTTACGCATCTTGCGGTCTCCTAATAAAGGTAACTTATTTTTAGTTGATGCTATTACGTTACCTTGACCGCAAGATTTTTCAACTCACTTTCAACGACAATCGGGACATGTTCATCACTTCTGGAACAATGCCAATTTTCTGAAACGCTCGTCATTGGAAAAGAAACACTTACTCGTCCTCAGAACTGGAAATGATACGATTATAATGATCTTACTTGAAATTTTTCGTTTCGTCGCGGCTAAGCACAGTGACATCAACCACGTGTTTGTATTGCTCGCTAATTTATTTGACTTCAGAAACTCACAACAGGAACATTTATCATTTGTGTGTTTTTTGAACTCACAATAGATAACTGTGCTTACTTATTCCTCCGATATTATTCTGGATCATAGCAGTTAAAGACTATACTGATTGGTATATCTTCAAGTTTGGACTTAATTGACCGTGATCACATAATGGCTCTGATTCTGTTTGCAGACGCCGACTTCAATGCCATCCTCATTTTGATAACCATAATAGGAATCAAACAACAGCCAGACGTCGTGCTCGCCCGTCGACAAGGTTACGGGGGAAGCAAGTCCAGTAGGGGTTTTGTCATCAAACCCCCAGTAATCGACATACACAATTCCCATCCCAATCGATTGAATCGCCGGATCGGTACAGGCCTGCCAGGTAAATGTCACCGGTGAACTGACCGTGTCGCCATTATCAAAGCTGGTAAACGTCGGAATCTGCGTCGGTGTCGCAATAGGCTCCAGGGTATCGGGAATACCAAACCAGACCGCAGACTGCTGCATCCCGCCATCAATATAATGAACGGTAAAAGTATATAACCCGTCCCCATAAGCCGACAGTGAGCTTTCATTGAAAAATTTGTACTCGTATTCCCACAACAGCCAATCCGGAGTAATGGTGCTTTTCCCATAGGAAAACAATCCATCCGGATGCGATTCTCTCCATGTGTAACTGGTCGCCGGAATGCTGTATGTGTTGCCCGCCGGCGTGATGAATTCAACCGCCGTCACCGTCGCATCGGTACTGACCTGAATGGAAATATCATACGTCATGCCCTTGCCGTAATAGTGCTGGATATACGAATCGCCGTAATCCCGCTGAGCAATAATGGTAAATTCTTTAATATGGCCGGCAACCGCTTCTTCGCTGAGGTTATCCGTCGCCACATCCTCCAGCTCGCCCATATCGATCAATCCCGATGCATCCAGATCCACCCCGCCGCACCATTGATTGGTGACATTGCAGACTTCCAGCCACCACTGCGACAGTAACGCCAAATCCTGCAAATCCACTTTGCAGTCGCCGTTGAGGTCGCCCCGCGGACAAATCCGGTCAATCACATAATCAGCCGACTGCGAACAGACCATTGCCCCACCCACCCAGGCCGCTGTTCGTAAGGTCAGCGATTTACTGATCAGAATACTCGTCCCGGATGCAATCACAGGATCGTTTTCCGTGGGAACCGCCCCATTGGTAGTATAGTGAATTACCGCGCCCGGCACCGAACAGGTCACTGTCACTGCCTGCCTGGCCGGATACCTGCCGCCATCCGGAGAAAACGTGATATACTTTTCCCACGCCAGCTTTGGATAACTGCCCGCAGGCATCAGCCAGTCCGCCGCGTCGCCGTCGGCAGCACTAAAATCCCACCCGGCATTGGTAAATGTGTCAAGCGTTTTCATCTGAACCGTCGTCTTGCCGAAAACACCCGCAGGATCCGGAGCGGTATCCCCTACCCCGTCGCTTGTTCCGCTGGTTTGCTCATCCCAGAAACAGGAGATGGTCGTAGAATTGAAGCCATAATTGATTCCTCCCACCAGCCCGCCAAGATAACCCATGCCGCTCACAAAACCCGTTGCGTAGCAGGAATCAATCGTTCCCCAGTTTTGGCCCACCAATCCGCCAACATAATAATAATTCCCGGCCACAGCCCCTGTCGCATAGCAGCAGATGATGGTGCTGTCATTTTCCCCTGCCAACCCGCCTACAAAAGTACCGTTTCCGAATGTATCGCCCGAAGCATAGCAGGATTGCACCGTGCCGTCGTAATTATACCCAACCAGCCCGCCGACATGAGAACTTAATCCGTTTACAGAACACTCTGTATAGCAGGATTGGAGTGTGCCGAAAAAGTTAAACCCAGCCAGTCCGCCGATAAAGCCCATCCCGCTGACAGACCCTGTCACGTGACAGGAATGGATGGTGCCATCATAATGATAGGCTGCCAAACCGCCGACATAATACCCTCCATGCACTACGACATTGTCCAGGCTCAGATTCCTGATTTGTCCGCCGGAGGACACCTGCCCGAATAATCCAATAAAGCCGTCGTCTGAGACAATGGTCAAATGATCAATGGTATGTCCGGCCCCGTCAAAGACCCCTGTAAAAGGCTGCCCCTGATAGCCATCTGTCACATCGGTATCGGGCGCAATCAGCGCACGGCTATACGTCATCCCCGACAAATCCAAATCTGCTGTCAGGATAAAATACGTGCCCACCCAATCCGCGGGCGTCGCCATCAATTCCTGTAAATCAGCAACAGAACTAATCCGATACGCCGTGGCTTCCGACAGCCCATCCCCGCCTCCATAGGTTCCCGCCGACAAAGAAATTGACAATACACATACCATCAGCGATAGGACACGATATACTGCTCCGGCCGTTTTCATACCCTCTCCTTTAATCAAAGTAAACAGAACGTTTACGCAATCATCTTTTCCCAATTATAGCATATTACGCCCTGCAATGTCAAGAATAAAAAGAACATGTGCCTGATGGACTGAAATTCCTTGCCCGGCCTCCTCAAGCCAATATACTGATCCTACTTGAAATTTCCCGTTTCGACGAGGCTAAGTACAGCGGCATAACCACGTGCTGCTTTGGCTCGCGGAATAATCATACCCGTTGGGTATAAAAAAGGCCCGGAGGACATCCGGGCCTGATTTATATCATTATTTTATATGGACTTCACTGCGGCTCATTTGCCCAGCATCGTATTGAGCAGGGCATCGTACCCAATCAGATAGAAGAACCGCTTCTGGTTGAACACCGGGGCGGATAACTCTTTAGCCCGCTGAAGTGTGGCATTATAGGTATCCTTGGCGGTCAGGGACGCTTCGTACTTTTCCATCAGACCCGGGTCGAGATCGGCTTCCGCCTGATCCGGACGAACCATGGGTATCGGTTCAAGCCCGACAATCACAAAATCCGTCTCAATCGTCACGTCGCTTTCCACCACGCCGCCCCACCGCTCAATCATTTCGCGAATCCGCTGACTGCCGTCGGCATCCACCCTGCCGTCACCATCAAAATCAAAGTCCCCAAGAACCACAAACTTGTTGCTGCTTTTGGAATCCCAGATCAAGTTGGCCACAAGGTCTTCCTTGACGATCGGGTTCTTCTTATTGCCGCGGACAATCCGGGCCACCGAAACCTTCGGCTCCACCTGGAAGACCTCGATCTCCGCCTTGCCCTCGCCGCTTTCCGGTATCGGGGCATTGCGATCAAACACCGCAAACGTCAAACCACGATAGACATGGTCATCCGACCCCGCATCCAGGTACACCATATTATTCTGCAAATCCACCCGCAGAATCCCGGCATCCGGCTGATAGGCCGCAACCTCCTTATCCGGCCGCGGACGAATCGCCTCCAGCCGAGACAACGCCTCCCGCAAAGACTTATTCGCCTGGGCCAGCTTGGTCTCCGTATCGGTCAGTTCCATCTGCTTTTGCTTGAGCTTATTCTGTTCTTCTTCGAGTCGTTTGTTGACCGCCTGAATCTGTTCATCGGCCGAACGCGTCATCTGCTTTTGCAGTTCATCATACTTGGCCTGGATATCATTGGCGTTCTGCTGATAGCTCTGAACCTGGGCAACAAGCTGCTGCTCCTTGAAGGCCGCTTCCTGCTTGTCGGCATTGAATTGCTCCTGAAGCTGCTGATATTGTGCAGTCAGGCTATTGAGCCTGGCCTGACTGTCATCCATTTTGGTCTTCAAATCCGAAACCAGCTTAATCAATGCAATTCCCTCGGGACCAACCGCCGGGCTGGCCGACTGCCCCAGCATCTCCGTCATCTTGTTGATCTGCAGGGTAATATCATTGAGCTTGGCATCAGCGGACAAATCCGCGGCAGGCGCCACACCGGTAATAATTGAATACAGCTTGTCAAACCGCTCGCTCATCGTGCCCAGATAGGATTTCCCCTCATTTACTTTTCCCACGATTTTCCCCAGGTCCCTCTGTTCCTGTAAAGAGGCAACCTTCTGCAGATCCGACTTGCTCGAATCCAACTGGGTTCGGTATTCCTCACTCTTGACATAAAATATCACCGCACAGACCACCCCGACGACAAACAGGGCCACAAACGTGATGAGAGCGTAGAGCATCGCATTGCTCTGAGTCCTGGCTTGAGCCATAAGATAACTCCTTGAAATATCAATAATTCCATATTATGCAACAGAACAGCCACAAGAGCAGTTAGTATCCAGAACAAATCCCCTTTCGTCAAGAAAAAACACCCCGTAAAGCCTTATGCCAACATAAAAAACGTCAAAATTCACCCGAAAAAACAGAAATCATTTCAATTTGACGAAAATATCAAAAAAGATTGCCGTTTAATCCTCTCCGGATATAATCAGGAACTGAAAGAGTCGCCTTGGACAAAAGCCGTGGCTTTTTTAGTCTGACGAAAATACAAACTTTAACATTTTAAGTTTTTGTCGATATGGAATTCCCTGAACAAATCGGAAAATGGCTCATTGTCACAGGCCTGTTTCTGTGCGGTGCAGGTCTGCTGGTGATACTGCTGGCAAAATTGGGTTTGTTTCGTCTGCCCGGCGACATCGACCTGATGGGCAAAAATTGGCGAGTCTTTGTCCCGATTACAAGCTGCCTTATCCTCTCGGCCGCTCTGACGTTATTGATGTGGATTGTAAATTATTTAAAGAAATGATTTTATGAAGCGAACGCAGAAAAAGCAAACGCCTCCGCCGCCAGGCATGATCCGGCTGCAAAAAATACTCGCCGAAGCCGGTATCGATTCCCGCAGGCGCTGCGAAGAGATGATCCTCGAAGGTGCCGTCTCCGTCAACGGACGGGTTATCGATGCCCTGCCCGCCTTTGCCAATCCGGAAACCGACGACATTCGGGTCAATGGACGCAGACTCAATAAGCCTCAAAAGGTCTATTTCCTGCTGAACAAACCCAAGAATGTCATCTGCACCAACTTCGACCCGCAGGGAAGAAGAAAGGCGATTGACTATGTCGATTGTCAGGATCGCATCTTTTGTGTCGGACGACTCGACAACGACACCACCGGAGCCATTCTGCTGACCAACGATTCCATTCTCGCCAATCGGCTGACCCACCCCAAATACGAACTGCCCAAAACCTACCAGGTCACAATTAAAGGACGGATGGAAGGCGAACCCATCGAAAAACTCAAAAAAGGCGTCTGGCTGTCCGAAGGCAAAACAACCAAAACCAGCGTTAAAGTCCTCAAGCGAAACAACCTTGAAACCATCCTCGAAGTCACCATAAGCCAGAGTCTCAATCGGCAAATCAGCCGAATGCTGGCCAAAGTGGGCTTCAAGGTCAAAGCTCTCAAGAGAACCCATATCGGAAATATTCAGATGAAAAGCCTGCCGCCGGGAGGTTACCGTCCGCTGACCATGTCCGAGGTTCGCTATCTTTACAAAGCCACCGAGCTTGACAACAAGTCCTCTGTGCATGATTCCGACCGGGATTCCCGAACAGGTAATGTTTAAGGAGGTCGATTAATGGCAAAAGTACTGGTACCCATCGCAGACGGAATTGAAGAACTGGAATCAGTCACTATTATTGATGTGCTTCGCCGGGCCGGTGCCCAGGTTACGGTTGCATCCGTATCCACTGCCCTTCAGGTCACTGCCTCACGCAAGACCAAATTAGTCGCCGATACCATGATTCAGGATTGTGCCGGGATGACCTTTGACGCCATCATCCTGCCCGGGGGGATGCCCGGCGCCGAACATCTCCGCGACAGTGCCACCCTGATTGAATTGCTCAAGCAGCAGGTCCAGGCCGGCAGACTCTACGGGGCGATTTGTGCCTCCCCGGCCGTCGTACTGGCCCGCCACGGATTCCTCAAAGGCCGCAAGGCAACCTGCTATCCGTCCATGGAAACACAACTGCCCGATGCGTCCGCCGCGGCAAAACGTGTTGTCATAGACCATCCCTGTATTACCAGCCAGGGCCCCGGCACTGCGATGGATTTTGCACTGGCCGTCGTCGAGGCCTTATTTGGCGCAGAACGCCGAAGGCAGGTCGCCGAGCCGATGCTCGTTGTTTAATATCTGTCCTGACGGACGATTAAGCCCGAGGCAGTCCTGTCAATTACCAGCCCGGCGTTGGAGTTTCGGCCGCCCAGACAGTGGAATCATCCGTATAGTTACTGCCGATTTGAGTCGGACGAATGTGAGTCAGGCTCTTGCCCATACCGTCTGCCTCCACAGGCCAGTTGCCTTTATTGTTATAGCTGACTCGATCCAGGCGGATATAATATCGGTCTTCGCCGAATTCCTTATCACCCGGCATCGAAATCTGCACCGCCTCGCCTTCATTGGCGAGCCGTCCGCTTTGCCATTCCAAAATCAGCGTACCCGCCGGCACTCCGGTATAACGGGCATTGAAGGCTTCGATTTTATTGACCAGCAAGAACCGCTGTCCCGGCTGAATCACAAGGTCGCCGGGGAATGTATAATTAACCCCGTCGGTAATCGCCCAGGGCACCCATTCTTCAAATGAGGATTCCGGGGAGATATACGTACTGACTAAGCTGGCCGTCCGAACCGCTGCATTGCTGATATTCATCAGCTCAAGATATTCGCAATCCTGATCCCCGACATTGGATCCCGGATTATACATAATCTCGGTCAGGATAATCGGCCCCACCTTCGGATAGACATTGGGGGCGTTGGGGGTGTTCTGGCTCATGGCCACAAAATCCGTACCGCCCAGTGTTTTGACAAATTGTCCAAACGCAACCCCGGACTCCGCGGCACCGAATTCTCGTTTCGTGAAGTAACCGGTCAGTGTTTCTCCGCTGCCGGATTGGAGATACACCGTCTCACCGCCTTCACTCAGGGCAAATGGAATCCGGCAGCCCGAATCCGAAAGATTATTGAACTGGTTTTCACTAATCACATAATAAGGATTCTGCGGCGTCAGAATTACACCCGCCGGAATGCGATATTTTTTTCTGTTTTCATCGGAACTGAAACTGTCGGAAATATACCAGCCGCCGATATTGATGCTCTGGCCGGTCGTATTGTAGAGTTCTATCCAGTCCGGCAGTGCCGAATGAGAATGCGACAGCAGTTCATTGATAATCACCGCACCCGGAAGTGGAAGCTGTTCCTGAGCGGTTTCGTCCCGCCCCGGCGTTCCCCCGCGGATTGCACTGGGCCGCCATAACACCTTATCGCTCCAGGGAATATCCCCGGCAAGCAGGGCAATTTCCTGAGCATTCAGTGCCCGGCCATAGATACGTACATCATCTAATATACCTTTAAAGTATAGCCGCAGGTTGCCTTCCGACAACACACCCAGATAAACATCCTGAGCATTCGACGTATTGATACCCCGGGGATTGCTGACGGTCGTATGGGTTTCCAAGACGCCATCCACATACAGACGGATTTTGCTGACATCCGGAGAACCATCATCGTCCAGCACCGCGGCCACATGATGCCATTTTCCATCCGTAACCAGTTGGCTGCCCATGATAAACCCATCCCAGACACCTACCGCTAATTGACCTGTTGATTGCACGCGGAATATCCATTTCTGTCCCGGCTGGCCGGCCCCCCATGAAATAATCACTTGTTCTGCATCTACAGGCAGGGTTCGGATCCAGGCCGAACAGGTCCGCGAGATTCCGCCAGAAATCCCCTTATATCCCGCCGCGACGGCATAATCATCCACACCATCAAAAACGAGGGCTTGATTCTCACGACCCAGCCGGCGTGTCGTATCGGCCATATTGGTAATGGTCGCAGGATGGAGTCCCACAGTATCCCATGCCGTGGTGCCCGACGTTTCATTGAAAGTCCATCGGGCATCCAGATTCGCATCGGAGACTGCCGTCTTGTCATACGCCGGATTCACCGCCGTCAGCGAAAAACCATCGCCGTCGGTAATCTCATACCAGCTATTGTTGTACTCAATTTCCTGAATCGTCTGACCGGCAATATCGCAAAGCCGCAGTGTTTCACCCGCATTGTTCAGTGCCCCCGCATACTGACCGATAACCGGCAGACCGGTTCCGTACCGGGCTTCAAAGATGGGCTGGTTTCGCACCAGAATCAGCCTCTGGTTCGGATTCAAAACCGTATCGCCGAACGTAAAGTCAATTCCTTTGGCAAAAGTCACCTGATTCAAATTGATCGCCGCAGTGCCCGTATTGACCAGCTCGATGAATTCCTCGTTGGGATCTCCGCCGGGATTGTACATCACCTCCGAAATTCGCAGGCTGTCATTAATCGGCCCCACACCAATCACGGCTTCTCGCAATGCACTCCATGTGCTGCCGTTGAGCGTCCGGGCCTTGATTCGGACACTCTTGCTCAGGGTAATCGGCGAAGCATATTTCACCGCTTTGGGCGAAACTCCCTGAGAATTAACCGTTGTTCCCGCCTCCAGGACCGGAGAAATCAGAAAGTCCGAACTGGACGCCGTATCATTCAATCCATGAATCGCCAGCAGATTGGTCCCGCCCTGCAGAAGGCTCAGATAGCTATTCAGAGAGAAACTTTCCTGGGCGCTGTTTTCATGCCCTGTGGATGACCTGGAATTCCAGGCCGGCGTGCTGAGTGCACTGAAGTTTTTACGGTACACCTCTGTCCCGTTGAGATACACAATGAATCCATCGTCATATCGCATCTTGAGCGTCATGTAATTCCATTCCGCCAGTTGCTGGGCATTCACGGTAAATGGAATACGAATATAAACAGATGTGTTTTTGCCATACATCTTGCTTTCCACATTATAGCTGATATAGGGCACGCCGCTGGTGACTTCCGTCAGATTCCGTTCATACCCCACTCCGCCGGTTTTGGTGGTATCCGCAGGAGTCCCATCCGTCCAGGTGCTGTCGCTGTAATTAAGCTGCGTCCGCCAGTTGGTGCCGATATTGCCGGTGGGCACCAATACCTTTTTCGCCGCATTTTCGGGCACCAGCACCACCGTGGTCGTGGTCCGCTGCCCCAGCGGCAGGCGGGGGTCCGAACCGTCAAGCGTATAATAAATGTCCCCGCTTTGCCCCGCGGCATTCTGCAGGCTGACCTGGGTGTTTTCCATGACGAAATCCTGCCGGGTATCCTGTCCGTTGATGATAAACCGCGGCCCGGCAAAGGTAAACAGCGACCGTGAGCGGCACTGATTGAAATAAATATCTTCCCGCGCTGGAATGTATGTATCCGGAATAAACCGGTTGATGCTCGGAATCACCCCCTGAACCTCGCCGGCCAATTGCCAGAAGACATTGTTCAGGCTGGCTTTGGACATCACACCATCCGTCTCCAGAAAATGCTTCTGCAGTCGGTCGCAGAATAAAAGCTTGAAGTCCTCGTTGGCCCATAAAGCCCGAAATAATTTGGATAAAGGACTTCCGTTACTGTTTAACAACTCATCAAACCGGTCATTACTGGTATTGCCATCCATGCATCCTTCGGCGTCCCATACAAAAAACCGCCATTTCCGATTGGCCGACCGTTCGGCCGCCGCAGACCAGTTATTGTGCGGCCAGTCCCAGTTGCCTCCCCAGGTCTGAACAATAGTGTAATCAATAAACGATTCCAGGTCCAGTTGCCGCACCACTTCATTATAATAAACCGGATTGGCCAGGTTGTTGCTGGTGGCATAGCTGATGAACGCATTAAACGCAACCATATCGCCGTCGCGGGCTTCCAGATAGCTGGCCGTATTCCCCGGGACAACCCATCCCACAACATCCCATTTCTGATCACTGTCAAACCATTGCTGGCAAAAATCTTCATCAATGCGTTCACACAGGTTGTAATACCCTTTGTAGTCGCCATTAATGAACAAATTCACAAACGTGCCGCGGCTGCCGTATTGCCCCATGAAGTTCTGCAGCCGACGAATCATCTCGTCCCGGACAAACGGATTGCTCTGGTCGTTATGGCCGGCACGCAGCACCAGCGTATCAATCTCGCCCACTTCCGGGAACTGATCCAGGATTGCATGCTTGAACGCGGTATCCCCGTACATGCTCCGGAAATACAGGCGAAAACTGTATTTGTTGTCGCCCCACCAGGTCCCCGTCTGCGGCGGCACCGTATAACGCGGCCGCATCCAGGCGCTGCCGTGAACGCGAAGACCGCAGTCTTCCTGAAATTCAAAATCCTCGCCGGGTCGCATGTATTCCATCGAGACCGGACGTTCGTAATTCTCGCCATGCTTAATCACATTATTGTAATCCGTGGATAATATCGGATACCACCCGTTGCCCCCCCAGGCCCCGCCCACAATCGCCATCACGCCGTTGGGATTATAAAACACTTCGGTTGGACTGCCCGACAGGCATACCGCAGGCAATCCCTTCATCGCGCTGGTGGACTTCATCAGGTAGGTTTTGGTCTTGATGGCGCTGGTTTCATAACCGGCCTTGAATGCCGCGGCCCGAACCACAATCCCCCTGGTCGTCGCTGCCGATATCGCAATCGGCGCAGTATAGGTAATCCCATTGGACAGGGTCGGATCGGTGCCGTTGGTGGTGTAGCGTATTGTTGCACCGCTGGTTCCGCAGCTCAGAATCAGCGAGAAGGCATCCTCATAATATCCCCGTTCATGACTGAACTCGGGTTCGTCCACAAATCCCAGAAACGACTGGCGATTCTCCTGACAGGGCGTCGGCAGTGAAAAATAATATTCCGAATTGCTCAGCATCCCATAGGAAATATTGTCGCGCTGGGCCGGAAAACCATACTCGGCGGTCTGCTCATTCAACACCGACTGATACGCATGAACAACCGTTCCATCCGGACGCGTCAGCCCAAGATATTCCCCCGACGCCGACAGGCTGAAGGTCGTATGCAGATACCCGGCCGGATCCACGTAATTTTTGCTCTTGCTGGACGCAAACACAATCATATAGCTGCGGCCGTTCAGAATCGTATTGGCCGGAAACTGCCATTTCAAAGGATTCGACTGCTTGTCCGTCAATCCCCACCCCCCCAGATTCACCGGCCAGTCGGTCTGGTTGTAAATCTCAATCCAGTCGGAGGAGTCGCCATTGCCATCCAGAATCTGCCCCGCCGCGGTATTCGGCGGATTGTCCGAATCGTTGGCCGCGACAAACTCGCTGATGATAACCGGAGGCTCTTGCTGCCCCCAGGCCTTGGAAAATTCGGCAAAGTCCGCCGTGTCAACCCGCGTATCGGCGTTAAAATCAGGATTATGACGAAACGCCGTACCCGTCGCATAAAGACGGGCTACTTCATCCTGAGCCAGCGCCTGGTTATAAATCTGAACATCATCGATCATGCCATTGAAATACCGCAATTCCGCATGATACACACCAATCCGCATATCCTCATGCAGTGCCGTCTTCACTTGCTGATCAACCACAACACTGCTGTTCTCCCGCCGACCATCGACATACAACGCTATCTCACCAACGGTTGGACTGCCGTCGTCATTCAGGACAACCGCAATATGATGCCATTCGCCGTCATTAATCCGCGTCGTACCGATAATATATCCCTGATAGACTTCGGCTCGCAATGCGCCGCTCTCATCCACACGTACAACCCACTTAGTCCCGCTGGAACTATTGTTGCCCCAGGAGATAATTTCACCGGTCACTCTATCGGTATTGATCCATGCACTGCACGTCCGGCTGGCACCGCCGGTGACCCCTTTGAAACCAACCGCCTCGACATAGTCATCGATCCCGTCAAACGACAGCGCTCCCTGATACTTTCCCCAGCCCGGCATCCATTGCGGCTCGCCATGCAATTGCCCGGTATAACCGCTGATATCTTCGGCCGCGGTTTCGCCATCACTCTCATCCAGACGCCAGCGGGCCACCAGCCCCTCATGCACCGGCTGAGAAGGACTCAGCCAGCTATCGGCAAAAATCAGCAAATCCGACATATCCACAATACAATCACCGGAAAAATCCCCCGCAGGACATTCGGAAAATGCAGATGGAGAAAAGGCCATGCTAAGACACAGCATCCATAGCCCAAATACGTAAACATGACACCCTCTTGTCATCGGTTGACCTCCGTATAAATAATCCATAACACCCCAAGGCATAAATATTTATTATATCAATCAGTTACGAACAGGACAATAAGATACACCCTGTTTCGTCCTGATTTTAACCAGGAATTAACAAAGACGGGATTTTTTATGATAAATCGTTCTTATACAGAGGTATATTATCTATTTCACCGCCATTACTCATCACAAGGTAAGGAAACTTGCTTCTGTCCACGTGACGGATTCAAGGCTTTTGGGCCATTGTCGGTCCATTTTATTGGGTCAATACACATCTGTCGGGCCGTTCGCTCGGCATTCCATGAATGATATACGATAAAGTAGGTCTTTTTGTTTGGTCCTAAAACGACCGAATTATGCCCAGGTCCGATAAGTTTGTCCGGAATCGTACTTAGAACCGACGCCTTATCCTTGCTCCAGAGGTCCTGATACGGCCCCATCACAGCTTTCGACACCGCACAGCCCACCCCATATCCGGGCGTCTGCCAGTTGCCGCCGGAGTAGAAGCAATAGTACGTGCCGTCACGATAAATTACAAACGGCCCTTCCACCGTGTGCCATGCATCCCATTTGCGGTCATACAGGGTCCGGTTCCGCTCATAAATCTGCCAATCCCCAAAGGCACGCAGTACAGTCTTTACAGGCCCTACAGTCGATACCATATCCTCGCCGAGCTGAACGACCGCCAGAGCCGTCCCCGGCCGCTGATCAAAGAAATCCTTGGCAAAAAACAGATACCACGTCTTGCTGACCGGATCAAAGAACGGATGTCCATCGATGGAAAACGGTTCATCCGGAAACAGCAGCTTGCCGGTATCCTTGAACGGCCCCTCAGGCTTATCCGCCACCGCCACACGCATCTTGCCATCACCGGCATAATACAGATAGAACTTGCCCTGATGCTCCACAACTTCCGGCGCCCAGTAGTCTTTCATCACCGGCTCGGCCACCGGTTCCAGCGCCCCGCCAACATGAGTCCATGTCGTGAAGTCCTCGGAACGCAATACCGGAAATTGCCTGCCGTCCAGCCCCGACCCCGTACCGTAAGCATAATAAACGCCCTTGTATTGCATCACCTGCGGGTCAGCCAGATACCCGTCCCAGACCGGATTGTGATAGGATAATTTTGTGGAACCGCGATGACATCCGCCCGCAACGCAAAGCAGCGCCCCAAGCAAAAGACCTGTAATCTTCATTGAACTTCCCTTCCATTGGAGTTTGTAAAATCGTTCCAAAACGTCATTTCAAGGCAAACTATAACGTCTTTGGAGAGTCGCTTCAAGCTTAAAAACCACAGCGGGAATCAAGATATGAAACAGGGGGTGTCTGTCTGCAAATAAAAAAGGCCCGTGTTAACGAGCCTTCATTTTGAGGCCAACCTCCAATGATGCCGTTTGAGTCCAATTGAAAGTAACCCCTAATTTAAAGTGGGCAGCCGTTGCGTTTTCCCGAAGATCCTGTCAGGCAGGCTTGTTCGGCTCTTGCGACCTGGCTTCCCGGGGAGCTTTCATCGGTTCTTCCAATATGAGGACTCAGTCACGCACATCCCAGGGGCGAACCCGCAAACTAACTATATCAGATTATCGGATAAAAATCAAGAATTACATAAATCAAAGTTGCAATCTTATCCGAAAAAATACCGATAAAAAAAGACGTTTTGCGGACGCCTTTTTTAAGCCTTCTGGCTGTCAGCAGTTAAGGCATACCAAATGGTCTTTATGTGGTGCGGATTTGCACGTTTAATTTTTGATTGAGTGCATCAAGGATGGTCTTCTCGAACGCATCAACCTGTTCATGGCGTAAAGTCCCATCATCATCGCGGAAGACCAGCGACACCGTCACGCTCTTTTGTCCAGCCGGGATGGGTTTACCGCGATACAGAGTAACAAAATCGACTTTCTCCAATTGCGCTGGCCAGCAGGTCTGGATGGTCGCCAGAATATCGGACCATTTGACCGGTTCAGCGACAATCAGCGACAAGTCCCGGCAAATTGCGGGAAACTTGGGGATGGGCTTGACCGCCACTATCCCGCCAATCGACTCCAGCAGCGTATCAAAGTCCAGTTCAGCCGCACAAATCTGCCCCGCCCGGTCCAGATCAAACCGCTTGGCCAGATCCGCCTTGAGCACCCCCGCCAGACCGACCGGCTTGCCATCCATCAGGATTTTCGCCCCCGCCTGGGCCCACTTGTATTCAGCCGGCTTGCACTCGACCTTCGCGGTCGCATTGACCGCCTCGATAATCCCCTCAATGACGCCGCGCAACTGCCGGAAGTCGCCGTCGGTCACAAGGCCAATCTGCGTCCGCTGAATCGGCAGCTTGTCCGGATGGGCCAGGTTGGGCTTATATGTATCGGCCAGCTCAAACAGGCTGCACGCCGTATTGCCCGCATTATAATTCGACCGCATCACCCCGGCCAGCGATGCCATCAGCGTCGAGCGAAGAATCCGGGATGACTTCTGATTGACATCCTGCACCGCCAGATGCTGATCAATTGCAATATCACTGAACACCGCCGCCAGATCCGGCTCGACAAATGATACCGTCACACTTTCGTAAAACCCGCAGCCGGTCAGTACCGTCCGCAGCCGCGAGGCCAGCGCCTGACGCTTGTCTTTGGGCGCCGCTTCAATATGAATCTTCCGCTCGGTGGGAATCTTATCATAGCCCCAGCAGCGGGCTGCTTCTTCAATCAAATCCACTTCGCGATAAATATCATGCCGCCAGGTCGGAATCTCGCAGACCACCAGGTCATCGGTTTTCATTTCCGGATTGAAACCCAGCCCCTTGAATATCGCTACCACCTTATCGGTTGGAATCGTAATCCCCAGCAGCGCATTCATCCGCGAAAACCGCATCCCCACCGTCGGCGTTTCCACCTTGCCGGGATAGGCATCCACAATGCCGCGGGCAACCTTGCCGCCCGCCCACTGCACAATCAATTGAGCACACCGACGGGATGCCCATTCGATGTTGTCCGTATCGACCAGACGCTCGAATCGGTACGAGGCCTCCGAAGGCAGTGCCAGCCGACGCGACGTCCGACGAATACAGACCGGATCGAATTGCGCCTCTTCCAGAAGGATATTGACCGTCGCATGGCTCACTTCGGTCTCAAGACCACCCATGACCCCGGCAATCGCAACCGGATGCTTCTCATCGGCGATCACCAGCATCGAATCCGCCAGGTCACACTTGCTGCCGTCGATGCTGACGATACGCTCACCGGCCACGGCCTTGCGAACGATAATCTTTCTGCCTCCAATTTTATCATAATCAAACGCGTGCGGCGGCTGACCATGTTCCATCATCGCATAATTGGTCGCATCCACCACATTGTTCACACTGCGAAGCCCCACCGCCTCAAGGCGTTTCCGCACCCACTCCGGCGACGGCCCAATCTTGACCCCTTCAATCACCCGCGCCGTGTATCGCCCGCACAAAGCAGGTTCGGCAATCTTCACATCCACAAGCTGACTGGCCTCGCGGTCGGATTCGGCATACTCGACCTGCGGCAGCGTCAACGGCCTGCCCCAGGCGGCGGACAGCTCCCGGGCGATGCCGATATGGCTCAGGCAGTCACCGCGATTGCTGGTGATTTCCACATCGATTACGGTATCATCTTCAAACGGGGTAATCGATTCAATCGGCAGCCCGCGGTCGCTGAGCGTCGAGCCGATCTGCTCGGCCGTGTAGCCGGAAATATCGATATAATCCCGCAGCCATTTCATTGAGATTTTCATACGTTGGCCAAACCTTCCTGCATCAAATATACTGATCGCACTTGAAATTTTCCGTTTCGGTGCGGCTAAGTACTATAGCATCAACCACGTGCTGCTTCCGCTCGCGGTATAATCATACCCGTTGGGTATATCTTAAGGCAAAGCCGATAAGGTACCTCTAAATCCATAGCCTGTCAATGCTTTTGCCCCGCCCGACCAGAAAAACGACCCCGCAACGCCCCTTTTGGAGGTGTCAAAGCACCCAGAAGCCCCCTTATCCCTATTTTATGATATGTTATATTTTGTAAAAAACTCACAAGAATCGGCTTGCCTATAGTGGTTCAAGCCTCTGTGCTTGAGGTCAATTTCCCATGCCGAAGGCATTCCATTTTAAAAATAAATTTTGATACGCCTTCGGCGAAGCGAAATTACGTCAAGCTCTGAGGCTTGCCCTACAATAAATTCAGCCTCGCCGCAGGCGAATCCTTAATTTTGATTTTTGCCCTTTGCTCTTTGATATTTGATTTTTTACCATATCGACTATTTCTTCTCACAAACCGCCACCCCGACAAACGAATCGGCCGTCCCATAATAGAGAATCCACTTGCCCTGAAAATACACCAGCCCCTCCACAAAGACGGTGCCATCGGTGTACTGACCGGTCTTCTCGAAATCCATCTCAGGCTTGAAGAATGTTTCTTCGCATCGGTCCAGCACCCGCATCGGATCGGTTTTATCCAGAAGAAGCTGCCCGGCCGCATACGCCCCCTTGCCGACGGACTTGTCCGCCCCGCTGTTTTTACCGTTATAAATCAGGACAATCCCGTTGTCCGTTACTACCGCCGGCGGCCCTGCCTCGGTCAACAGACTGTCAAACTTGTCGGCTCGCGGCTTAATCAGGGCAATCAGCTCGCCCTTGTCATTCACAGCCGGCGTCCAGTGAATCAAATCATCGGACGTCGCCGCATGAATCGCCGCCTCACCCCAGTACATCCAGTATTTGCCGTTAATCTTCTCGGCCACCAGCCTGCCATCGTGAATCGCGGTCACGACGGACGCGGACTTGTTCCAGCTATCGACGAATTTGCCGCCGTGGGCGTCTTTGAAAATCGGGCCAAACTTGGTCCAGTGCTTCAGGTCTTTGGAAGAGGCCACCCCGATACGGGCCGAACGCGAAACCTGCCCCGGCGTGTCGCGATTCCACATCGTATAGTAGATATAAAATGTCCCGTCCGGGCCTTCGACCACGCGGGGGTCTTCGCAGCCGCCCCGCCATTCGTAGGCCTTCCACGCATCTTCATCGGGATACAGGACCGGCACAGGCAGCCGCTCGAAGGTGATGCCATCCGACGATTCGGCATACCCGACCCGTGAGGTGTGTTTTCCAATGCCGTCGCCGGTGCCATCCTCGGCCCGGTACAGCACGACGATTTTATTCTGATAGACCACCGCCGCGGGGTTGAAGGTGTCGCTCTGCTGCCAGAGAATCTCTTTGCCGACCATCGGGCAGGCAAAAACGGTGTCTTTAACAGGACTGATAACGGGTTTGCTCACCGGCCGGACAAACGGCCCAAGCTGCCAATCCTGCTTACCCCCCTCAGCACACGACAGCGTCGATAAAGATAGACCTAATAATCCCATGAATAACGCAGCATATCTTCCAGCCGACATCGGTTTTCCCTTTCATTGTTCTTTTGTGATGTTTCCGTCAAGTATATCGCCTCTATCAGCCATGAAAACAGGATTTTTGACCAATTCGTTGGATAGTTGTAACATCCTCCTTACACAATACGTGCGGATCGCTCCCAGGGATCACGCCACAATATTGCCCGGAAACAGAGATAAATACTGCATCCTAAACTCCATCCTTACATTATCAAACAACACTGATAAATCCCGCAGGGATATCAACTGGCAAATATAGCCAACGGGTACGCTTATCCCGCCTGAAGCTGCTGGCGAATCTCGGCTAAAATTGCTCCCATTGCCTTTTCGCGAGGACCTTCCAGATTCACGCCAGATGCCAGGGTATGTCCCCCGCCGCCGTATTTCTGAGCAATCTGCCGAACATCCACGCGTCCTTTACTTCGCAGCGAACAGCGGAATCGTCCGTCGGCCAGTTCCACAAACAGCGTCGCCACTTCCACCGTCTGAATACGCTGACACTCGTCAATCAGATTTTCCGTATCCGGCCCGGACGAGCCCGTCTCGTCAAAATCCCTGCGAAGAATATATTGCGTGGCAATCCGTCCGCCGTCATGCAGTTCCAGATGATCCAGCATCCGTGTCATCAGCTTTAGCCGTGCGGGCGTAAAGCTCTGATACATCTTGCGATACACATCATTGGGCCGCACCCCGGCCTCAATCAGTTCCGCCGCGGTATGGAAAATCCGGCAATCCGCATTGCCGTACTTGAACCAGCCGGTATCCGTCGAAATCGCGATAAAAATTGCCTCCGCAACCGCCGGCGTAATCGTCCAGCCGACCGACTTGAAGAAATCATAGACGATTTCCCCCGCCGCCGACGCCGAAGAATCAACCAGCTCCACCGTCCCCAATCCATCCCCTGTAACATGGTGGTCTATAACCAGTATCGTCTTGCCGCACTTTTTAAGCCATTCTTCAAGGCCGGGAAGCTGTACAAGACTATTTGTATCGACTATCACAATCAGGTCAATATCGCGATAGTAATGATCAAGTTTCTCTTTTTTGATATCGTTATTCAAAACCGCAATGCGGGTCTCAAACATCGACTCATACCAACTTGCCAAAGGCGACAAAAACAGTCCTTCAACCTCTTTGCCGGCCGCCGTGAGGCCTTCCATCATCGCCCGCACACAGCCGCAGGCATCGCCGTCCGGCCGGATATGCGTCGTAATCAACACGCGTTTGGCTGCCATCAGGCAGGTTAGTGCTCTTTTGTATTGTTCTTTCTGAATCGTCATAAGTATATCCAAATAAACAGATTATAAAATATATAGAATCCGCCCCCCGAATGCAAGGAACAAAACGCCAGCAGACGAAAATACAGGCGGCAGTGAAGTCCACCGCCTGGAATACAAGATGTCTCCACCATGTAATTGTTGAAACGCTGACACCCCCCCTTTTTTAGTAAACATAAGTCTATAATACACAGCTACTTATACATTATACAGCCGCCACCCGAAAACAAATTACAAAAAAATAGCCAAAATCACTTGCAAAATTCATCTAAATCACTATAGTAATGGGTCTTTCGTTGAGAAAGAAAGGTGCGGATAATCCAGTAATACCCTGCTGAATCGAAAACAGGAGTCAGATATGTCAAGAGTATGCGTATTTACAGGTAAGAAAACAACGTTCGGACGGAGCATTGCCCGTCGCGGTAAAGCCAAGTATCTGGGCGGCGTCGGTCGCAAGATTACCGGTATCACCAAACGGAAATTCAAGGCTAACGTACAGACCGTCCGTGCCGTCATTAATGGCAAGGTCACCCGGATTCGGGCCTCGGCCAAGGCAATCAAGATGGGTCTGGTCGTCAAGCCCCCCAAGCGGAACTATAAACCCGCCGCCAAAGCTGCTGAGTAAGCTCAGCATTCTGTTGATCATTCATAAGGCAAGGCGCCTGAACGTCTTGCCTTTTTTATTGGTTGTCCCCCACGCTGGTAATGTGTCCCTTATGACTGGGTACGCGACTTTTTCTTTTTGGGTACAGCGGGGCCAGAGCCAAGCATAATCGCAATCCAGCGGGTGTCTTCATTGCTCTGCAGCACAATCTTGGTCGTCATGGTCAATGGAACCGACAGCAGCATCCCCACCGGCCCAAGCACCCAGCCCCAGAATACCAACGACATAAACACAACCAGCGTGGATAATCCCAGCCGCTGCCCGACCAGCCGGGGTTCCAGAAAATTACCCAATGACACATTAATGACCAGATAGCCAATAGCAACGATAATGGTACTGCCGGGAGTCAACTGAATCAATGCCAGAAGAATGGGCGGAATCGCCGCAAGAATGGAGCCGATGTTGGGAACAAAATTCAGAATAAATGCAAGCAATCCCCAAAAAACGGCGTAATCCAACCCCACAATCATCAGCAGAATCGTCGCCAGGATTCCGGTCACCAGGCTGATTGCGGTCTTGACCGCCAGGTACATCTTGACGTCGTTTGTAATTTTCGCCAGCCGCTGCAGAGACTGGTCGGGATTTCGCAGGGCACTCCGCAGTTTGACTTCAAAGATCGACGCTTCCAGCAGAATAAACACCAGAGTCAGAAAAATCAAAAAACCCTTCTTCATCAAGTTTCCAAGCTGACTGAGCAAATCACCGAAGATTTTCATCGCCGAATCAGGCTTGAAATACTGCAGAATATGCCTGTTTTCGACATGAATCCCCTTGCTTTGCAGCCAGGCACAAAAGACATCAATATTCTCCTGAAGCTTGCTGCTGTATTCCGGCAGCGATTTGGCAAACGCCGGCAGGGATTGAGCCAGAATCGCCCCGACAAAGATTCCTGCCGTCAATAAAATCAACGTGATGATAATGATGGCAAATACGGGACGAATCCCGATATGCTGCAGCCAGATGAGGGCCGGAGTGCTGATGATAGCCAGGAATATCGCCAGCAGAAACGGAACCAGAAGACCCGCCGCCGCCTTCATTCCTGCCACCACGACCACAAAGGCCGCCATCCCCAGCAATACTTTGAGCCACAGGGGAATCCATGCCGCAGGCGGTATATTTTTGTGCTTGTCATCCATATTATTCATAGCCCTTGCCCCGCATGGTGTTTTCAGACAATACGATCCTGGCATCCTGATCAATGCTCAGGGTACGCCAGGTCATATCCGGCAGATGCAACTGAACAGAGGCCTTAAATGCACCCGGTCCGGCTTCGATTTGAATGGGTTTATCGGCAAACATCGGCGGCGTTGAATCCAGGCCCAGCAGCTCGAGCGAATCGGCATAGCCTCCGAAATTCAGATGGTGCCAGGTCTGGGCATACAAGACTCGATGCAGCTCGTAACGCGCCCACTCGGTCGGGTCTGGAACAAATTCCACCTCGGCTCCTGCGGGCAGGCTTGAAAACTGCACATAGCCCCAGGTCTCCGGCCGATGCATATTGACCACCCCCTGCGGCGACCAGACCCAGTTATCTTCCCTGCCCAGGGCGGCGGGATCGCCGTGCGGCGGGATTCTGCGGTATTGACCATCTACAATCTCCACACCCCACTGGACTCGGGAGAAATTCATCCGCCACTGGTCGCCATCCCGGGGAGGGCACACCCTGCCGGCATAGTCCTTCATCGCCGCAAATGGAAAGGCCAGTTCGACCTGCCAGCAGACGTCTTTATCGGTAGGATTGTTCAGGGTGCCCCAAACATGGACAGCGGTTTTCTGCCCGGCCATCTCGCGAATTCTCGGTGTGCCGCCATTTTTATAGGGTTTATCCAGAAACAAATTCCAGACGGTATTGAGGGCGTTGATCTCAAATTCAAAATAATTATGGCTGTCGGCATCGGGGTCAATAAACACCTCAAAATCATTGTCATGAAAAATCACACTGTTGCGTTCTTTCAGAGTCGCCCAGACGTGAGGTTCATCCAGTTGGGCGGCAATGTACAGGTATTTGTCATCCCAAAGCATCTTCATCCGGGTGGTGTACATCGGAACACGGGTTGACAGATACCCGCGAATGTCGGCAAAGGGTTCCGACCACAGGGCCTTGGCCCAGGCCGGCTCGTCGAGTCGTCCATCAATAACCAGCGGTCTATCGGTCCGCATACAGATGTAATGCCGCGGCGGAGTAAACCGTCTCGGGTCCGGGCCTTCCGCCTCCGATACAGTCTGTACAGGCTGGTCCGTATCGGATGGGTTGGCGTTTTTGACAAACACCGGCACGACGGGATTGGGCTTTGCAGGTCCATCCACCCACTCAAAACCTTCCGGCGGGGGGATTTTTTCTTTGAAAACAGGCTCCTGTGCCAAACCGAGACCGGCCGCCAGGCAAAGTCCGAGAAAAACAGGCTTAAAGGGGAATATACGACTTATCATAAGTCCTTTCCTTGAATCTGTTCCTAAACACTCCATGTTCACTGCTCGTATCTCATACAACAACAGAAGATACCGCAAAATCTACCGTTTCTCTACGCAATCAGCTTATCGCTCCGTTTGGTTTTGTCAAGCAATACCCAGCGCTCGCGGTTATGGCTGCATTGTCACTATCTCCTCGGATTTGGTCTTAAAATACGTCAGCCACGCACTGACAATAGCCGAGGTGATATCCTGTTCTTTCTGGTACTGTTCAATCGTCTTGCCCCAGTAAAAACTCATCCATCCATCGGTAAATTCCCGCGAGGCCTCCACAAAGGCGTCCAGCTCTTCAATACTGCATTGCAGAGGGAACATCTCTTCCACGACCAGCGGCTTGCCGATGTGATACACCTTCAACGCCTCAATGGCCTTGTCGATCTGACCTTTTTCCGGATAAACATGCACGCTGACAAAATCCAGATTCCCTCCGACTTGTTCGGCATAGAAAATGGGCTTGGCTTTGGGGAAGACCATCGCCCAGGGTATTACTCCCACGGTAATCATGTGCCGTGTATCCTGGCTGCGAATCGCTGTCGTCAGTGTGTCAACCCAGGCCCTGGCAACCTCCTCCCGGGAACGGCCCGCCAGGTCCAGAGATATCCGCTGAACAAAATGACTGCCGCCAAACTCACCCAGCAGCCAGTCGGTTTCTATTTTGTCCGCCCCGGGCAGAACGGGTTCATTCATCAGGTCGTAGCAGAATATCGCCGGGCTTTTCGCACAGACACGGGCAACGGACTGCCAGAAACGGGCCTGTACCTCCCATCGCCGGGATTCATCCAGAGCATCATACCAGGCCGGCGTCCGGACTTTATGATAACAGGCCAGCCCGGTGATATCCAGATAAAGGCCGGTCTCTTCGGCCAGCCGGACAAGGCGATAAAGATAATCAAGCGAAACATTGTTTGGTTCCCGGGCGGTTCGCATGAATTGGCCTAACTGCAAATGAATGCGAACGACATTGGCCCCAAGGGATTTGATTTCGCGGAAATCCGCCTCGACTACATCCCATTGCTGCCAGTAATCCTCCAGAAGCCGTCCCTGATCATCATGGTCATAATTGACTCCCCAAACAACAAATCGCCGGTCGGATGGCTTTTCAATAAAATGGGAACCGTCTGCACTGGGGCCAATCCAGGCCATAGGACAGGGGGGAGAGTCAGCGGCCATTTGTCCGGGATGGCTGGAATCGCTGGCTGTAGTGCATCCCGCCATCGCAACTAAAATGACAAAAATGGCTTGGACGATGACAAGATGTATGGATTTACTGGACCAGTTCATCATTAATTAAATTGGGATCAGGCACAGGCAGACTGACATCAGGCTCAGCCGCCACTCCTTCTTCCTGCGGAATCACAAGATTCGGGTCAGTTATCGGGGTATCCTGCACCGGGACAAGTTCCTCCGGCACAACCGGATCGGGCTGCTGAAATATCGGGGTCGGAGTCTCGGTTATGTTCGGGACGGCTTCCGCTTTATTCGGCTCCGTTTCAGGCTGATTGGGTTCATCAGGACCGATTGGAGTCACTGAAGTCCTTTCGTTTTGTTCAGTGGATTCGGCAACGGTCTGCTGGGCCTTGATTTTTTCAAGTTCGGCCTCCAAACGCTGTCGGACCTTCGCTCGGTTTTCTATCGCCTTGATCGCTTCGATAAAAGGATTGGTTTCGTTGGTCTCGTGGGCATACCATTTCTGGGCGGCCTGGTCGAGGGCGTTAATGGCGGATTTGTCGGCAAACTGGCCGAGATATTTGGCAGCAATGAGCTGAACCGGGTAGGAGCCTGTTTGCATCATCCGAATCAGCCCTTCAATGTCTTTTTTCTCGCCCAGTTCAAAGGCCAGTTTCATCTCCTGCCCCATATCCACCGGTGTGGGCGTATTCCTGTTTGCAGAAGACGAGGTGTTTTTTGTGGTAGTTCGGGTCGGATCAGGATTGGCAGCTTCGGTATCCGTGTCGGACCGCCAAAGAAGAACTGCAATAACAATCAATATCACAATTGCTGCGGCAATAAGACTTTTCCATGAAAAAAGCGAAAACGACGATCCCGGCTTGTGTTTCGACAGGATTTCGAGTACCGTTGCGCGAATCGCGTTCATCTCGTCCGGATTGATCCTCGGAGCCGCCCCAAGGGATTGAAACAGGTTTTCCAGATTGGCCTCAAGCACCTCCATACTGTCCTGGGCGGGCCGGTTCATCTCGTTGCTGACCGTGCCGGTCAGCGATTCGAGCGTGCGGCGAAAGGCATGCCTGGCCCGATATAATAATCCCTGCATCTGGGTCGAGTCCATTTGATGAGCCGCGGCCATCTGAGCCAGAGTGTCCATGCGAAGATACCGGCTGACCAGAATCTCCTGATCGTCCCGGCCCAGCAAGGCAAGGGCACACTGACAGGCTTGCAGCAATTTCTCCCGTCCTTTAGCGTCATCCGGGATGGACTGGGTGGTGATGGTTCGAACGATCGCCTGAATGGCAGGATCCTGCAACCGGGAAAAGTCTGCTTTCTGGGGTTCTTCGGTCGTCAGATACAATCCCAGCAGCCATTCAGACATGGGGACCGACAGGCCAAGATATTCGGCGATTCGCCCCGCTGCCGCAGACAGGGTTTGCGATAAAATCCGATGGGCTTCCGGTTCATTTTGGCCGGTACAGTACCAGGCTCGTCGATACAGCCAGCCGGCATAATCATCCAGCCATTTGCCCGCAAGGGCCTGATCGGCCTTGTATAGCCTGCGTACTCGCCATCGTGTCCAAAACGCATCAATCATGGAATAGCCTCATTTAAGATACCCATTTTATCTTCTATCGGCAAAAAATACCACTTGAACTATCTTTTTTCCCCTTATCCCTGTTGTATTGAGAATTATAAATGAAGTATTGCGCCATGTTTACAGCGCATAAAAAAGAAAAGCAGACCTCAAAAGCCTGCTTTTCTTGATAAGCAACACGTCAGTTGACACTGATAACGGCAAATCCATTAATTAATACAAGACATACCTTTGCCGATTTAATATTTACTCAGTTTCCTTGGCACTGATAAGCTGATACGCCTCTTCCGGTGAAGTGACCTTTTCCAGCTTGGTCTTAAACTGGTCATCCAGCAGCAGCCGGCTGATGCGGGCAAGGGCCTGAATATGGGGGCCGGTTTTATCCGGCGGGGAAATCAGCATCACCACAATATTGACCGGTTTGTTATCGATACTGGCAAAATCAACCGGCTGAGCCGCAATGCCCACGGCCATAACCAATTCCTTGACAGCGGTGCATTTGCCGTGAGGAATGGCGATGCCTGAGCCAATACCGGTGCTGCGGGTCTGTTCGCGTTCCATCACCGCTTCCAGAGCAGCATTGGCATCCTTGACCTGCCCTGCCGAGGCTAACACTGTTACCAGTTCTTCAATAACCGATTCTTTGTCTTTGCTTTTCAGCGGAGCGCAAATGCAACTGGGCTGAAGAATTTGCGTAAGTATCATAGTTTTGTTACCTGATTAAACCATACCTGTTTTTTCATAATAAACAAAGTAACTCTTATAGCTTTGCTCGATTCAGAATGCAATAAGAATATCGTTAATTTTTCATATCCAGACCTGCCTTGTCGCTTATTGTTTTAACCGTGGCTTTCTGGCGATTGCTGCCTGGATTTCCAATGTACATCAGGCTCGGTTTTGCGACAATTTTGTCACATTGAAAAAGGCTGGAATCGCTTCCAGCCTTGTCTATTATACTGCATTATCAGACGGTTTCTACTAAAAGTTCATCCTGATTTTCCGCAGCCCGTGACCGCTGTTTGATGGTTCGAACCGGTGCAGGAATCGCCTGGGGGTTGGCATTGGCGAAGGTAATGGCCTCCGTGGCATTTTCGGCATACAAATCGGCGCCAATTTCTTCCCACAGGCCTTCCGCCCTGCCGAAAACGCCGCCGGACAGCATAATCCGCATGTCCGGAAACGCATTGACCGAACGAATCGTATCGATTAACTGACGCACTGAGGGGGCGTCTTTGCCGTCGATACCGTAAATGACCAGCATGCAAGGCTTGAAGGAATGGATGAAGGTCATCACATCGTCGTTGCTGACGGTGCCGCCCAGAAAACGGGCATCCCAGCCGTCGCTTTCGAATAAATCGGCAATCATCTGGCCGCCCAGTTCCGCTTTTTCATTGTTGGCTGAGCAAACGACGACTTTTTTGGCTTTTCCGGATTTGCGGGGGAGTTTATTCTGTAACTGGTTGACAATCGTGCGGTTAATGCGGGAGGCAAAGGCTTCCTGTGCCGAATCAATCTGGCCATGGCGATAGAGGCGGTCGATTTCGACCATAATCGGCCAGATAATATCAACGTAAACGCGATTGGCTGGAGTGCCGGTCTGCAAGACTTCCTCAATGATCGAGCGACATTCAATGCGGTTACCATCCAGAAGCGAATTCAGATACCGTTCGAGAACATATTCCTTGACCATAATTAACCTCTCTCTTATCCAGCTTTTTCTTGTTTACCTTTTCCGGCCTCAACTTCACATTCCATTGTGAATATGGGCAACTTTTAAGCTATGGGTAACTATCGGAAGCTCACCAAAAAATTCTTTAGTTAATTTGGGATACATAGGGGATATAAAAAGAATCCTTCTTACGGCACCAAAAAGATGTGTATCTTCATTCATTTCAATAGCTTATGCAATAATAAGATAGGAACTTACTCCATTCAGGTCTTATAAAAAAAGGCAAAAAATAAAGCTGAATGCGGAAAATTTGTTCGCAAAAATATTATTTTTACCCATTTTAACAATCCATTTATTCCTGCCGAGAAACTTCTCCAGAAAAAATGAAAAACGAACTAAAAAAGGCCGATACTATCTTATTAATCAATTAACCTGAGAGATAGTTCCTAATGATTTTGGCATTTATTGACAAATGGATACAAGGCATCAACAATCTGGGGAGATTTTCTCGATTTATTTTTGCCGCATCCAAATGCATGCTCGCCACCTCGTTTCAGCCCAAAACCTATCCTCTGATCTGGACGCAGATGAACACCATCGGCGTCAAAAGCGTGCCGGTCGTCATGGCGACCGGGGCATTTGTGGGTATGATTCTGGCGGTTCAGGCCTATGGACAGCTTGCGGCGATGGGGCTGGAAGAGCGTCTGGGGGTGCTGATTAATATCGCCGTCGTCAAGGAGCTGGGGCCGGTACTGGCGGCGGTGATGCTGGCCGGTCGGGTTGGCGGTGCATTGACGGCCGAGCTGGGTACCATGAACGTGACCGAACAGATTGCAGCCGTGGAAAGCATGGGAACCGACCCGGTCAAATACCTGGTCGCGCCGCGTGTTCTGTCATGTCTGCTGCTGACGCCGGCACTGATTGTCTATGCGGACCTGCTGGGTATCCTCGGCGGCTATTTTGTCAGCGTCATCCAATTCAAGATCAACAGCGGTGCCTACTGGGATTTCAGTGCCATGGGGGTCGAGTTCTGGGATATCGGGACAGGAATTTTCAAGGGCGTCTTCTTCGGCGGCGCCATCGCCATGATTAGCTGTTATAAGGGATTCACCTGCCGCGAAGGGGCTCAGGGTGTCGGCGAGGCCTGCACCGAGGCCTTTGTCGGCTGCTTCATCTCGATTCTGGCTCTGAATTATGTGTTTGCCGTCACGCTGGATGCAATCTACAAAACCTTCTGGCCGCTGCGTTCGCTGATATAGGAGAATTCCGCCGTGATTCGTCCCGACATTCATCCCGAAGATGGTATCCTGGTCGCCAAAAACTTAGTCAAAGTATTTGGCAAGCGGACAGTACTGGATAATATCTCGCTGGCCATCGAAGAGGGCAAGACCACGGTCATCATCGGCACCAGCGGCTGCGGCAAGACGGTCTTTATGAAGCATCTGATTGTGCTGGAGCGGCCAACCGAAGGACAGGTCTTTTTTCGCGGCAAACGCATCGACAACCTTCGTCCGCGTCAACTGGCCGCTATCCGGACACAATTTGGATTCTGTTTCCAAATGGGCGCATTGTTCGACAGTCTGACGGTATTTGAAAATATCATTTTCCCCATCCAGCAGCACCGCAAAATCACCGACTACAAAGCCCTTGATGAACTGGTCAAGCACAAGCTGGCCCTGGTGGGCATGGACGGCTATCAGAATCAGTATCCGGCCAGCCTTTCCGGCGGGCAGAAAAAGCGAGTCTCACTGGCTCGGGCGATCGCGCTGGATCCCACGGTCATCTTCTATGACGAGCCGACCACCGGGCTGGACCCGATCACGTCCGACGTCATCAACGAGCTTATCCTGAAACTCAAGCATGAATTGAAAGTGACCAGCATCGTGGTCACCCATGACATGAAAAGCGCCTACAAAATCGCCGACCGCATTATTATGTTTTATCACGGCAAAATCATCGCCGACGGCAATGCCGACCATATCCGCAACCACCCCAACGACCTGGTCCAGCAATTTATCGAAGGGCGGGTCAGCGAGGCCGACCTGGCGGCACTCAAACTGGGCGGCACCAAATACCAGACCCAGTTTCTGCCCGAAGATTTCAAGTAGCCCGCCCCCTGCCGTATCAGGACTTCAGGTCCGGAGGCAGCTTGGGAGGCTTGCTGCGCGAAAACCAGTGCCGTATCACCTTGGTACCCGCCACCGTCGTCTCCGCCACCGTCTGGCCGGTTGCCGCAACCGCCCGCACCGGAATCCGCACACATTCTGTCAGCGTCCTGGCCGTCTGGTCGAGAGCCTGACCGATGGCGTCCCTGGCCTGGTCGGTCGCCTGGCTGGAGCGGACCTTGACAAATCCCCACACATCGGAAAAGAAAATATCGCGGACGTCGGCGTAAAAATCCCCCACGCGATTCAACAGTCCCGCCTTGGCCGCCTGCGGATTCCATCGTCGAAACGCCCGGCAGCGATCCATTGCGGCATGGCCGGCGATGGACGTCATAAATCCGGCCCCGATTCCCTGGGCGATATCATCAGTCAGACGTCCCACGCCGGGCAGCTTGGAGGCCAGCGCCTCAATCAGATTCTTGCCCATATTGATATAATTCACCGTCGCCACAATATTCAGAATATCGATTCCGATGCGAATGGTCTGCCCCAGGGCGGGCCGGGTATTGTAGGTCTGGATAATCCGTCCGGTCATCAGCACATTACGATACAGCACAATAAAGATGTCAGCGGATTTATAAGGGCTTAGCGTCACCCCCAGCATCACATCGCGGACACAATCGCGGACCTGACGAGAGGCCTGACGGTCCAGCACATCAAGCGCCGGAAGGATGGTCTTTTCCTCCGTCGTCAGGACTAACTGATGCATCGGCTCAACGTCGCGTGTTTGGCTGAATGCAGGCGCCAGACGACCCATTTCCGTCTGGATTTGCCCTCGCATCTGCTCATTCAAAAATGGATTTTGCGTCAGCCGCTGCAGGAAACGAAGCTGATATCGGGCCCAGCGGCGAAGCTGCCTGAGATCGGCCTGCTCGATATCCACCGTCGCAGGCGGAGTCAAAGCCCGCGGGCTGCCGCCAAGGACTCGAAAAAACCAGACGAAAAGCCAGACGAATCCGCCCGCCAGCCCACCCAGAAAGACATAGCCGGCCGCCGGATGAATGGAATACAGGGTTTGAAACATCCGCAGCAGCTCGAAAATCGCAAACAGGCTCAGCAGTACCCCGAAAAACACGATGCAGGCCTTGACGGTTCGCAAAAAATCACTCAGCATAAGCTCTCCCTTCTTGTCGGGCAAATTTCCCCGATTTGAGTTTCAACGAAAGTACATCCGCCCTATTGTATCAAATATCGCCTTGCAGGTCAATCCCGCCCGCCCCGCGCGGTCAGGATGCGTAATTATGCATGCCTTTAAAGAGATTCGACAGGTTCACCCACAGCAGCGTGATGATGATAAAAACCAGCCCCAGGATAACACAGACACAATTGGCCCGCGGCATCTTCTGCCTGAACAGGTATCGCCAGTGGAAATAAAACAGATACATCAGCCAGCAGGCCAGCGACCATAGCTCCTTGGGGTCCCAGCCCCACCAGTCCCCCCAGGCTAGCTTGCCCCAGACACTGCCCAGAAACAAGCCCATGCTCAGCAGCGGAAATCCCAGGCAAACCAGCAGATACGCCGACAGCTCATGGTCTTCGCTGGACAATTGTCCGCTGGAGGGTTTGGCGCTGCGGCTGTGATAATATAATCCCAGCCCGGCCTGCAATGCTGCTTTAGCCATCAGCACATACGACAGCATATACACCGCCACATGCGGGCCGAACAGCGGGCTTTGCAGAGCGGGCGGCAGTTTCTGCGGTGCATCGGAAAAGACAAAACCCGCCGGAAACAGAAGTATCAGCGTCAGGACAAAATCCCCCAGTCCGTCGGAGGGATGGTCAATCCCTGCGAACCGGCGGGCCGCCAGCCCCACCGGCAGCAAAAACACGCCGAGCGTCAAAAACACCTCGAACATATTCTGCATGGGAATATGATCAACAGTAATCCATCGCAGAATCCACGCACTCAGGCCGACAAGACAGGCAAGACACGCCGCAAACACCGAGGCCTGCTTTTTACGCATCACCCCCAGCACGAGGCCAACGGCAACCACTGCCATCATCGCATAAATCAGCAGCCCTTCACTGGAATATTTCACTTGCATCCGCCAGGCCTCCGATGCGTATTGACCTTGTACCCAAAGTGGACCACCAGCCCAATCGTCAGCAGCACATATCCGCCAAAGACCAGCCTCACTCCCTGGTCCGGAACAACCTGCAGGACCGAATACTGCCCCATCTCATCCTGGCCATACGAATCCTGATAAATATGAAAACCCGCATAATGCAGCGGATCATTGACTTCGATCTGCTTCGCCGCAACCGGCTGCCCATCATGAAAGACCTGCACATCGCTGATATAATCACGAATCATCCCCCGCTTCTGAGGCGTCACCAGAAATGGATAGCCGGGCATGGCATGGCCTGCGAATTTTTCAAACACAAACTGCTGGGTTGCCCTGCCATCCGGACTGACAAACTCCAGCAGCCAGGCGGGATTGGATTCGACTGCCGGACCTTCGGAAGCGACGGGCTTTCCGTTTTCCATGTGAATCTTAAGATTTGAGAACGTCTCCAGCACACGCACTTTACCGGCCCGTGCAGATAACAGATAGTCCGCTCCTTTTCCGGACGGGATTTCCCATTGCCCAAGGTCGGATTGAATCAAAAGAACAGTCGCAGGTTTGTCATAATAGTGTATCTGGAAATCATTTAAAGCAACTGAAAAACCCAAATCCAGAGGTTGCCCATCGGTTGCCCGGTAAGCCGTTGACGATTGCCGTCCGGGGTACAGTTTCAGATAGCAGGGTTCAATCCAGGGCTTGCCCAGAATGGAGGCCGTCATCTTCTGCCCTGTCCGTGAACCCCATAAGCCCCCCAGCAAAATCAGCACACACCCGGCGTGCATCAAAAACAGCATCGACCGCTTATGCAGTGCGCGAAAAGCAGCTATCGACATCACCAGCAGGATCGTAAAGCCAATCCACCAGGCCGCCAGCGGGACGGAATTAAAAAACGCCCGGGCATTCTCGGCCCCGAGAAACGCACCGAAAATACTCAGCAGGCACAATACCGCAATGGCCGCCAGACCCAGATGATAAATCCAATTCTTCATAGCCGCGGACTATACCACACAGACCCCGGCCTGAACACTCTTTTTTTGCACGCTTTCAGCGGGATCACTGGCCCGGAGAAGGAACCGCGGCAGTCCAGTTGCCTGCATCATTGCCGTAAGCAGCCGGGTTAATCCGTGTCAGGCTCTGGCCCTGACCATCCGCACTGACCGGCCAGGGGGACTCGTCGTCATAATTAACCTGATCAATCCGAATGTAATTGCGAGGCTTGCCGAAAGTCTGGTCCCCAGCCCGGCAAAGACGCACTTTTTCGCCGCCGTTGCTCAGGCTGGTATCGTTGGCAAACGGGCCAAATACAACCGTTCCCGCGGGCAATTGTCCTGCATAATATGCCTGAAAAGCGGTGGGATTCCTGGCCAGTATCACCACCCCGCCGGCCGGAATCGTTGTATCCATCGGGAAGGTAAAGTCAATCCCCTCGGTAAACCGCCACGGCACTACATCGGTCTGATACACTCCGACAGCTATCTCGGTTTTGACCGCATCCTGCAGCATCACCGCTGAACCGGAGATATTCCGCAATTCGATATATTCATCGCCGGCATTGTCGGCAGAAGGATTGTACTGAATTTCCGTAATGACCACCGGCCCGACTTTGGGCGGGGAATTATCATCGCCCGGGGTCTGCCAGGCCATCGCCACAAAATCCATCCCGCCGGTGCTCTTGATATATCGGCCAAAGGACACATTGCGCTCGGATGCATCAAAATCCTGCACTGCCTGGAAGCCGGTCATCTGGCCGTCCAGCGTCGCCGACAGAACCACGGTCTCGCCGTTTTCGCTCAGAGCAAACGCGGAACCAAAATCCGTATTTTCGTACAACACCAAATAATCATTCGCTCGAATATAGGTATTGTCCGGAATGCGGTATTTGGTTGGATTCGCCGCATCGTCGGTCAGGTACCAGCCGCCGATGGAAATATCCTGATTGGTGGCATTAAAGAATTCAATCCAGTCCGGATTCTCATTGTCGGAATGGGCCAGCAGTTCGTTAATCACGATGCTTCCGGGAGCCAGGCCAACTTCATCCAAACCGGGAGAACCTCCGGCAAACACGCTGGGACGCCAGCCGGCTTTTTGACCCCACAGTGTCACATCAGGATTGGCAGGATCAAGGATGGTCAGCGAGAAACCCGCACCATCGGTCAGCGGATACCAGGAATCTTTATAGGTAAACGACAGGATGATGCGGCCAAGAGCGTCCTGAAGCTCTATCTTTTCTCCGGCATTATCCAGTGAACCTTCCTGCCACTGAATCACGGGAACACCGGCGGGAATCTGCGTATAATGCGATTCAAATACAGCTTTATTCCTGACCAGCAGCACAAGACCGCCCGCATCGATTGAAACATCGCCGAAGGCATGACTGATGCCTTTGGTAAACCGCACCAGGTTAAGATTCAATGACGCAGACCCGATGTTTTTCAACTCGATGTATTCGAGATTGGCATCGGTCGGATGATACATGATCTCCGTAATCCGCAGATTCTCCCGCACCGCACCGGCCGCAAAGACCGCATCGGCCAGGGCACTCCAGACACCCCCGGATGTCCGGGCACGGGCCTTGGCCTGCACGGACTTATTCAGCGTAATGGCCTGCCCCAGATAGCGTATCGCCGTGCTGCTGACCGCTCCGCCGGCCTGACGCGGATCGGACCCGTCCAGCGTGTACCAGACTTCGTCAGAGGAAACAGACAAAGACAGGCTCGACGGCACAGAGATATCACCGCCATACTGATTGACGTAGTTGATGCGAAACTCCGGCGCCGTGACCGTCGGATACCAGGCCGGGCTTTTTCCCGCAAGTTGTGCCAGTACAACATCGCGTCGGGTGGGAATAAAATTATTCAGCAGGCGATTGACTTCGGTAAGCCATTCATTATTTCTTGTATAAGGCGTCGAGGCACGACGGTTATCACCCCACCGCGCGGATTCACCCACGATTGCCCGGTCGATCTGGTTCGTCAGATTCGTAAATAATGCAGCAAAGTTGGACGCAATCAGAGCTCCATTGTGGAAGAAATGCTTGTGCACACGGTCGCCGAACAGCATTCGATATTCAGGATTGTTTGCAATCCACTTCTGATGCAGTCCGGTCGGAGCCATTGATGTATTTTTCGTGGTCACATCAACTGGGGCCAGTGACGTGCCGTCATTCATCACATGCTCGGCGTCCCACATGTGCCAGCGCCAGCGGCCCGCAGGGTCAAAGCGATTATGTGAGGCATACCAGTTTTTGCTATCCCAGTCTCCGTTACCCAGGTAGTAATTGGCCAATAGATAATCGATGAAGTCTGCCACATCCAGTTTTCCCTTGAGATTCTCAAATGCCGTAACCGTGTTGGGCAAGGTTGCCGACAGGTTGAACAGGGCAATATAGTCCGTATTGCTGCCGCTGACGATATTGGTGTAATCATGTTTTAAAATATCATAGTCTTCTTTATCGCCGCCCAGGTAGGACGCGGCGAAGGAATCATCCGGACGCTCGTGGATCCAGTACAATCCCCAATACAGACCATTGAGATACAGATGCACCGGTCGGCCATGGCAGGCATAACCGCCAAGGGCAAGTTGGGTATCTGATGCAGCCTGATCCCGGACATATTCACCCCGTGTGCGTTGAATCTCTTCCGAATGCACCCAGCTATTTTGCGGACGGGAATCCAGAACAATAGTATCATAGCTATTCGCAGCGCCAGGCCCGAATAACGGGTAATCCAATTTGCCGCCATAAGCACCGCGAAATACCAGGCGGAACGATAATTTATAGCATTTCCATCGATTCAGTGTGGTTCCGCCGGCATCTCCGGTGACATTGCCCACGCCCCCCTGCATCTTGACACCGCAGCCGATATGGAACGTTTCAACACCATCCGGATCAATCAATTCCACCGAGCCGGCACGCTCTGAGCCGTCCTGAGACTGGTCCACATAAATCCCGTAGGTTCCGAAAAGCTGCTCCACCGGCACGACCACCGAAACCGTGGGAATCGATTTTAAATCGTCTTTGATCGTGGCGGAATAGGCCGCCGAATTGACCACATCCGGGTCCATCTGATAATCCCCGGTTACGCTGGCGCCGTTGTAATTGCTGGTCCAGCTTGTTGGATAACCGGCGGGAACATCCTGGGCCCCTGTACTCAGGTTGGTCGCCTGCCGAATGACATCGTTCAGGAAAAGATAGGTTTGCGTATCCACATTGGACGGCAGCCAGCCGGGTTTGAAAGCAGCCGCACGAAGACAGGTGGTCGTACTGATGACAATCGGATTAGCCGGGTCATAAATCAAGCCATTGCTCTCGGTCGGGATAGAATTATTCGTGGTATAACGAATGACTGCCGACGGCGTTGAACAGCTCAGGTACACCGTCTGGGGTTGCTCATAAAAACCCCGGCCAACACTGAACTTCGTATCGCTGACCTCGCCTTGATAAATGTCGGTATTGGCACCGTTGGGGGTGGCACCGGTCAAATAGCCGACCCGTCCGTCGGAGGTAAGACCATAGGTGACAAGGCCTCTCTGTTTGGGATAATCCCGATATTCATATTCCACCTTTTGTCCGTCCGGCCCAACAAGAGCTAAATACCCCCGGGAGGCCAACTCAAAATTGGTGTGCAGCTTGCCCAAATCATCGATAAATGGATAGCCATACTTGAGCGGATCTTTCTTGGATGCATTGACTACCATGTATCCCTTGCCCGCAATGGTCGTGCCTGCGGGGAACTGCCATTGGGTCAGATTGGCCGGGTCATCGGTCAGATACCAGCCTGCCAAGTCCACCACTGTATCGGTTTGATTGTAAAGCTCAATCCAGTCATCATAGGAGACTTCACCCCCAACACGGGTATAGATATTAACCGAGGGTACAGGTTTCAAATTGCTGATATTGGAATTGACCGCCATGAATTCGTTGATAACCACGGATTCCGGAGGAATTTCGGTGTATGTCGCCGAAATCGACGTATTCTGACCCCGTACAACCTCTACCGATTGCGGCCCGGGGCTGACCCATCCGGTAACCACGGAATACTCAATCTGATGTGTCCCCTCCGGCACAGAAGACAAAACATACCCGGATGCGTTCCATTCTCCCTGATCCAGTCGCCAGTTCGCCCCGACCGCAGCGACCTCTGAAGGCAAAAGCGTTACCGTCACCGACCCGGTCCAGTCTTCCAGCCAGCTTTGGCAAACCAGGCTCAGGTCAAACAGATTGGCTTGCTCGTTTCCATCCAAATCCGCCTGTTCAGGTGTCTCTGACAGCCAGAAGTCCGATAACCACATAAAATCAGACAAACTGACCCGACAATCTCCATCAATATCCCCTACCGGACAAACCGGCTCAAGAACAGTAATGGTCGTCGCAGCAGTCGTTTCCAATAAACCATCAGTGGCTTTGATTTGCAGTTCATATTGTCCCGGAGCCGGAAAAATAACTTGGGTAGAGGCTTGTTCAGGACTGGTGAATTCAACAGGCTGCGGACCGGAAACCTGTGACCATTGTGTGGACAAAAAGCCCTCAGGTTCTCCAATTCCGTCATCCGTTATCTGGGCAGACAAGGTCAGATATTGCTGCGGCCAGCGAATCGTAAAGTCTGAATCTAATTTAACTTGCGGTGCAGTGTTAAGACCGGAATCCATTTCTTCCAGCATGAAGCCGCCAAAAGGGTATCCATACGTCGTATAGGCTTCGGCTCGGACCTTGAAGCTGCCGGTGCCATCGCCTTTATCAGCAACCAGAATATCGTCCCATCGAACGACATAACCCGTTGTATCCAAATGATTTCCGCCCGCTCTTAAAACGGTTTGATCGCCATTTTTCAGATAGATGCCATCCGAACTGTTATTGACCGCACTGGTATGGCCGGAGAGGGTAAAAAGAGTTAATCGGTCTGGATAATTGGCTCCGCGAATAGCGGTGGTAACAAATGAGTACTTTTTAGATGGGTTAAGACCTGTAAATTCGATTTCCGCAAACCAGCCAGTGTTTCCATAATACACCAAGCGATATGAATAATCGACTATTCCGCCAAAGACCGCATACGCTGGCGTGCCGGGTCTGGGCTGAGCCTCATTATCGGCACTACCACTGGTTTCACTAGTCCTCAGACCCGCCGAACTATTCCATGAAAAGGTCGCCGTAACCGGTGTTTCAAGACCCGTATTGTAATCAATTAATTTGCCGGACATATTGGAGGTAAATCCATTATATACCGTCCAGTTTGTTACGTTGGCGGCCGTCAGGTCGCCTGTTCCGCGAATACAGTCGTTATAGGCTCGGAAATCGGCATAACTTATTGAAGAAGCAGCAACAAGACATACAAAGTATGCTATATAATGTTTCATAAACACCTTCCCATTGGGGTCGAACTGTTTTGTTTCATTCTATATATTTCAGTTATCGACTTTTTTAGGGGGTAAATTTCCAAACATCCCTCTAATAAACGTCTGAACCGAGGGGGGTATTAAAAAAAATTTGCAAAGATTTGTCAGGTTCGTATAATGTCCCACTTATCCCGGCTTTTCGGGATTCTGTAGAGGAAACCTAATTAAATAAGTGAATTCAGGTCGGCTCGGCCCAGACGTTGTCTGCCGGCTGCCCAGTACAAAGGAAACAGGAGCACAACCGAATATGGTAACAACAGCGGAACTCCAGACGGAATTGTTTGGCAAGGATTTGCCGTCATTCGAGCAGATTAAAAAGCTCTCCGCGATCGTCAATTCCAGCGATCGCATCAGAGACGCCATCCGGCAGAAAGCCCAGGATAGCAGTTCCAACCCCCTGGCCGCAGGTATCGCCCTGTGGCTTTGCGGCAGCACCAGCCAGGCCGAAGAACTGCTCAAGAAGGCTAAGGACTGTGCCCAGAAGAGCCTGGCCCTCGGTTCTTTATACCGGGCACAGGGCATTTATGACAAGGCTATCGAACAGTTTGAGTCGGCCAAAAAACAACAGGCCGAGTCACTGACGGTCGCCATGGAAAAGGCCGAAACCTACCGCCGTGCCGGACAGTTTGACGAAGCCCAGAAGGAAATCAAAACCTGCATCAACTTCCAGAATGTCAGCGCCGAGTATCATTATCAGCTTGGCCGCCTGCAGGATGCTCTGGGGCAGTACGATGAAGCCGCGGACAATTACCTGACTGCCATCAACCTCGACCCCAACCATGTGCAGGCTGTTTTCCAGTTGGGCTATATCAATGACCTGCGCGGCGAAGAAGACGTTGCGATGGAGTATTACAAGAAAGCCACGCAGATTCTTCCGTCCCATGTCAACGCCCTGATGAACCTGGCTGTTTTATATGAAGATCGAGGAGATTATTCCAGGGCCATGCAGTGCGTCAATGCCGTGCTGCGTTCACATCCCGGCCATGCCAAAGCCGCCCTGTTCAAAAAGGACATCTCCAGCTCGCAAACCATGATTTATGATGAAGAGCGGGAAAAACGCAAGGATCGCCAGAACAAGATTCTGGAAATTCCCATTTCCGACTTTGAGCTGTCGGTACGCAGCCGCAACTGCCTGAAAAAAATGAATATCTGCACCCTCGGCGACCTGCTGCGAACCACGGAAGCCGAACTGCTGTCCTATAAAAACTTCGGTGAAACCTCCCTGCTGGAAATCAAAAAGATTCTGGACAGCAAAGGCCTTCGCCTCGGGATGGCACTGGAACAGAAAGCCGGCGCCGCCCCTGTATCCGCCACCGAGGATGTCGGCGGAGCCAGCCCTGAACTGCTCAATAAATCCGTGGATGAACTGGAACTGTCGGTTCGCGCCCGGCGTGCCCTGGCCAAGCTGGGCGTCAAGGTCTTCTATGACCTGGTCAGCAAAACCGAGGCGGAACTGCTGGGATGCAAAAACTTCGGCGTCACCAGCTTGAATGAAATCAAGGAAAAACTGGCCAACTTCGGCCTGGGCCTGCGTAAGCTGGACTAATCCGGACGTTCCGGTCGAGTTTGTGCGGCATTCAGGAAGGAACCTATTTGTTGGCGTTAAACAAACCCAGGCCCGCAGCATACGGTAACACGGTACTGTGGGCCTTTATCGTCTCCGCCCTGCTTGTGGGCGGATGTGCGAAACGGGAACCGATACGGCCCACATCCGGCATGTCCGAACCGTCGGATCGATGGATGCGGGTTTTGCTCTTTGGCAATCGAACAGAGTGTGTCGTCAGCGCTCCTGACGGATTTACCGCAGCCGATGAGTCCCACGGCATACAGGCGGGCTTTTCCGATACGAGCGAGCCGGTCCGGATTCGTTTTCAGAACGGCAAAATCCACCTGGGCGACCTGCGAATGGACGGCCCGGTCGTGATTAGTCCGCGGCAGCCTTATATCTTTTTCATCGATGGACAGGGATATCGCGGCAATCTGGTGATTTCCGCCGCAGAAGACCCGAACAGCTTCAGTGCCGTCAATCATGTGCCGCTCGAATCGTATCTGCTGGGTGTGGTTGGTGCGGAAATGTATAGCTACTGGGAACCGCAGGCCCTGCAGGCCCAGGCCATTATCGCAAGGACTTATGCATTATACGTCAAGTCCCGCTTTGGCCGGAACCGGTCCTGGGACGTCACTACCACCCAGGCCAACCAGGTCTATCGGGGCCTTGCCGCAGAAACAGCAACGGTGCGACAGGCCGTGGAGGCCACCCAAAACCAGGTATTGACCTGCGGCGGAGATGGTATCGATGCGATTTTCCCGACCTATTACAGCTCCACCTGCGGCGGCCACACCGAAGACAGCCGCAATGTGTTTGGAGACACGTTTGCTCCGCTTGGCGGGGTGCCGTGTCCGTATTGCGAACCGATTGCCCGCGAACGGTTCTGGAGCTGGGGGCCGGTCGGTTATTCACTGCCGGAAATCCAGCAAAAGCTGTTTGCACGCTATCCCGGGATGGCTGAAAAACTGGACGAAATCACCTCGGTCGAGCTGGTCCGGTTCGGACAGATCGGACGGGTGGTGGGCGTTTCGGTCTTCGGCAAAAATGGAAAAAAGGATTTTCTCCGAGGCGAAGATTTCCGCCTGGCGCTGGATTCCAGCGGAATGAAGCTCAAAAGCACCGTCTTTACGATGACCCGACAGGGAATCGTTTACACGTTTTCCGACGGCCGCGGTTTTGGCCACGGCGTAGGGCTTTGCCAGACGGGAGCCGAAAATATGGCCCGTCAGGGCAAAACCGTCAGAGACATCTTGAACTGGTATTATCCCGGCGCCCAGATTACAGTATTGCCGGATATGCAATGAAACGATTTGAATTAATCAAAAACGACAGTCGAACTCATGCCCGCCTGGGGCTGTTGACCACGGCCCATGGCCAGGTACGCACCCCGGTCTTTATGCCGGTGGGAACGCGCGGTGCCGTCAAAGGCATCACCCCGGCGCACCTGGCCCAGACCGGCAGCAGCATCATCCTGGCCAATACCTATCACATGCTGATACGGCCCGGTGTCGAGGTCGTCGAAGCCCTCGGCGGTCTGCATACCCTGATGAACTGGAACGGCCCGATTTTGACCGACAGCGGCGGCTTTCAGGTGTTTTCACTGAGCACCCTCAACCGCATCGGCCCGGACGGCGTGGAGTTTGCCAGCCATATTGACGGGGCACGGCTTTATATCGACGCCGGAGTCGCCACCGTCGCCCAGAATCGGCTCGGGGCCGATATAATCATGTGTTTTGACGAATGCACCCCCTATCCCTGCGAGCCCAAACGGCTGGCGGAGGCCGTCGAACGCACGATTCGCTGGGCCGGACAGTGCAAAGAAGCCCACAGCAACCCCAGCCAGCTTTTGTTTGGGATTGTCCAGGGCGGATTGGACCTGAATTTGCGTCGGGATTGTGCCGAAAAACTGATAGCGATGGACTTCGATGGATATGCCCTCGGGGGTCTGAGTGTCGGCGAAAACCACGACCAGATGATTGAAACAGTCGATTTTACCGCCCCTCTGCTGCCGGCCGACAAGGCCCGCTACCTGATGGGGGTGGGAATGCCGGCCGATATCGTCGCGGGGGTCCGGGCGGGGGTCGATATGTTTGACTGTGTCCTGCCGACACGAAACGGCAGAAACGCCTTTGCCTTTACCGCCAGCGGCCCGATTCGGCTCCGCAACAGCGCCTATCTGAAAGATACGTCGCCGGTGGAAGCGGATTGCCCGTGTTACTGCTGCCGGAATTTCAGCAAGGGTACGATACGGCACTTTTTCAATGTCGGAGAGATGTTAGGCCCGATTTTGCTGTCGCTGCATAATATCTGCTATTATCAGCGTCTGATGAATGACATACGCCGGCGGATTGAAGACGGCACGTTTGCCGACTGGTCTGCCGCGTTTATAGAGAAATTTAAGGAAAAATCAACCCCATTCGTGGAAGGAACAGAACAATGAGTATGTACTGGATGATCGCCGAGGCCCAGACCCCGGGCGGCTCACAGGACGGCACCGTCGTCTCGATGGAACAGGCCGCCCCCGCCGGAGAGGCTCCGGCAGCCACAACCACTACCCAGGCCGACGGAACGGCCGCCCCTGCACAGCCTGCAAACCCCCAGAGCGTCTGGCCGCAGATTATGCTGATGGTATTCCTGTTTGTGCTGATGTATTTCATGCTGTTTCGCGCCCCCAAGAAACGCCAGCAGGAACAGCAGAAAATGGTGGCCAGCCTCAAGAAAAATGACCGGGTCCGCACCATCGGCGGCATCCTCGGCACCATCATCGATGTCCGGGATGACGAAATCGTCCTGAAAATCGACGAAGCCAACAACACCAAAATACGTATCATACCTTCGGCCGTCGCCCAGGTATTAACCGACGAGAAGAAAAATCAATAACAAGCAACATTATTTTCAGGAAACCGACTATGTATAAGGATTTGCTTTGGAAGGCAGCACTGGTAGCGTTTCTGATTGCAGTGGCGGGAATTTACGTCTATCCGCCTTCGGAAAAACTCAAACAGGGCCTGGACCTGGCCGGCGGCACCAGTCTGATTTATGAAATCGACGCCAGCGACCTGTCCCCGGCGGACCGCCGCGGCCTGGCCGAAAAGATGATTCCGATTCTGCTCAAACGTATTGATCCGACCCACGTGGCCAACATCGTCATGCGGCCCCAGGGTGATACACGCATCGAAATTCAGCTCCCGGTCTCCAGCCGCGACACGATTACCAAGCGCAAGGCCTACGAAGAAGCGCTGATGAAGCTGGAAAGCGAAAACGTCAACCTGCTGCAGATTAAACGCGCTCTGACCCTTCCGGCCGAAACCCGTCAGGCCGAACTGGCCAGATTCTCCAAGGATTCCCCGGAACGCAAGCAGATTATCGACGAATTGACCTCGGTCTATGACCTGCGGAGCAAAAAGCAGGCTGAACGCGATGATCTGGCCGCCAAGCTGGACGCGATGAAAAAGCAGATGACGGAAATGGGGCTGCCCGAAGGCGGTCTGGAATACCAGGTTCAGGCCTGGGCCAAAGCCGCCCCCGATGCACGCAAGACCCAGATTCAGGATTATCTCAAAAACGTCCTTCCCGCCGGCGCCCCCGCCAAAACCGAGGAATTTCTGCCGATTATCGACCAGTACCTGGACCTGCATCAGGAATGGTCCGGCATTGTCAACGAACTGACGGCGGAAGAAACCGGCCTCAACGCCAAATGGAACGCCGCGGTCGCCAGGCTGGGTGATATCAACCTGAACATCGATACCCTCCGCCAGATTCTCGAAATGCCCGCCAAATCCAGCCAGCGGGCCGAGATGCTCAAAACGCTGCAGGAGAAGTTCACCTCCCGCGCCGCGACCATTCGCGAAGTGGTTTCGACCTATGATCTCTACGCCAAAGTCGGCGGCCGACTGGATGACCCCGAAGACCTCAAGCGCATGCTCAAAGGCTCCGGCGTTCTGGAATTCCGCATCCTGCCCACGCCCGGCGATTCCGGCGTGGATGCCGCAGCCCAGCGCGAAGCCCTGAAAGCCAAAGGCCCCAAGGGAGCGTCCTCCGCTCAGTATATCTGGTGCGAGATTGAAGACCCGACCACCTGGCAGGGCGGCATCGTCGAACAGTTCGGCGATAAGCTGTATGTCCTGGCCAGCAACCTCGATAACGAAAAGATGGTTCGCAGCGACAAGGCCTGGAAGCTCAAACGCGCCAATCCGACAGTGGACGACCAGGGACGACGTGCCATCGGTTTTGCTTTTGATGAAGTGGCATCCAATATGTTTTATCGCCTGACCAGCTCCAATCTGCAGCGACCGCTGTGCATTCTGCTGGATAACATTGCCATTTCAGCCCCCAACATCCACAGCGCCATCAGTTCATCGGGCATCATTACCGGCAAATTCAGCCAGACCGATGTCGAAGATATGGTCAACAAGCTCAACGCCGGTTCTTTCCCGGCCCGCCTGTCGGAACTGCCGATTTCTGAAAAGACCATTGGCCCGGCCGTCGGCGCCGACAACAAAGACCGCGGCCTTCTGTCCGGCAAGGTGGCTCTGATTGCCACCGCGGTCTTCATGATCCTGTATTACCTGCTGGGCGGAGCCATCGCCGACATCGCACTGGTCCTCAACGTGCTGTTTGTGCTGGGAACCATGTCCATGCTGCGGGCAACGTTCACCATGGGCGGTATCGCCGGTATGGTGCTGACCATCGGTATGAGCGTGGACGCCAACGTGCTGATTTTCGAACGTATCCGTGAAGAACTGCGACGCGGTTCATCGCTGCGGGCGGCTATCGCCAACGGCTACTCGCGTGCCTTCACGACCATCTTTGACTCCAACCTGACGACCTTCCTGACGGCCCTGATTCTGTATCTGGTGGCCTCGGAAGAAATCAAAGGCTTTGCCCTTGTGCTGATGATCGGTATCGCGTGGAGCATGTTCACGGCGCTGTTTGTCACACGGATGATTTTCGATTTCCTGACCGGCCAGGGCCTGCTGACCAAGGACCTCAAGATGCTCGGCCTGTTCCAGAAGATCAATGTCAACTGGATGAAGATGCGGCCGATATTCTTTGTTGTTTCCGGGTCACTGATTGTGCTGGGCATGATTGCGTTCTTCACCCGCAATGAATCGGTCAACAGCAAGTATGACATCGAGTTCACCGGCGGCACCAGCGTGCAGATTGACCTCAAGGAAGGCACCGGCTTTGACCGCAGCAGGGTCGAAGAAATCTTTAAAAAGCACGTTGGCGATTCCCCGCTCAAGGCCGCCCGCATCAACAGCGTCGGCGACACCGGGCGTCAGTTTGAAATCACCACCACCGAGACCAACCGCACCATTGCGATCGTGACGATGAACCAGGCCGGACAGTCCGTGGAATCGCTGACCAAAGCCATCCACGAGGCCGAAGACAACCAGCAGTTTGTCTTGTCCAAATTGAACATCACCCCCAAAAATGCAACGACCTTTGAAGTGCTGACCACCCGCGTCAATGCATCGATGGTCAAACAGGTCCTGACCGAAGCCCTCGGACAAAACGGAACTGTATCCGAACTGCATGTGGATGAACTGGTGACCAACGCCGTCCGTGAAGCCTTTGCCGATTACCTGGCGGTGCAGGAAAACCTCACCCCCGAAATCGTCTCGGCCGAAAAAGTCAGTGAAACCGACGGGGAACTGAACGACTTCCTCGGCGGCATTAAAATCGTCTGCAAACTCAGCGGCGAAACCACTGCGGCCGATATGACCGCCCGCATTAATGAAATTCGCTTCAAGCCGGACATGCAGAACATCAAGTGGTATAACTACAGACTGCTCAGCACCGACCTGGCCGCCCTGGCACCCGAAGACAAGATCAGCAGCTTTGTCTATGTCAGCGTGCACCCCGAAGCGGGATTCCGTGATTTCAGCGACAACGAATGGAACAGCTACGTGGAAAATGAAAAGTCCAAGCTGATTGCCGCCGGCTCGCTGGAAAGTACGCTGTCACGCGTCACCCAGATCGACGCCTCCGTCGGCTCCGAAGCCAAAACCCGCGCCCTGATTGCCATGCTGCTGTCGTTTGCGGGCATCATCGCATACCTGTGGGTGCGGTTCGGCACCGCTCGGTATGGTTTTGCGGCGGTTGTTGCCCTGGTCCATGACGTGTTAATCACGCTGGGTGTGGTGGTGTCCTGCACCTATATCTCCGAAACCGTCTTCGGCAAAGCGCTGCTGATTGAAGATTTCAAGATCAACCTCGAGCTGATTGCCGCGTTCCTGACCCTGGTCGGCTATTCGGTCAACGATACCATCGTGGTCTTTGACCGTATCCGTGAAAACCGCGGCAAGAACGTCCTGCCGACGGCTCAGATTATCAACGACAGTATCAACCAGACCCTGTCGCGAACCATCCTGACATCCTTTGCCACGTTTATCGCGGTCTTCGTGATGTATGTCTGGGGCGGCTCGGGATTCCGCGGATTCAACTTCGTGATGCTGTTCGGTATCCTCATCGGTACCTACTCCTCCATCGCGATTGCAGCCCCCATCCTGATCGGCGGAGGCTCTAAGAAAACAGAGTAAGGCACATTTGTTTTGCCATATCAAATCAGCCGGGATGTCCTGAACATCCCGGCTTTTTTTGTTGAATAATCCGCCCAGACGTCTTACATTGAATACGGGATTGAACCGGACGACAGGATATGCGATGCAAAAGGATTTGAAAATTGGAATGCTGGCAGGAGCCGCGATTGTTCTGCTCGGGTGGATTCTGTTCGCCCTGTTTTCGGACACCCCCCAGCAGCGGCGGCTCAAGCAATTTGAAACCGAACCCGCCAATCCCGCTCCGCAAACGGTGCAATCCATCCCTGCTCCAGTCCAATCGCCGGCCCCGGCCGGCACCGAAACCCCCGCGCCGCAAAAAAGACCTTCCTCACTGGACGACCAGCCCCAAATCCATATTGTCCAGACAGGCGAAACTCTCGGTTCCATTGCAGCCAAATACTACGGTAATTTCTCGCAGTGGCAGAAAATTCTGGATGCCAATCAGGATAGTCTTCAAAAGCCCGAACAGCTCAAGCCCGGAATGCGTTTAAAAATCCCGCCCAAATAAACCTGCTGAAAATTCGGTTACTGCCGACGACCGCCGGACAGCGTAAACAGCGTAATTTCCGCCGGACAGTTGAAGCGTACCGCCGCACCGCTGGCCGCAGAGCCCCGGCAGGTATAGCCCAGCATAGCGTTTTCCCGCCACAGTCCGCGTCGAATGCGTCGCGGCACCGAGGCACTGGAAATCACCGAAATCCCCCCCGGCAGGCAGATTTGTCCGCCGTGCGTATGCCCCGACAGGCACACATCAAAACCCGCCTTCTCGGCCTGCCGATACAGTTCAGGCGAATGGGACAGCAGAATTTTACATGCATCCTCCGGAATACCGCTGCGTGCCTGCTGGATATCATCCGCAAAAAAATAATGACAATCATCCACGCCCGCAAACCACAGCTTTTGCCCCTCGCGTTCAATCGACAGATTATCGTTCAAAAGCATATTCACACCCAGCGAATCCAGTATCTGGGCAATTTCATAGAAATCATGATTGCCCAGAATCCCCAGTACCGGCGACTTCCTCACCAGCCCAGCCGCAAGCCGCTCCGTCAGGCAGCAGGCCTTATCCGAAATAAAATGCTCAAAACAACTGTCGCCGCCGAAGACACATAAATCGTATTGCAGAGGTTCGATATGCTTTAAAATCAAATCCGGCAGATGGTCAAACCGTTCAACATGGATATCCGACACCCACAATAACCGGAATCCTTCAAAAGCCCCCGGCAGCCGCGGCAATTCCAGCCTCACCTGTTCCAGACGAATATCCGTTGCATTGTGGTACCCTCGCCCGTAAAGCCCGACAGCCTTAACCAGAAGCTCTACAAGCGGATTAAGAAAATCGAAATTCTCCCAATGAATAAACCCCAGCATACCGCGTTTGACCGCGTGCTTGCCGCCGTTTTCTATCAATTTTCGATTTGGATGAATTGCTTTCATAGCCTATCGTATAGACGGGGAATTGTACGGTTAAACGAGGGAATTGTAAATTGTAAAAACAAAGATTTCTGGTATAGTAGCCCGCCTATGAACTCAAAAAAATTCCATTTAAAGAACTTCGGCTGCCAGATGAATAAGCTGGATTCGGGCCTGCTGTTTAATGCCCTGTGCAGCAGGGGTTACGTGCATACCGACAAAGCCGGTGAAGCAGACGTCATCATCATCAACACCTGTTCGGTCCGTCAGCATGCCGAAGACCGTGTCCTGTCGCATCTGGGGCACATCAAACACCTGAAAAAGACCCACCCAGCCCTGCTGGTTGCTGTCATCGGCTGCATGGCCCAGCGCATGGGCGAAGAATTACTCCAGCATGACAGCGTAGATATCGTCGCCGGCCCCGGCCAGCTCGCCGAAGTCCCCCGCCTGATTGACGAAGCCATCGACAGACACATCAATCACTTGGCCATCACCGAATCCATCCGCCGCCCGGACAGTCTCGAACATCAGCAGATTCTCGATGAATTCGAGATGGAATATGATTCCGACAAAAATCACATCAAATCGCAGGCCTTTATCCGTGCCATGCGGGGCTGCAACAACTTCTGCACCTACTGCATTGTGCCGTATGTTCGCGGACCCGAGATTTCACGTCCGCCTGAGATGGTTCTGGAACAGGCCCGAAAGCTGGCCGATTCCGGCATTCAGCAAATCACCCTGCTGGGCCAGAGCATCAATGCCTATCGCTATGAACAAGGCGACAAAACATGGACACTGGCCGACCTGCTCGAAAAAGTCAGCGATATCGCCGGCGTACACTGGGTCCGATTTATCACAAGCCATCCCGGACATTTTGATGATTCCATCCTTCAGGTCATGGCCGACCTGCCCAAGGTTTGCCCCTACCTCCATATCCCCGCTCAGAGCGGCTCCGACCGCATCCTGAAAGCCATGAATCGCGGCTACACCTCGGCCTATTATATGGCCCTGATGGACAAGGCCCGCGCCACCGTGCCCGATATCGCCATCGCAGGCGATTTCATCGTCGGCTTTCCCGGCGAGACACACGAAGACTACCAGGCCACTGCACAACTCATCCGCCGGGTACGCTACAAAAATTGCTTTATCTTCAAGTATTCGCCCCGCCCGGGCACCCGCGCCGAACAGAAACTGACCGACGATATCCCTGATGAGGTCAAACAGCAGCGCAATACGGAATTGCTGGAAATCGTCAATCAGATCGCCGAAGAGGACAACAAACGCTTCATCGGAAAAACACTCGAAGTGCTGGTCGAAGGCCCAAGCAAAAAGGCTCACCTGAATGCCGCGGACTCAGACGATAATCCGCAATTGATTGGCCGCACCGCCCATGATTACATTGTGGTCTTTAACGGCCCTGCCTCGCTGGCCGGACAATTCGCCAAAGTCAGCATTTCCAAAACATCCCCGCTGACACTGTTCGGCACTCTGGCCTGATTCTACTTTCCAGTCTTCGCATGATGCGCCGCCAGTGATTGCACCAGGCCCGCTGCTGTATGGGGTTTGGCTTCCAGATGAATCGTCAGGCCGAGGGCTTCCAGTTGCCGCGTCGTCTCCGGGCCGATGGAAGCGATTTTGACCGCGGCGTTTTTCACCAGCGTCTTATCAATCTGTTCAAAGAAGCCCTGCACCGTCGAAGAGCTGGTAAAGGTAATCCAGTCCGCCCCGTCCGCCTGAATCAATGCAGCCACCCGGTCTTTTGCCTCCTGCGGCTGCTGCCTGGCCAATGTGGTATAAATCCGGATATCCTCCACCGCCGCCCCGCTTTGCCGCAGGTCATCGGCAAGGTCATCCGTTGCCGCCCCCGACCGCAGCAGCAGAACATTTTTTCGCCTTATATCCGAATGCCCGGCCAGTTCTGCGGCCAGAGCCTTGCCTGTAAATTCCGATGGCACAAAATCTGCACGAATGCCATATCGCAGGAGGGACTCCGCCGTCGGTTTCCCGATGCAGGCGATTTTGGCAGAACCAAACGCCCGGCTGTCCTTACGATATCGGGCCAGCAATTCCATCGTAAAATCCACCCCGTGCGAACTGGTAAACACAATCCAGTCATAATCATTCAAATCCCGGATCGCATTTTTAAGCACAGGGCTTTCGATAGGCCCCTGCAGCTCAATACACGAAAAATCAACCACGCTGGCCGCCTGCTGCCCGAGCAGCTTGCCCAGACGCTGATTGCCCGCCGGGTCGCGGGTTACAATAATGGTCTTGCCGAACAACGGATGTGACATAAACCAGTTGTACGCATCGGGACTGTCTGCGGCCTTGCCGATGATCACAATCGCCGGCGCCGACAGCCCAGCCGTTTTGCATATCGTATCAATATTATCCAGCGGTCCCCTGGCCATCTTTTGACCCGGCAGCGTCGCATGTTGTATCACCGCCGCCGGCGTGCTGGCGGGTTTGCCGCCGGCAATCAGCCGATCGGCTATCTGGGCCAGATTGCTCATGGCCATATACAGCACAATCGAACCGTCAAAACGCGCCAGGTAATCCCAGTCGATAAAATCAAAATCCTTATCCGCCGACGGATGCCCGGTCACAAACACCACCTGCGAACTGGTATTGCGGTCGGTCAGAAAAATCCCGCTGTATTCCGCCGCCGCCAGCCCGGCTGTAACCCCCGGCACAATTTCAAAGGCAATCCCCGCGTTGTGCAAAGCCGCCGCCTCTTCCCCGCCCCGGGCAAACAGCGTCGGATCGCCGCCCTTGAGACGCACTACAGTCTTGCCCTCCAGTGCCTTCTGTACGAGCAGTTCATTGATCTGGTCCTGTTTGATGCTGTCCTGTCCACCACGTTTGGCGACAGAAATTTTCTCCGCAGCCGCGGACGCATACTCCAGAAAATCCGCATTCGCCAGCCCGTCGAAAATGACACAGTCCGCCTCCGACAAACACCGGATTGCCTTAAGCGTTATCAACTCCGGATCGCCCGGCCCCGCCCCCACCAGATACACCAACGGCTTTTTCATCGCTTAATTCTCCTCCAGAATATCGATCGCCCCGCCCGAAATCATTTTTTCCGCCAGCTCTTGGGCCACTGCCGGTGCTGCTGCAAAGCCGCCTTCGGCCTCACACCGCAGTTCCTCCGTCCCGTCCGGCCGCGATGCAAACGCTGACATCACAATCCGCTCCCCCGCCCGCCGTGCATATACCCCAACCGGCGCGTGACAGCCCGGATGCAGCCGCCGCAGCACAATCCGCTCCGCCTCCACCAGCGTGCGGGTCTGCATATCATCAATCGCTTCCACCCTATTACGCGTCGCGGCATCATCAGCCCGCACCTGTACCGCCAAAGCCCCCTGTGCCGGGGCAGGCAGAAATCGCTCGGGTTCCAGCAGAAACGCAATGCGTCCCTGCAACCCCAGCCGCAGCAGCCCCGCCGCCGCCATCACCAATAAATCGTATTGCCCCTCATCCATTTTCCGCAGCCGGGTATTCACATTGCCGCGAATGGGCTTGATGCTCAAATCCGGACGCAGCCTGAGAAGCTGGGCCTGTCGCCGCAGGCTCGACGTCCCGACAAACGCCGACGGTGCAATCTGCATGAATGACCCGATCTTCAGCCGCGATACGACACAATCCGCCGGATTCTCCCGCACGGGCACCGCCGCAATTATCAACCCCTCCGTATCCGCCGTCGGCAAATCTTTATAGCTGTGTACCGCAACATCCGCCTTGCCGTCCAGCAGTGCCCGCTCCAGTTGGGTCGTAAAAAAACCCACTCCCTCCATCTTCCACAGCGGCTGCTCCGTATCCTGATCCCCCTGCGTACTGATGATAACCAGCTCCGTTTGCAGGCCGGGGTGTTTATCCTCCAGCATCCGCGCAACCAGCTTTGTCTGTGCCAGGGCCAGCGCCGAACCGCGTGTGGCTATCCGCAACACCGTCATTGCCCTTTCCTCCGCCGTTTGGTATCCAAAAACAGCTTTCGCACCAGCTCCGCCGCCTGAGCCTTATCGCCCCGGGCACGCGGTGAATCGGATTCCTTGAGATATTGTATCGGCCCATGCAGCAGTTTTCGGGCAAGCCCTTCGGCAAACTGCTCCAGCCGCTGCTGATCGCTCTTGGCGAAATACCGGCGATTTCGCTTGGCGTAGGTGCCCGCCTCGCCCAGAATCCGGCCGGTCAATTCCGCAATCACCGCCGCCGTATCCAGCGATTCCTGCCAGCGGATAAACCGCGTCGTATGCTGACGAATAATCTTCTGAGCCGGCTCAATCCAGACACTCCGATTGGCTCGATTTTTCTCAACCTGCTCATTCAACTGATCAATGTTAATCAGTTCGACATGATCCAGATCGCCCACCGCAGGCTCCACATCCCGCGGCACAGCCAAATCGATAATCAACAGCGGACTGCTCCGCTGAGAAAGATAATACCCCGCATCTTCCGCCGTCAGAACCGGATGCGGCGAAGCTGTCGAAAAGATCGCGACATCCGCATCCGCCAGATACTCCGGCAGACATGCCAGCGCCGCCGATTCAGCACCCCGGATAGTCTCGGCAAGCTGCCTGGCCGAATCCAGCGTGCGATTGATTATCGTCAGACGACTGATTGTTGACTTGGCCAGATATTTCGCCACTAAAGCCGCATTATCCCCCGCCCCAATCAGCAGCACCTTCGCCCCATCCAGCCGGCATTTGGCACGTACCGTCTCCACCGCCGCCATACTCAGCGAGACCGCCCCGCAATTGATCTCCGTGCCCTGCCGGACCGCCTTGGACGCACGAAATGCACAATGCATCAATTTGTGAAAACAAAACCGGCTGGCCCCCGCCTCAATCGACTGAGTATAGGCATCCTTGAGCTGATGCACGATCTGGTTTTCCCCCAGCATCTGCGATTCCAGCCCTGCCGCCAGCGAAAACAGATGTTCCACGGCGGCCTTGTCTTCAAACACCTCGCTATGATTTTGCCAGACCGCCGCCGCCTCCGGCCTGACCATTGACAATGCCTTCTCGACAACCACCTCGGGCTTGATTTTTTTGGGACAATTCAGATACAATTCGGTACGATTGCAGGTGCAAAGGACTATCGCCTCCAGCGCCTCATCGGCAGACCGAAGCACTTCCAGCAGAAACCGCTGCCGGCCTGAATCCAGGGCCACCGCCTCACGCACTTCCAATGGAGCTGTATGAAAATTAATACTATAACAGATAAAACGCATCTGAATCGATCTTCTCGTTAAATTAAGACTGCTTTCCGGCCATCTTGCCGCACGCAGGGCCATACTTTACCACAGAACCCCAGGCGATGCAATGGACCGGCCAGACCGCCCACTGATACAGATAAAAATCGATTCCTTAAAGTTACAACTTGTCTGGAATACCCCGTCTATTTCTGCCTATCCTGCACAAAAAAGACTGTTTTTCTCATCAATTGTACAAGGTCGGCTTTTCTTGCCATTTTTTATCCTTTTCATGCCCGTATTGCAGTACTCTCGGCTGGCGCTGGCGAAGCCGGACCGACTCTATCCCGCACTTGGCTGCTTCCGAGAAATGATTCTTGCCGACACACTCCAGTCGAAGAGTATAATCTCCCGGCTCCGGCCAGAAATCCAAAAGGTGATATTCATTGGAACGAATATCTTTATTATAAAAATCCATCTTCGACCCGATTTTCACGCCATTGAGCGAGGCCTGATAAATCCCGTAATCCGGCGCCTGGGTCGCCACAATCAGCAGACGCACCGGTTCTTTCTTTTCCACCTTAAATGGAATTTCAATCCATCCGTTTTCCGCAGATGAGGGACTATAGAACAACTGGGCCTTGGAATATAAATCCGGCAGTTCCTGAACACTGACCGATCCTGCGCCATGATATTGGTCGCCGGCAAAATCCGCCGCATAGATAATCTGCGGGTCCAGCGAGGGAAGCCATCGCTGCTGGGCCGTGGGCATGGTGGGATTAAACGTGGGCTTGCCGGTCTGATACCAGAATGCGACACTCGAATAATCATCCTGCCGCTCATTCCAGCTTGTGGTCTTGTACTCGGGATTTTCATCCGGCGATATCCAGCCGTAATGCTCAAGCGTCACCCGGATGCCCTTCTGAAAGACAATGGGGTCCTCAATATGCCAGCGATAGGCGCTCGTATGGCCGCCAATGATGCCCCACTGGTCAAAATAAGGCACACCAAAATACGGCGTGCCGGTGGTTTTCAGGCCCCAGGCACTCAGGAAATAATCCTCTGTCCCAGTGCCCCAGATAGAAGGACTTTTTTCGCCGTCGATATAGATTTTTTCATCCCCTTCCCCAAACCACGATGGACTGCGAGTCCGCACGCTCAGCACGGTACCCACATAATGCCCCTTGCCCTGCGTATCCAGAACCACGTAATCCTTGCCATCCTCGGCCGGGTACTCCTGGCGATAGCGGGCATAGAAATACGGCGTATCCTTGTCCATGCGGTCCTTTTTAATCCAGTCGATATTGTGATACAGCAGGCTGATGGGCTTGTCGGGATTCTGATTCTCAATTTCGATCCGGGCCGACTTGCGAAACGGCATGTGCCAGAAACAGTTATACGAATCGCCGTCTTCCACAATCACCGGCAGGCTGATAACCTCGCTGCGTTTGCCGAAGGCATTGGCAAAAAAATCGCCGACCGGTGCTTCGACGGCAGGCTCTTTAGCCCCATCCCAGTACATCCGAATCACCATATCCTGATGGCTCGCGGAGCCATTTTTCGCCCACGCCTGCGGTTCCGGCCCCAAAAACGTCAGCCAGATATGCGTAATGACTCCAGGCCCTTTCTCATCCAGAAGAACGACGGTCTCTCCCGGCTTGACCCGCTGGTTATCGTAGTTGTTTTCCTCGCCTTTGGCATCCCGCCGGGTGCTGGTCGTCCGCATACTCCGGCCATCCTTCGGCTCGGCCAGTTGGGCCAGCGACGCACATACATGGCCGCCAATCAACACCGCACACAGCACAATCCCAATGACATATTTCTTTGCACAGGTACCCATCCAACGCTCTCCTTAATCATTCGCTAATCCGTGTTTTTAATTTATTTTGCTGACGACAGCCGCAGCATTACTACGCCATGCAGCGGCAATTTGATATCCATACCGTTCTTATGCGTCCCCAGATCCTGCTGCCGCCATAAATCACGAACAGACTGGCGGCCCTTAAGCCCCAGTTCCTTCCACGACACTCTGACAGACTGCTCCACCACCGACGTATTAAACACGCCTGCGGCAATCGATCCATCGGTCAGTGGTTTTGTAATCACAAAATAATCCTCTGCCTGTGTCACAATTACGCCCTGCCGGCCCAGAATGTCCTGATTGACTCCGATGATTTCCGCATTGCACAGCACATTCAGCGTAAAATCATCCAGCCGGGTCATATCCCCCGAGAAGAACAGCGGCGACGCCATCATCGTCCACAGCGACATATATTGATAATACTGGTTCGGCGTCAGGTTGACCGGTGCGCCTTCGCCCATCTTGCGGGCGTCCCCCACCCAGCCAATCAGGATGTAGTCCGGGTCATTCCATCGTCCCGGCCCGGCATGTGCGGCATACTGACAATTCTCAAGGCCAGCATCGAGAAATGACATAAAGCCCACATCGCCCATCGTCCGCCAGGTCTGAGCCTCCACTTTGGCGCCCCATTCCCACACATTGCCCATCCCGTACTGGCACAAATTATACACCATATCCCGCTTGAGATTCTTGAGTATCTCACCCATCAGGGCGTAGGGCTTCATATAATCATGCAGCGTCTTTTCGTCCGAAATCTCGTAGGTGCACCAGTCATATTTGAGAAAATCAAATCCCCATTCGGCAAAACGCTGGGCGTCAAGCTGTTCATACCCGAGAGTGCTCATATAACCGGCACACGTCCACGGCCCCGGCGAGGTATAAATACCCGCCCGCAGGCCTTTGCTGTGGATGTAATCGGTCAGGCCTTTCATGTCCGGGAATTTCTCATTGGTCAGGATGCCGCCGCAGTTGTCGCGGTAAGGCTCATCTCTGCGTTTCTTGGACCAGCAGTCGTCAATGTTGACATACATATACCCATAGTCGGCCATCCCGGAGGCCACCATCGCATCGGCAGCCTCCCGCATCCCGGCATCGGTAACCCGGTTATAATGAATGTACCAGCTATTCCAGCCCATCGGCGGGGTCAGTGCCAGCGTATCCCCCACGACCAGCTTGAACGGCCGCTCATCCTGGCCGGAGGCATTGACTTCCTTGAACACCATCGTATATTCGCCTCGCTTGGCAGGCGATGTGCCGGTCAGAATACCGCTTGCCGGGTCCAGGTTCAGAGTCGCCGGCAGTCCCTCGACCGCAAAGGTCATCGGGCGGGTGCCGGTGGCGGGAATGCGGTAAATAAAGGGATTGCCTGGGCGGGTCCCAAACACCAGCGGATTGTTGAGCTTTGGAGCAGGTCCGGGTTTGGGCGTCAGGATGACTTTTTCCTCGACGGGGCAATCAATGGCCTCTGGCTTTGGTCCGGTTATGTCAAATTTGGCATCTGCCCAGTCGGCATGGTCATAATCGATTCCATCGCCGGCGCTGGTGACCACCAGAATCAGGGTCTGAATGCCTGTTGTTGTCAGCTTGACGGATTTGGCTTTCTGGCCGCCCTTCATTGTGCCGCTGTTGAACAACAGCTTGTCATCGCCGTAAATCCTGAAACAAACGCTGCCTTTGTTTTGTGCACTGTCATCCACGCCAACCCGGGCCGTGAATCGGCTCGTTCCGCCGTTGAGATGGATATGCAGAATACTGTCGGCATGGCTTCCAACGCCCTTTTCGAACTGATCCCCGGCAATCGCCAGGGGCTTTTGAACAATATTCAAGTCCTTTTGTGCCTGTCCGTAGCCGACCTTCATTCGGGTCAAATCCAGTTCCGACAGCCAGACCGTTCCGGCCTGCACAATTCCTGCACAAATCACACAACCCATTACAGCCAAACAAGTTAACCGCCTTAACCCTGCATGTGTCATTGTCATCTCCAATCCTGAAAGAAAAAAAATACACATCCAACCGCCTGATTGCCTCCAGCGGAACAGACCACTTCGGTCACGGCACTGCGAACCGCATTTTCCTTCCGTGTCCCATAAGTAAATATTTGCGGCAGGCACAGCTTGAGGTGTGATTATAAACCCTTCAAGGTGAATTGAACAGTGAATTTTCCCGGCTTATTCGATTGCCAGGCGGAGGATTTCTCCTTCGGCCAGGCCATTCCGGATATCGTCAATGAATAAAAAAGCCTGCCGGGGGTCGGAATGAAGGTTGCCCGGCAGGCCGCTTAAGAATAACCGTAAACATTTATTTTCGACGACGAAGGAAAACACCGCCCAATCCCAGCAGCAGCAGCGTGGCCGGTTCGGGAATAAATCGAATATTATCAATCGTGGCCGCATAGCCTGCTGAATCAATAAGCTGAATACGGAACGCGGTTCCGTCCAGCCAGGTTCCTGTCAGCAATTTGGTTGCCGTGTTATAAGTATGTGTACTGCATACCATGGTCACATGCGGATTCCAGACTAATTCTGCCGGCTGACCTATCAGTTTCCAGATCGATTGCGACGTGGTCAGGCGGTCGATGCGGCCTCCGCTTAATACGGCAGTACCATCTACACTCATACTTATCTCGTGAACCTCTCCGCCACAAAAATTGAGATGGGCATTATGAGTAATCTTTAACTCTCTTATTCCTCCCAAATAATCGGGGTTATAGGGTGTGGTGCCATAAATATCTGCAATGCCCCAACCTTCTAAGCTCAACATGCCCCCCCCCCCTCCTGTCATCAAGAGGGATTCATGGTCGTTTAGAATTCCGACTGGTAATAAACCATCCGTGACCACATACGTATAACCGGCCATCACCGGCAACGATAGAGCTAACCATGTCAAAAATGCAAACCGTTTCATTGGACTTCCTCCGACAGATTATTTGTGTTTGTTTTAGTTTTCAATTCGACAAGACTTTCCTGCAAGGACTGCATGAAAGAGTTCCAGCTTTCAGTTGTATTCATTTCTCGAACTGCAGGATCATCCAGCCAGAGTTGCTCTAAAAATTGGATGGCATCTTGCAATTCAAGTGCTTCCTGTCGAATTGATTTCTGTGGAGAAAATGTTTTTCTATCTGTGGTTCCAATGGAATCTACTGCAAGTAATCTGTTTTCTGTTATTTCATGCACTGACATTACATTTAATGATGCGGTCTGCTGCATCGCCGAAATATCCAACCGCCAGCAGGCCGCCCACATCCAGTCCTCATCAAGCCACATCAGCAAATCCGCTAAATCAATGGTGTATTGACTGGTTCCCGTGGATGCCCAATTGCATCGTGCATTCCAGTGAACACAATCAGCCGCTTCTACATACTGCGGACTGGCGGGATCGCCGGTATAGTAGGTGTGGTCCGGGCAGTTCGGCTCCAGCACATAAGGGTTCCACGAAACCCACGCCCGCGAAAACAGCCCAAAATCACCCAGCCCGACTATGCCGTCCCCATCTAAATCTTTAACATGATACACATCCGTGCAATCCACCTCGTCGGCCCCGATATCCACAATATTGTTATCAATTCGTGTCGCTCCGTCCATGTCGGTTTCTTCGGCGGAAATCCCCGTATTATTCCCCCTGTCAATGCAGGGCGACGTCGGCAGCAGGTGAAAATTATACAGTGAAATATCCGCATACGCAAACTGCGGGGCGCAACTGATATTGTGCGAATTCGGATCCGGCGTCGTCTGAGTGAGATTGTTATTGTCCTTATTGATTTTCAGCATCGTAAATCCAAAGCATAGCCTGCCGGGGGTCGGAATGAAGGTTTGCCCGGCAGGCCGCTTAAGAATAACCGTAAACATTTATTTTCGACGACGAAGGAAAACACCGCCCAATCCCAGCAGCAGCAGCGTGGCCGGTTCGGGAATAAATCGTATATTATCAATTGTTGCGGCATAGCCTGCTGAATCAATAAGCTGAATACTGAACGCGGTTCCGTCCAGCCAGGTTCCTGTCAGCAATTTGGTTGCCGTGTTATAAGTATGTGTACTGCATACCATGGTCACATGCGGATTCCAGATCAGCTCTGCCGGCTGACCCACCCATTTCCAGATCGACTGCGACGTGGTCAGGCGGTCGATACGACCTCCGCTTAATACAGCAGTACCATCTGATCCCAAGCCAATTTCATGAGCCTCGCCGCCATAAAAATTGAGGTGGGCAGAATCACCAACACTAACTCGCTCAATACCGCCTAATTGATCAGGATTATACGGAGTTGTACCATAAATATCTGCTAGACTCCAATCATTCAAAAACAACCTCCCGCCCCCCCCCCCAGTCATTAATAAGCTCTCATGATTCTGGAGCGTTGGGACATAAGCAAGTTCTATTCCCTGTGTGACCACATACGTATAACCGGCCATCACTGGCAACGATAGAGCTAACCATGTCAAAAATGCAAACCGTTTCATTGGACTTCCTCCGATTGAGTGAATGTTTTATGTGTTGTTTTCAACGCCTTCAGGGATTGATCTATTTCATTCATAAAGCGGTTCCATGCATCCGCATCAATATCCTGCTGTATCTGCGGATCGGATAACCAAAGCGTTTCAAGGAACAGGGCCGCATTCTGTAATTCGACAATCTGCTCGCCACTCGTTTTTTGCAGGGTGACATCTGTCGATTTTGCAGCAGGCCATTCTTCTTCTAACGATGCCTCCAACGACATGAGCGAAGCCGTCGCATTTATCCTCTGTGATTGCTGTTCCATCAAATCCAACCGCCAGCAGGCCGCCCACATCCAGTCCTCATCAAGCCACATCAGCAAATCCGCTAAATCAATGGTGTATTGACTGGTTCCCGTGGATGCCCAATTGCATCGTGCATTCCAGTGAACACAATCAGCCGCTTCTACATACTGCGGACTGGCGGGATCGCCGGTATAGTAGGTGTGGTCCGGGCAGTTCGGCTCCAGCACATAAGGGTTCCACGAAACCCACGCCCGCGAAAACAGCCCAAAATCACCCAGCCCGACTATGCCGTCCCCATCTAAATCTTTAACATGATACACATCCGTGCAATCCACCTCGTCGGCCCCGATATCCACAATATTGTTATCAATTCGTGTCGCTCCGTCCATGTCGGTTTCTTCGGCGGAAATCCCCGTATTATTCCCCCTGTCAATGCAGGGCGACGTCGGCAGCAGGTGAAAATTATACAGTGAAATATCCGCATACGCAAACTGCGGGGCGCAACTGATATTGTGCGAATTCGGATCCGGCGTCGTCTGCGTGAGATTATTGGGGTCGGAAAGAAGGCAATAGGTTGCAATGCCGTTTCCCCGCAACTGTTTATGATCCCCGTAATCCTTGTTGCCCCACAGGATACTATTCCGTATCGTCGGATCAAGACCGAAAGCATGAATGCCTTCGTTGGCATTATACACAATCGTATTGTTGCGAATCAGGGCCGTCCCAGCAGGATGAAGTATCTTAATTCCATGATAGGAGGGACTTAAGAATCCATTTTGAAATACTATGCTATTGAGAATAGTTGGTGTGGCTGTTTCGCAATATATGCCATTTTGACCATTGTTGAATATTTGACAATGATTCACCCAAACAGTGCCACCCAGTCGACTATAGATACCATCAAAGTCGTTATTTCTGACTGCAGAATATTTAACAATAAGATTGCTATTTTCTGAGTAAATTCCATATTGTTGGTTCTCCTCAACCGTACAATTCAAAACCGTAAAATTAATATCTTTTCCATATACCCCATAGCTTGGATCACCCCCAGAGTCTCTTACAATAAATCCATCTAAAAGAGTCCCTGTTTTCATGGTCACTACAGCTTTATTGCGTATAGCATTGCCAAACGTATCCTCCCCGATATATCCCGACAAGACTGTCAGGTTGGCCTTGATATCCCGCTGATTGAGTTCAGTCTCAGTTCCTGCAAATCCCCCATACACAGATACCCCCGCAGGAATTACAAAGCTGTCGGTCGTTTTTGTGCCGGGATAATACGTTCCCGCCGCCACCCAAATCTGACTGCCGCAGCCCTTTTTTGCCCGCGCGATCGCAGCCTGCAAGTTCGTATAAGCATTGGCCCAACTGGTGCCGGTATTCATCCCTGTCGCATCATCATCCACATAAATCACATCCCCGCCCCAGCAGCATACCGATATCGACTCAAAGGCCCTGTCCAATATGCCGTCTGCATTTATCAAATCTGCAATATTCACCACATTTCCGCCTGGCTCCGAATTCTCATTGACCATCAGCCGGATCGTAACACTGCCCGAACTGTCCGGATACAGCGTCCCAAGCTCCCATGTCACCGCCCGAGTAAAAATATCATACGTGCCCGGCGGCGAGGATGACACATACTCCGCATCCGGGGGGATATAGTCCACAAGCCGGACTCCCGTTAATGGCTGCCGCAGATAATTTGGGTCGTCCGAATACGTATAAGAAATCGTAAATTCCGCCTCACCCCAAACATCCACACACGGCAGGGTGTTGGGATCAGAATTGACCGTTTTTTCAAGGTCAAGGCCGGCAATCGTAAAACCGGCAACGCTAACAATATGCTGCCCGTCTGAATCCCCCATCTCCAAAGGCTCTAAGGATGACCCTTCCTGCAGGATAAAATCATTGTGGTAAGATTGATTCCAGTTACACATATCCCCGGGAACTAACCCGTTGAAGATTCCGCTGCGTAAACCCGCATCAGTAAATGTCTTAACCGTCTGGCTTCCGCCGGTGCTGGCGATAACGCCCCAGTCCGCCGGGATCCATGAAAACAGGGATGTCGGGTCGGTTAATCCTATCATCCCCGTTCCAGGTACGTCCAAAACAAATTGTATCGCCTGGGCGAATACGATTCTTGCCGCAGACGGGCCATGAACCGTATGGTAATCCAGATCATGAGCGGTTAGAAACACCCGCCCTGTAATCCCGGAAGCAAGCACGTCTGCAGATAATCCGGAATTATCGCCGCTGCTGTTCCACCCAACAATCAGGATGTCATGGGTATTCAAATCCGTCAAAGTGACGGGGGTTACCGAGGTTCTAAGCGTATAATTCGTAATACCCAATACAGCCATAGCGGCCTGAGTATCGCCACTGGAGGAATTGTATGGATCATAGACCAAAATATCATAGCTGCTAAAGTTCGGCAAAGAATTGGGTTCTTCACTCTGCAATGCCGCAGGTTCCGGTTCCCCAGATTCATCAGGAACATTCAGGAGAGGATTAACAGAACAAACCCCAAAACATGAACATAAGAGGATAAAACATAAAAACATTCTTATTGACAAAGCCTTGCTGTCTCGGCAATCAACCCATTTCCCCATCACACACCGTTTCCTTTCTCCAATCAAATATCCAACCCATCCCTATTTGATGCCCTTTACGCCCCGCAAGTACGCCTCTCAAAACCCACAAAAAAGAAGCATCGTTTAAAGTCCAGTGGACTATCAATATGAAATTTTCAAGCAAATATATATCTTGTTATGCCTATATCTTCTTAAATCCTTTTGAAAAATAAACAATCCTTCGCTTTGTATGTTTTCTTTATAATACAAAAACAGACTTACTTTGTCAATAGTTTTCCATTTCCGTGAATATCAGTATTGATATCGCATACAATAATAATGCCGTTTCTTAACATTCAAAAAGAGATATAAAAAGACTTTATGTTTTTACACAATATTTCATTTTGTTGGCAACTTTTCTCTCCCGGCCGACATATATATAGGCTGGGCTGAGGAAGGCCTGCCGGGAAGCAATTCCCGACCATGTTTGTAGTTTTACTATGAACTATGAACTACGAACTACGAACTTTTAAAACGAGGAGCAACAATGCAAAACAAACCCAATTCAGATATTCTTATATACTTGTATTCATGTATACTTGCATACTTGTTTCCCACCAAACGAACCCAATTCCCCTCGTCGCGCCTATGTCGGATTGCGTCACCCCGTGCGTTCTCGCGGCATAGAACCGGACCGTGTCCGGCCAAACGAACCCAATTTACCAGGGCTGCGGAGGAAGCACATCGTCCGGGCGAGAGTCTTCATTGCCTGGTCGGGGACTATCGGGTCTTGGACGATTTTCTCCGGGTGGCGGGCCGGGAGGGAACGGGCCGCGCATTCGCCGTCGGCGGCTTTGAAATTCATCGCGCCATTGAGCGAATTGTTCCGGCGTTAATACCATTTCCATCTCCGTAATTAGAGATTCCCGCTGGGCATCTATTTGTGCCTCAAACTCATTACGGATGGAGTCCATTGTCTGGAACTCTTTGGCGAAAATCGCCTCCACCTGCCCGGCCTGGATATCCGACAAGCCAAGCCGGCCTTGGATGTCCCGGGTGACTTCGGCTGCCATTTTCTTTGGCTGGGCCGGCGGACGGAATACCCGGTATTGAAAGAACAGGACCATCCCCCCCGCCCCGATGACAATGCCGGAAACGAAGATTACAACTGCAAGCAGAATTTGACGCACCGTTTTCCTGCGATGCAGCGAATGAGTCACCGGGTTTATCGGATTGACTGGATCTACCATAAGCTAATATCCTGTAATGGAATCATCATCTGGAATAAGGGATGTGCCAATACCTGCCAGGACTGAAGGCTGATAACAAGAACAATGGAGGCAGCAAGAACGGACAGCCCTCCAAACCAGCCCAGGACAATGATATCCTCCGCCGGGGCGGATTGAACTTCGGCCATAACCCGATCCGCAACATGAAAGGCTGGAGCCTGTTCCTGCAATGCCTGCTGCGCCAAGTGTTCTATTTTTCTTATGATATCCATCCCAATTTCTCCAAGAAACTGCCGTTTTCTGCAATCTTTCTCAATCTATTGCGAGCCCGCATGGCTCGCATCTTAACAGCGGCCCGTGACCAGCCCATACGCCTGGCGATTTCCGCCGTGTCGCAATGGTCAAAATACATCAGCGTCAGCACCAGCCGATCCGAAACGGAAAGACGGGCCAGCAGCAGGTGAACAATTTCCGCCGTCTCACAGGGCAGCATCGGTTTGTGGCTGGTCAGCGTGCCGCATTGTTCATCCCACAGGGATATGCATTGCATCGACTTATTCTGTTCTTTCCAGAATCGATAGCCTATTCGCGTTCCAATGGTTTTAAGCCATTGGATAAACGGCGCTTTGCCCCTGTAGCTTTTCAGGTTAAAAAAGGCTTCGACGAACACATCCTGCACCAGTCTTTCACACACGGCCTGATCCCGCGTAAACCGCCACATCAGACGGGACATTTCGACTTCATATTTTTGGACGAGGCTGCGATAGGCTTCGTTGTCGCCGGTTATAACCGCTTGTATGTATATTGCATCATCATTCACAACAGATTACAGCCTATCATTCCGATACGCTGTCAGGATTTTCCACTATGCTTTATTATAAGAATACGGTTTTGGTATTTCAACACGTTCCAATAAAAAAAACGCCCGCCATTTCCGCCTGGGCAGAAACAACGGGCCATCCGGAGTTGTATATCAATCTGTTACTGCAACAGTTGACTTTCGTCCTCGGACTGCTGAGGCGGAGGCGGCGGAACCATCCCACGCCTGGCTTCAAAATCATCCGACATCGACTGCAAAGCCGAACTCAGGTCAATGCCGTTTGCTTCAGCGGCCTGTTTCAGGGCGTCAGACGCCTGAGCCGCAAGAGTTTTGGCATCAAAATGGCCGCTCTGAATAGCCCCCATAATCATTTCACGAAATTCTTCCAATTCCTCGTCCGAAGCACCCGCGGCACGGGCCGCATCCACCAACTCCATAATCTCGCTGGCGGTGGTAGTTGAATCCTCGGAATCCTCATCAGACTCATCCCCGGCAGGCGGCGGAGGCGGAGGAGGCATCATCATCCCCTGTCGGGATTTGACTTCCTCGGCCATCGATTCGAGGGCAGAACTCAGGTCGATGCCGGTTTCTTCGGAGGCTTGTTTAAGGGCATCGGGTGCTTCCTGGGCCATCGCCACGGCGTCAAAGTTACCGTTTTTAATCGCTTCCATAATTTTGATACGAAAGGCCTCAAGGTCCTCATCCGAGGCCCCCTGTGCCTTGGCGGTCGAAACCAATTGGCCAATCAAACTGAATTGGGCCTTATCCGACTGGATGGTCGATTCACCTGCGGTTGTCTGACTGTTTCGGGTCACACTGCTGATACCCAGGATTTCCTGGATATTAAGACGATCACTTGACCCATTTATTGCGTCCACCATGACATTTTTCTCCTTTTCCAGAAATAGTACAATCCATTGATATTCAATATTCAGAATCTCGCCTTTTATACAACAAGCACAAAACCGAACAAAACCGGGTCGGCCGGCTAAATACAGAGCTTTCCTATACGATTACCCCTACTATTAGATAGAAGTGGAATCTGCGGGGAGCTGGGTAACGGGAAAAACAGAAAAATAAGGAAAATTATGATTTTTATCGGAAAATAACAGATGCAACGAGCTTTAGCCTGCCTGATTCCAGTGGATACATCCTGTTATCGTTGGATGTGTACGATGCCGTCGGTGACGGAGAGTCTGCCTTCGGCGAAAAGCTGGATGGCCTCGGGGTAGGCGATGCACTCCTGTTCAAAAACACGGGCGGCGAGTGTATCGGGGGTGTCGGTGTCATACGCAGGACAGGTCCGCTGGACGATGATGGGGCCGGTGTCGTACTCGCTGGTGCAGAAATGGACGGTGCAGCCGCTGACTTTACAGCCTTTTCGGAGGACGGCTTCGTGGACATGATGGCCCCACATGCCCTGGCCGCCGAAACTGGGAAGCAAGGCGGGGTGGATGTTCATGACGCGGTTTTCATACTGGGCGGGGATATGCCACAGACACAGCCAGCCGGCCTGAACGACCAGGTCAACGCCCGCGGCGTCGAGGGTTTGGGCGATTTGCGTGCTGAATTGATCGATTTCAGGATAATCTTTGACACGAATGATGGTCGGCTCAAAGCCCAGCTTGCGGGCCAGTTCCACACCTTTGATTTCGCGTCGGGAACAGATGACGCAGGCAATCTCGGCGGAGAGTTTGCCGGCCTTGATCAGCTTATCGAGATTGTCCATGGTCCGGCCCCCGCCGCTGATAAGCACGCCCAGACGAACGGGCTTGACTGCGGAGACGGTTTCCAAAGACAACTCGACGTCCTGCCTGGCATCCATGGCACGATTGGCCAGGGCATCGGCTTCTTTATTCTGTTCACGGGGGATATGGCGGGCCTGCCAGGATTGAAAACCGGCAAGTCGTTCCATGACCTGACAGAACAGTTCGCGGAGGTTGTCGCTTTTGACTTTGTACTGGCCGTGAATCTGGCGGATAATCAGTTCGCTGTCGCTGAGCAATTCAATTTGCGCGGCACCGGCAGCTTTAGCAGCTTCGAGGCCGCGGAGAATACCGTTGTATTCGGCGATGTTATTGGTGGTCTGATTAAGGAAAAACGCCTTGCCGCCGATGGTGCTGCCGGCGGAGTTCTTGAGAATATAAGCGGCTGCGGCCGGGCCTGGATTCCCGCGGCTGCCTCCATCGGTATAGACTGTCATCTTGGTCACGGCAGACCGCTCCTGTACTGCGATGGGTTATTCGCCTGAATCTTCGAGGACCAGAATGCGGGTGCAGTTGGAGCACCGCATGATTTCGTCCCTGTTGGACAGGACATTGACGATTTCGGCAGGAACGCCCATGAAACAGCCGCCGCAGCTATAGATTGCGGCATTTTCATCCGTTTGTTCCACCGTGGCGGTTGCCTCACCGTCGTAGGTTTCGGCGACACGTTTGAAAATCTGCAGGACTTCAACGGGCACCTTTTGAGCCATCAAGTCCCATTCTTTCTGGATAACGCTGACTTCTTTTTCGAGTTCCAGAGCTTTGCCTTCGGATTCGGAGCGTGTCTGTTCGAGTTTGATTTTCTGGTCTTCGATTTGCTTTTGAATGTCCAGACACTGAGCCTGATCGGCTTCGATATTTTTCATCAGCTCCAGAATCTGGGCTTCAAGTTTGGAGTCATCCGCTTTGGAGGTGTTGAGTTCGGTGAGAATGGCCGAATATTCTTTATTGGTGCGGGCAGTGTTCAGGGCGGAGCGAAGTTTGGTTAAATGCTCATCCCGTGACTTCAGTTCCAGTTCCAGTCGATCCGCCTGAATGCGGGTCAGTTTAATTTCCTCGTGTTTGGCCTCGAGGCCGCTTTGCAGAGTGCGAAGCTGATTTTCCTGAAAGAGCACACTTCTTCGGCAACGTGCCAGTTTATTTTGAACCGCACGCAGCCTGTTTTCTACCCGCTGCAGTTTAATTAAACCACGCAGTACTGGTCCCATCGAATATCCTTTTTAACTTGTGAATGTCGCGCCATATCTTATAAACAAATTATTATGACGAAAAACAGCCCCCCTGCAAGATAAATTTTGGCGGAATTTGGAACAATATAATTTTAAGAAAAGTTAATATTAGCAAATTTAATAATAAAGATTGGAAAAAAGAGGAAATTGCAATGCAACTTAGTTGCATTATTCTAAAGAACTGGTATAATTGCAGCAACAACCCTGTAACAGTATTACAGGGTCTGGATTGTCTGTATTTAATTATATTGGCCAAGACGATTACGCTATGTCAACAATTGCGGCAAAAGCGGTGGAGATGCTCAAGCAAGTCGGGGTAAGGCCGACGCGGGTGCGTGTGTCAATGCTGGAAGCGATGCTGGAGGCCGGTGAGCCGCTTGGCCGGGAGCAGATTGCCCAGCGGATGGGAGAGAACGCCAATAAGGTAACCCTGTATCGGACGCTGCATTCGCTGGTGGAGACGGGGATTGTTCACGCGGCGCTGATTCGGGAGCGGGTTCAATTGTATGAGCCTTCGCATCACTGCTCGAAACATCTGTGTCATCCGCATTTTGTTTGTACGGCCTGCCATAAGACCATCTGCCTGACGGAGGTTACGCCTCCGACGGTTGATCTGCCTGCGGGATTTCGACTCCGGCGGCAGCAGCTTCAAATGGAAGGCCTGTGCTCGACCTGTGCAATGGCTGAACATGAAACCTAATCGCTATAAACTCTGCATATTTGTTGTGCTGGCAAGCCTGCTGTGCCTGATGACGGGCATCACGCAGAGCCTGCATATTCGGGTCTGTCATCATCCGGAGGATACGGAGCATTCTGTCCCCTGCTCGGGCAACCATAACCGCCCGGATGAGTCGGGGTGCCGGATTTGTCAGATGCTGGCAGGCGATCAGAATTCGTATCGGCCGGATATTTCACCGACCTTTGTTTTTGGATTTGATGCTGGATATTGCTGCCTCTGTGGACAGCAAGCTATCGTTCTTTCGTTTACCCCATCCCCCAAAGCCAGCCGGGCCCCTCCGGTTCTATAAAATCATTCCATTTGTTTTAGCTGTTTTGATTATGCAGATTCGGTTGTGTCCGATTCTGCGTCCATTCTATTGACTTTCGATCCGGAAAGAGTTCTTTTCGGAGAAGGGATGATTTTATGAACAAGGTAGTTATGGCGGCTCTGGCCGTCTGTCTTATTGTGTCCAACACGGTTTTAGCTCATGATCACACCCATATCGGCCTGAATGCCGACGGCATTACGGGAACTGCGGACGATACGACTCTGTGGATTTTTGCAGAACCGCAGCAGCCGCAGTGGTCCACCATTTATATGACCCCGACCGGCGATGTTGTTAACGGCAAGGCGGTCTATGAGGCCCAACTGGACTGCTGGATGTCCGCCCACCCGGCCAGCGGGCTTTATCAGCTCGGCGGGTCTGACAGCAGCACGAAACCGGCCTGGCAGATAGCCCTGGAACGGGTGAGCTTTTCGTCGCTTGATTTTTATATGGAGTTGGAGACCACCGGGCAGGAGATATTGACTACCGACGGCGACCGGCTGGCGCTGGATCCCCTGTGGATGAGCGATCAATATAATGAAAACGGGACGCTGGGGGCATGGGGCTTTCATGCTCATACTGCGTTTTTGGCTTTGGCCGATGGGCCGGGGCAGACCTTTACGGCCCAGTTTCGGGTTGTCGATCAGGGAAATACCGGCTTTAACGCTTCGGACGTCTATACGATGACTTTTCAGACCATTCCGGAACCGGCCAGCCTGATGCTGCTGGGGCTTGGGGCCGCGGCTGTTCTCAAACGCCGGTCGGCTCGGGAGTAAAAGATGATTGTACAAGGACTATTCGTTTCGACGAACGTCCGCGGCCATCGCAGAATCCGGGGCGGGATCCATTCCCGCCCCTGTTTGGCCTATCTCCGGCGGGCATTTACACTGATTGAGTTACTGGTGGTGATCGCCATTGTCGCACTGCTTCTGGCGATTGCGGTGCCGTCGCTGAAGAAGGCTAAGGAGTCGGCCCGCAAGATGATTTGCCTGAGCAACGGCCGGCAGATGGGAATTGCCCTCTCGGCTTACCTGATGGAGCAGAAGGATCGTCTGCCGCCCAGTTCGTGTCATATCAGCAGACCGGAGCAGTACTGGCTGAATATTCTGACGGCCTATACCTCCGAGACCCTGCTGACGCGCTGCCCATCCGACCGTTCGAAACAATTTATCGACTGGACGGTGCCGCTTGAGGACCAGCCGAAAGATGCACGCTGGTCGAGTTTTGCTCTGAATGCCCTGCTGGACCCGCTGTGCCCGCAGACCAGGGGGTATTACCATGTTGCTTCGCGGATTCGCAGGCCGGGGTATTGCATTTATATCAGCGAGTCGCCGGACAGTTGGACGCGGTATGATCACATTCACCCGGAAAACTGGGGCTCGATGGAAGAGGCAAAAGCACAAATCGCCTGGGACCGGCACCGAAATTGTTCCAGTTATGTGTTTGTGGACGGCCATGCCGCGATGCTGGCGGTGGAACAGACCTGGGGCTGGCCGGGCGGAATGTGTTTGTGGTTTCCGCAATACGCACCGGGCTGGCCGCCGCTGGACGATTAGCTGTATTATACCCAACGGGTATGATTATTCCGCGGCGGCCACAGGCCGCTTTTATGCCGCCTGTATTCACAGGGTCAAGTTACCCTGCATAGCCGCGATGATAGTCTGCTGCTGGAAGCTGGCGACTGAAAGCTCTTTAGCCGCGACGAACCGGAAAATTTCAAGCAGGATCAGTATACAATAATGAATAAGGATTGTTACCATGATTCAAATACGATTGGCTTTGATTGGATGCATGTGTTGTTTCGGCTGTTCTCTGTGCATCGGCGACTGCCCGCTGGATCATTACCGGATTGGCTGCAATGCGGATGGGATTGCGGGGACACCGGATGATGATCAATTGTTCGTGGATTGTTCACAGATTTATCGGCATAGTGACCCATTGCATAGTTCCGACCCGACATGGCTGTTCTGGCATTATCCGATGTATTACAGCTCGCTTTACAGCCGCTACCAGATTGGCGAGCCGGGATTTGATGTCATCACCGATGATGCGGCCCGGCAACTGGTCGGGGCAGCCAACAGCGATTACTGCCTGTGGATTGAGTGCGTCCGGGTGCGGACGGGGCTGACGGCCCGCAATACCGGCTATGGAATCACACTCCAGCAGCCCGGGGACCGCTTCTGTCACAGCACGATGCCGGAATCGCATATTCATCTGCAATATCGGCTCAGCGCCCCGGCCGGGCAGACCATCAGCACACCTTACTGGATTACGTATCGTATTATTGACAGCCTGGGCAGGTATGAGGCTTCGGAGGAATTTACGCTGGTCTTCTTTGCCGATCCGCTGCCGGGGGATGTACTCGTGGACGGGACGGTGGACGGGAATGATCTGATGCGGCTGGCGGATTCCTGGCTGGCGGCTGGAAGCGGATATGAGAATGATTTTTATCAGCGGACGGATATCAATCGCGATGGGATTGTCAACCTGAGTGACCTGGCGGAACTGGGGCGATATTGGCTGATGAGTTTGAATTTATAACTCACCGTGATGAGGCGGAAATCCTGCTGAAATTTGCGGATACAGGGGGTTTTCTTTTTGGTTCGATGCGTTATAATAATAAGTCTTATGCGCGACTTATTAAAACAACTGATACGAACGGCACCGACCTCAGATAAAGGTGAAATTGAAACGGCACAGGTATTGCAGCAATTCCTGAGTCCATTGGGGATAGACTGCGAAATCGACTGCTGGGACGACAAGAACGCCAACTTTACGGCACGCATTGCGGGAAGCGGCGGCAGGCCTGCCCTGCTGTTTGCCGGACACCTGGATGTGGTGCCGCAGGGACAGGAGACGTGGGCGTTTCCGGCCTTTGAAGGGATTGAACAGGAGGGGAACATACTGGGACGCGGGGCAACGGATATGCTGGGGGGAATTGCGGCGGTCGCTGCGGCGGTGGCCGAGATTCACAACGAGGCCGGCTCTCTTGCGGGGGACTTGATTTTCAGCGGAACTGCCGCGGAGGAAACCACCAGCGTCGGCGTCAAGCGATTTGTGCGTGATGTGGAATCGACAATCGGGCCGCTGGCGGGGATTATTGTGCCGGAGCCGACGGGGATGCACATCATGCGGGCTCATCGGGGGATTTTATGGCTGAAGATAACGACCGTCGGCAAGACCGCCCATGGGTCGATGCCGCAGTTGGGGATTAATGCCATCGAGAAGATGGTAACGCTGATACAGAAGCTCCGCGAACACAAGATTAATTATCCCATGCATCCGCTGCTGGGCGGGTGCAGCATGAGCATCAACCAGATTGAAGGCGGACAGGCACCGAATATCGTGCCGGACCAGTGTTCAATTCGGGTGGATATCCGGACGCTGCCGGGACAGGCGCATAATGTGGTCATTCAGGACATTGAACGGCTGCTTGAACAGCTTAAACGGCATGACAAGGATTTCGATGCATCGATTTCGGTCGTGCGTTCGGTGCCGGCGCTGGAGACGGACGCGGATCATCCTTTCCTCAAACAGGTCTGCAAGGCATTGGGGACGGACGAGGTTCGTGCGGTCGGTTTTACCACGGACGGGCCATGGCTGGCACGGCTCAATGCGCCGGTAATTATCCTGGGGCCGGGGGACCCGGGGATGTGTCACAAGCCCAATGAGTATATCGCCATCGAGCAGCTTGAGCAGGCCAAAGAGGCGTATAAACGGATTATTCGGGAAGTGCTCAGTTAAACCACATTACTTGATGTCGATGACGTAGTTTTTCTCGAAGACCGACAGGAAATCATAGACGTCGTCAAAGTCTTCGATGCGGTCGTTTTCCTGTGAACTCATCCATTCGTGCTCAATCATCAGATAGACAATATCGCCCCAGTCGCGGGTGCGGCGGACGCCCCAGTGATTCAGCACCATCGCCGCCAGTCTGCCCCAGCGTTTACGGGCCAGGTCGGCCAGTCCCCAGGCCAGTTCCTGGCCGCTGACGTGACGCGGCTGGTCGGATTCTTCGTCCAGACGGAGTTTTTCGATGGTATGGCTCAGGCCTTCAAAGACAAACCTCACGGCGCGGGGGTCATACCGTCCGTCATCACGGGCAATCTGTTCGATACTGAGCTTGGCCAAGCCGGTTCTCCAAGAATGAGTTAATGAATGCGCTGGCCGGGCTTGCCGCCGGAATCGACAGACAGCAGGAAGACTTCGCTGCCGCCGGGGCCGGAGGCACAGACCATGCCTTCAGACAGGCCAAACCGCATCTTGCGGGGCTTAAGATTGGCCACGCAGACGACCAGCCGACCGACGAGGTCTTCGGGTTTGTAGGCCTTGGCGATGCCGGCAAAGACATGACGGATCACATCGCCGCCCAGGTCCAGTTCGAGACTGAGCAGCTTGTCGGCGCCTTCGACGGCGGAGGCCTTGAGCACGCGGGCAATCCGTAAATCCACTTTGGCAAAATCCTCTATGGTACATTCGGGGGCCAGGGGTTCATCCCATCCGGCGGGCAATGCGGTTTTTTGTTCTTCTGCTGCGGGGGCGGGCCCAGCAGCGGGCTGCTGCTCGGCGGGCTTGCTCTGTTCAATCATGGCTTCTACCTTTTCTTTGTCCACACGTTCCACAAGTCGTATAAAGTTTTTAATCGGTCGGTCTTCCAGCGTCGTTTCCACATCGGCAAAGGTCTGGGACGGGATGTCGAGGAAACGTTCGATTTTGTCGGCAAACGCAGGGATGACCGGTTTGAGATAAATCGTCAGAATCCGGACGGCGTTCAGGATTGTCGTCAGGGTAATGCGGGCTTGTTCCGGGTCGGTCTTGACCACCACCCAGGGCTGGTTTTCTTCGGTATATTTATTGCAGACATCGGCCATCGCAGTGACCCGGCGGACGACCGAGGCGTAATTCAATTGTTCATAATCGGCGATGATATCCTGTTTGGCCGCAGCCAGTGAGGCCAGCAGGTCTTTGCCGGCGGCGTCGAGCGAGCCGAGACGTCCATTGAGTTTACCGGTCAGCATCGGGCCGCAGCGGCTGGCGAGGTTGGCCAGTTTACCCACAAGGTCGGCGTTGACACGATTGATAAAATCATCGAGATTCAGGTCGATATCGCCGACGTCGCCGGACAGCTTGGAGGCGTAGTAGTATCGCAGGTATTCGGGGTCGAGATGCTCAAGATACGTGCGGGCCATGATAAAGGTGCCCTTGCTCTTGCTCATTTTCTGGCCGTTGACGGTCAGGAAGCCGTGAACAAACAGCTTGTCGGGCCTGCGGAGATCGGCGGCAAACAGCAGCGCCGGCCAGAACAACGCATGGAAATACATGATGTCCTTGCCGATAAAATGATAAATCTCGTAGTCGCCGCTGTTCCAGACTTTATCAAAATCCAGGCCGTTACGCTGGCAGTAATTCTTGCACGAGGCCATATAGCCGATGGGGGCATCCAGCCAGACGTAGAAATATTTATCCTTGTGGCCGGGGATTTCAAAACCGAAATACGGGCCGTCGCGGGAGATATCCCAATCCTTCAGACCGGCGGCAAACCATTCCTCCAGCTTGTTCTGGACCGAATCCTGGACGTAGCCGGCGGCAAACAATTGCTTGAGCCGGTCGGCGTAATCGGTCAGGCGGAAGAAGTAATGCGTGCTTTCCTTGAGCACCGGGGGCTTGCCGCTGACGGCGCTGACGGGATTAATCAATTCCGAGGCCTGATAATGCGCCCCGCAGACATCGCAGGAATCGCCGTATTGATTTTCGGCCTTGCAGCGCGGGCAGGTGCCCTTGATAAACCGGTCGGGCAGCCACATTTTTTCGTGGTCGTCATAGGCCTGCTGGATGCTTTTTTCCACAATCGATCCGGCGGCTTTGGCGCGTTCATAAATCAGGCAGCTCAGGTCGCGGTTTTCGGGCGAATGGGTCGTATAATAATTATCGAAGCCGACATGAAACGCGGTAAAATCCCGCAGATGTTCGCCGTGCATCCGAGCAATCAGGTCTTCGGGGCGAATGCCTTCATTCTTGGCCCGAATCATAATCGGGGTGCCGTGGGTATCATCGGCACAGAAATAATAGCAGGTATTGCCGCACAATTTCTGAAAGCGCACCCAGATATCGGTCTGGATATATTCGACCAGATGGCCGATATGAATCGGTCCGTTGGCGTAGGGCAGCGCCGAGGTCACAAGCATTTTTCGCGTCATGAATTTCCACCTTCCGGCTGCGGAGGGCGATTGGGCCGCTGGTTTTGATTCTGGTTGGGCCTGGGCCCGCCGTTATTACGATTGCCGGGATTGTTATTTCCGTTGTTGTTTTGAGAACGCTTCTTGAATTTTTTATTGCGATTTTTACCGCCGCCGGGACGGTCGGATTTCCCGCTGCGGTCCTGCTGGCCCTGCTGCTGCGGGCGGGACTGGGGCTGCGACTCCCGAGGGGGACGCTGCTGGCCGCCGCGAGGGCGATGTTCTTCGCTGCGCATCTGGCGGCTCAGATCCTCGATTTCTGTCGTCACCTCATCAACAGCGGTGATTTCTTTTTCGGAGATTTCCGGCTGCGGCTGGCTGACGACTTCTTTTTGCACTTCTTCTGCCGGGGCGAGCTTATTGAGTGCATTGATTTCATCGACGGGCCAGGCCTGTCGGTCGCCGTTTTCAAACTGCACCACAACAAGCTGGGTCAGAATCTGCACATCCACAACGCGTCCGACACCCTGCGCGGTGGTGACGGTCTCGCCTTTTTTGGGCAGACGTTCGCGGAGTTCCAGATAGGTCGCATCCTCATAGCGGAGGCAGCATTTGAGCCGTCCGCAATGGCCGCTGATTTTGGACGGGTCCAGCGTAGCCTTCTGCAGCTTGGCCATCCGCATATTCACGGGGGCCAGGATTTTCAGGAACCGTTTGCAGCAGCATTCCTGGCCGCAGGTTTCGTAATCACCGACCAGTTTGGCCTCGTCGCGGGAACCGATTTGCCGCAATTCGATGCGGGTCTGGTATTCACGGGCCATGCGTTTGACCAGTTCGCGGAAGTCCACCCGCCCCTCGCTGGTGAAATAAATGACCACGCGTTCGCCGCCAAACAGATGCTCGGCCTCGATAATCTTCATGGGCAGATTCAGTTCAGCGGCCAGTTTTTCACAGGTTTTGGCTTCCTGAACGGCGGAGATTTCCAGATGCTGCTGTTCACGCAGGTCTTCGGGCGTGGCAAAACGCACAAACGTTCCGGTTTCAGCAATGACCGGCTGACCGGTTTCGGTGGGGCCGAAATACTCTTCGACCTGCTCAGGGGTACTTTTGAACTGGCCCGAACGATAATTGCCAACACCGACAAGCTGCCCCAGTTCCAGGCCACGGCTGGTCTTGATGACCACATGCGGGCGGGTACGGGGGATGTTCGTTTCGTTATGTTCACACCAGCCGAGCGTTCCCATCTTGCCGAATCGAACCAGCATGAGCTTTCGAGGCGGCGGTGTTTTCTGCTTGGCTGTATTGTCTGGTTGTGTCATTCCTATTCTCGCTATATTTTATCGCATTACTCGTCTTTACCAAATACCTTTTCGGCTTCAATCAAGACACAGAGGTCGATAGTATATCCAATCCGGCCAGATTAAACAATAACCCTTCGAAAATCAGCTTCTCATTGACGCTGCTGTCGATCCATTGTATCTTTTGTTGACATTGCAGGACCACTTTTGCGGCCCGGTCATAATCGAGCCGGCCGGCCAAGCTTCGTATGGAATCGACCTGATCATTGTTGACCAGCCCCTGCGACAGACCCAACAAAAGCCGCATCGCATCATAAACAGCCCATTGCATCATCTGGATAATCAGTTTCTGCCCGCGGCGGTTGATGTCGGTGGAGCTGACCTGGCCTGCTGTTTTGCCCAGGGCACCGCTGACTGCCTTGGCGGCCTGAGAGAGCCACTCGGACAGTTCGAGGGTATTGGCCAATTGAAATTCGCCCAGCCGCAGGACGAGGTCTTTTTTGATATCATAGACGCTTTTGCCGTCGCACTCGAGCCGGGCCCAGGTCAGGGCCTGCCCGAGTGAGCCGTCACTGAAACCCGCCCAGTAGCCGGCGGCTGCGGGAGTGATGCCATGCTGTTTGAGAGCGGCCATGATATGGTCCCGATCCACGGCACCGAAGCGGACAATCTGGCAGCGGGAATGAATCGTCGGCAGCAGGGATTCGGTTTTGGAGCACAGCAGAATAATCACGCAAAATGACGGCGGCTCTTCGAGGGTCTTGAGCAGTGCGTTCTGGCCGGGGATATTGAGTTTTTCGGCCTCGTGTATTACATAGACGACGTACTCCGATTCCTGCGGTTTGGAGGCCACTTTTTCGATCAGAAATTCGCGGATGACGTCAATCGGCATATCCAGCGGGGGCTTGCGGTTTTTGCCATCGCGTGTGAAAGAGAGCAATTCCTTGGAAATCGAGATATAGTCCGGGTGTCCTTCGCCTTCGAACAGGCGGCAGGAGGGACAGACGCCGCAACTGTCATAAAATGAACCCGCGGGCGTTTGTTTATGCACGCGGTTGCGGCACAGGAGCATTTTGGCCCAGGCTTTGGCGGTCGCGGCCCGCCCGACGCCATCAGCGCCGGCAAAGATATAGGCATGAGCCATTTTACCGGCGGCAAAGGCATGCTGAAGCTGGCCAATGGCCTTATCCTGACAGAAGATGGACTGCAATGAGGCGGCCTGTGTTGTCATTTCCCCTGCCCGCCAAAACAGCCTTCAAGGATGACACGAATATGGTTTTGAACCTCCACGGCACAGCGTGTCGCATCGACTTTGAAAATGCCGCTGTAGTGGTCACACAGTTCGAGGAAGCCCTCGCGGACGCGCTGGTGATAGCCGCCTCCTTTTTGTTCCATGCGGTCCAGCGGGCGGTTCATGCGGGCGGCGGCCGTCTGGGTATCAACATCCAGGATAATCGTCGCGTCCGGCCAGACCCGTTCCAGTGATTCTTCGGCGATGCGGACGACCTTTTCGACCCCAAAGCCGCCGGCACGTCCCTGATAGGCACAGGTACTGGACAGCCAGCGGTCCATCAGGACACAGGCTCCGGTTTTCAGGGCCGGGCCGATGCATTCTTTCCACAACTGGGCCCGGGCCGCCATATACAGCAGGACCTCGACATTGTCCCCCATCGCCGTGTGAGCGGGGTCCAGCAGAATCGTGCGGATTTGCTCGCCGATGGCCGTTGTGCCGGGATCGCGGAAACAGACCACCTCGGCGCCGCAGCCCTGGATCCACTCCGACAGCAGCTTCTGCTGGGTGGTCTTGCCGCAGCCATCCGGGCCGTCCAGTACGATAAATTTTCCGTGAAAATCAGGACTCATCGTTTTCGCCTTCCGTTTGCTGCCGGGAGGGTTTGGGAATCCGCCACAACACTTCCAGCATTGCCGACAAAAATATCGCAATCACACCAATCGACATCACGATCGATTGCACCGCCAGCAAAGGATAATACAGCAAATCGCCCCGATGTACAAGACCCGATAGCGATTCCACCGCCCCCACCGCTACAAAGAAAACCACCGCAATCGAAAGGAAGGCTTTCATTTCCCACAGGTTCAGCAGCCGGATAGCCCGGACGGATTCGAGCGGGCTGATATCCTTAGCCAGAACAACGGCGGGGACAAAATAGAAGGGCTTAAGGAATATGACCCAGGCGGTCAAAAGACTGACGATCTGAACCCAGGCTGGGGCGTTATTCATAGCGGCGCTGCCATAAAAGGACAGCGTCAGCACGACCTGCAGTACAGAAGCCACCAGGATCAGCAGCAGCATTAATATAATCTGAAACGCAAAGAGTTTCCAGAAATACCATCGTCCGGTGACCAGCAATTGCCCCGGAGGAATCGGCTGGGCCTGGCTGACCGCGATGGTACGCAAAAACCCCCACAGCATCATCTGACTGATAATTCCCAGCGCGGCAACTCCCATACCCAATAAAAACTGAGCACCTGAAAACTGCTGCTGTTCGTCCGGTGTTTGCGGCACTTCAATATCCCCGAACAGAAACAAGGCACAGGCATGGAACACCAGTATCATCAGCAGTTCCGGCCAGCGGGATTTAACAATATCCATTATTTTCATTATTTATAATTACTTCTTTCTACTTCGCCAGAGGTAAACGCCGGCAAGGACAATTCCTGTAATTCCAAATACAGCGGGCAGCAAACCGAACACTGCATAGATTGCCAAAAACCGGCCGGAAACATCATCAATAAAAGCATTCCGCCAACTTCATTTTATAATTCCACTGAACCATCCGGGCATCCTATTACCTTAGAATGTTACAGTGTTACACTATCAAATTAATTCGACCTCAGCCGCACTTTGCCGGCACCGACGACCGATTCGAGCTTGTGATAAAAATCCGCATCCGGCCGGACCGAAAGGCTCCGGTCGGCGATGGCGACAATCTGAAAACCGCCGGTCTGAACCCGCACATGCAGCGGGCTTTTGCCGCGATGGGTGCTGCACAGGCTCTTGATGCGATTGATTTTTTCCTCGCTGATTTCGTGGCTGAACAGGTTGATCCAGACCTGGGCGGCCAGCTTATCGACCACGTCTTCCAGGCCAATCAGTTCATCGGCCAGGATATTGGGGTTTTCGCGGCGGGTATCGACCTTGCCGCGCACAAAAACAACCTTGTCCACCTCGACCATGGCACCGAAATTTTCATAGGCCTTGGGAAACAGCACCACTTCGCATTTGCCCTGCAGGTCTTCCAGTTCCAGTACGGCCATTTTCTGCCCGGCGGTCTTGCCGTTGCGGGTCAGCATCGTCCGCACCTTGCTGATCATGCCGCCGATGACGACCTCGGCACCTTCCTTCATCCCCGACAGACGGGCGGTGTTGCAGGTCGAATAAGCATCAATCTGCTCGGCGTATTTGCTCAGCGGGTTGCTGGTGACATAAAAACCGAGGACTTCCTTTTCATAAACCAGCATCTGCGTTTCGGGCCACGGCGGTACATCGGGCAGAGTCTGGGCATCGGATTTGTCGTCGCCAAAGCCGCCTGCACCGAAGAAATTCATCTGCCCGCGCTGAGTATCGACCTGCATCGAGGCCCCGGCCTGCATGGCCTTTTCGAGGGCAGCCATCATCTGGGCGCGGCTGCCGCCGAGATTGTCGAACGCGCCGGCTTTGATGAGGGCTTCCATGACCTGCTTGTTGACAGCCCGCAAATCCACGTTCTCGCAGAAGTGGAACAGGCTCTTGAACCGCCCTGCTTTCTGGCGGGCGGCGATAATCTGTTCGACGGCTTTGGCCCCGACGCCTTTGACGGCGGCCAGGCCGAACCGAATCACACTGCCCGAGGTGGCACCGTGTTCTTTGTTATAAACGACGGTAAAATCGACAAAGCTTTCGTTGATTTCCGGCGGCAGGACTTCGATGCCCATACCGCGGCACTCGCCGATATACTCGACGACTTTGTCGGTATCGCCCATTTCGTAGGTCAGCAGCGCCGCCATGAATTCGACCGGATAATAGGTCTTCAGCCAGGCGGTCTGATAGGCCACAAAGGAATAGCGGGTTGCGTGGCTTTTGTTGAAGCCGTAGCCGGCAAACCGTTCAATCAATTCGAAGATTTCTTCGGCCACCGTTTCGGTCAGGCCCTTTTTGACGCAGCCTTCGACGAATAATTTCCTGGCCGAGGCAATCTTGTCCAGCATCTTTTTACCGATGGCTTTAATCAGCCCATACGCCTCACGCAGCGGGATATCGCCCAGCCGGTTGCAGATGCGCATGACCTGTTCCTGATAGACCATGATGCCGAAAGTTTCTTCGAGCACTTCCCGCATAATCGGGTGAGGGACGGTCCATTTGCCGCCGTGCTTGCGGTCGATATAATCAGGAATCAGGGCCATCGGGCCGGGACGATACAGCGCGTTGGCCGCGATGAGGTCTTCCAGCCGGTCGGGCTTGAGCTTCATGAGCATGTCCTGCATGCCGCCGGATTCAAACTGGAACACGCCCTTGGTTTTGCCCTTGGCGAAGACCTCCTGATAGACCTTCTGGTCGGTGATATCGATTTTTTCGATGTCGATTTTTTTGTTGTGTATCTGTTCGATTAAATCCACCGCCCGCTGGATGATGCTCAGTGTCCGCAGGCCCAGAAAGTCCATCTTCAGCAGGCCGACTTTTTCGACCATCGGACCTTCAAACTGCGTAATCAGGTCGTCCGAATCGCCCTGCTTATACAGCGGTAGGAAATTGGTCAGCGGCGCATCGGCAATGACCACGCCGCAGGCATGAACCGAGGCATGGCGGCAAAGACCCTCCAGCCTCTTGGCCACGTCGATGACTTCCTGATAATGCGGGTTTTCGTCATAGGCCTTCTTCAAATCCGGCTCGACATCCAGCGCCTTGTCGAGGGTCATCTTCAATTCCATCGGCACCAGCTTGGCCAGCTTATCCGCTTCGGCCAGCGGCACATCCATCACCCGGCAGACATCGCGGATCGCCGCACGGGCTTTCATCGTTCCAAAGGTGATAATCTGCGCGATATGACCATACTTGCCGCGGACGTATTCGAGCACCCGCCCGCGTCCATCCTGGCAGATGTCAATATCGATATCAGGCATCTCGGTACGCTGCGGGTCCATAAATCGCTCGAACAGCAAATCGTAGCGAATCGGGTCCACATCGCAGACCCCCAGGCAATAGCCCACCACCGTGCCGACGGCGCTTCCTCTGGCTCCCACGGGAATGTTATTGGCACGGGCGTAATTGCAGAAATCCCAGACAATCAGAAAATAGCTGGCAAAGCCCTTGCCCGAAATTACCTCCAGCTCCCGTTCGATACGCTCCCGGATTTCCGGGGTTACAGTTCCATACTGCCGTTTGGCGCCTTCGTACACCAGCCGGGAAAGGTAATCCTCCGGCGTGCTGCCGTCGGGGGGGGTATATTTAGGCGCGTGGCGGCTTTTCAAATCCAGTTCCACATTGCACCGCCTGGCAATCTCCAGCGTCAAATCGCAGGCATGGAGTGCATACGGGAAAAGCTGCCGCATTTCGTCCGGACTTTTCAGATATACATCCGGGGGATACACCATCCGCTCGGGGTCGTTGACTTTCTTGCCGGTGCTGATGCAGCACAGGGCATTATGGGCCTTATAATCTTCGGCCTCCAGAAAATGCACATCGTTGGTTGCAACGACGCCGACACCCATCCGCTGGGCAAGGTCAGCCATCATTTGGCCTAATTGCGGATGTTCATTGGGTTCATGTTCCTGAATCTCGACAAAAAAACGTTCGGTTCCAAAGATTTTAAGATATTGTTCAATCGCCCTGCGGGCCGCGTCTTCGCCGCCCTGAAGCAACTGCACCGGTACTTCCCCGGCAATGCAGGCCGAGGTGCAAATCAGGCCTTCGTTAAACTGGGCAAGGACTTCCTTGTCGATACGCGGACGGTAGTAAAAACCTTCGGTATATCCAATACTGCTTAACTTCATCAGGTTTTTATAGCCGGTGTTGTTTTCAGCCAGCAGCAGCAGGTGATAGGCGTTTTCCTTGACGCCGCCGCCTTTCTGCTTTTCAAAGCGCGAGTCGGGTGCGATATAGGCTTCCATCCCGATAATGGGCTTGACGCCGGTCTTTTGGGCGGCGGTATAAAATTCGACCGCCCCGAACATATTGCCATGGTCGGTCATCGCAACCGAATCCATTCCGAGCGTCTGACACCGCTTGAACAGCCGGTCGAAAGAAATCGCCCCATCCAGAAGCGAGTATTGAGTATGTAAATGCAGATGGGAAAAACCTTTATCTGCCATAGTGTCTCCATAAATAAACGTTGCTTTTCATCGCGGCAATCATAGACCTTTTCCGGCATAAAGTCAATTAAAGACTCCGGTCTGGCGCAATATCCGGGACAGACCCGTATCCATACAGAGTAATTCGGCCTGAGATTATCGCATAGAAGGGGTATCAATAAAAAAAACCGCCGGCGTATTGCCGGCGGGCTTTGAGAAATCGTAAAATTAACTCGTCTTTATTGTTAATTTGTCGTGGTTTCGGTCTTTGCAGCACTATCTGTTTTGGGCGTGTTTTCAGCAGCAGGAGTGGTTGTAGTCTGACCGCCCTGTCTTGTGCGACCCGGCCGATTCTGCCCCTGATCCTGGCCCTGACCTTGCTGCTGCCCCGCGGCACCCTGCTGCTGGCGCTGTCTCATCAATTCGGTGAACTCAGCACGGCGGCGGTCTGCTTCTTCGGTCTGCTTTTTGTATTCTTCATTTCGCTTGTCTATCATTTTCTGGATGGCAGCGACTGTCTTGGTGGCATTTTCACTTTCGGCGATTTTCTTGAGGTCTTCCAATTCCTTGACGGCTTCTTCATGCTGCTGCTGACGACGCTGCTGGGCATTCTGGTACATTTCCTGAGCGGTGCCGGCGGCCTGACCACGTGAGGCGGGGACGCGACTGCGAATATCCTGGCGAATACGCTGTTCTTCGGGATCGATATTTGTGATGATCTGACGACTCGGGCTGGTACGAGGCTGGGCCGGCTGGGCTGTTGTTTGGTCTTTCTTTTCGGTCGTTTGTTCTTCAGCGGCCCAGGCTGCCAGTGATATGGTCATAACAGCGACTGCGGCTAATCCTAAAAACATCTTTTTCATACTTAATTCTCCATTCTTTCCTATCTTGATTTTTCTTTATTGGCACAAATTAGGCCATTTTCAACTTATACCCACATTTCAGATGTCAGACGCCCGAAAATGGGCATCCTATTGCTGAAAATTATTTTATCGACTTTCGATAGCCAAGTCCCTCAAAAATCGCAATGATTTGTCCGGTCTCATCGGTGATTTTGGCATGATAGGAGCCGACCCGGCCTTTTTCATTGACTTCCCGTGCCTCGGCATACAGCGTCTTTGATTCCGTGCTTTTGAGATAAGATATATTCACATTCAGAGCAACCGTCGGAACCCCTCGATAGTTGGCTGCGGCGGCAAAGGCCACATCTGCCAGCGCGAAGATAATTCCCCCGTGAGGCATATTTAATCCATTGAGGTGATGGTCGGCAAGTGTGACTTTGGTTTTGGCAAATCCTTCACCCACCTCAATCAACTCGACGCCACAATGCCGGGCAAACGTGTCCTTGAGGATAAACTCCTGTATCATCCATGCCACCTTTTCCGCGGCGGATTCAGCCGAATCACGCCGCTTAACTGTCGATGAATAGACCCAGAGGATTACGATTCCTGATTGGCCGTATGCACGACCACCGTGGAATCATCCATCTTCTGGTCGGTTTCCATCCCTTCAAATTTCAGGTGATCTTCGTCCTGAACACTGATGCGAATAAGCTTCTTGCCTTTGAATTTGCCGCGCAGCAGGTCTTCGGACAGCGGGTCTTCGATATACCGCTCGATTGCCCGACGCAGCGGACGCGCACCGAATTCGGGATTATACCCCTTGTCGATGAGGAATTCCTTGGCGCTATGGTCCAGTTCCAGATGCAGACCGTGCTCCAGCAGCCGCTTGAAGACCTTGTTCAGTTCGTAATCCACAATTGTCTGCAGGTCGTCGCGGGTCAGCGGACGGAAGACAATCTGGCCGTCCAGGCGGTTCAGGAATTCGGGGCGGAAGTGCCGTTCGATTTCCTTGTCCAGCATTTCCTTCATCTTTTCATAATTGGCCTGCTCGGTCCGTTTTCCGAAACCAAAGCCGGATTGATTTTTAATCAGGTCGGCGCCGATGTTGCTGGTCATAATCAGGATGACGTTCTTGAAGTCCACATGGCGGCCGAACGAGTCGGTCAGGCGGCCTTCTTCCATAATCTGCAGCAGCATATTATAGACGTCCGAATGCGCCTTTTCGATTTCGTCCAGCAGCAGCACGGCGTACGGCCTGCGGCGAATGCGCTCGGTAAGCTGGCCGCCTTCTTCGTAGCCGACATATCCGGGAGGAGCACCAATCAGACGGCTGACATTGTGCTTTTCCATGTATTCGCTCATGTCGATCTGGATCATCGCATCGGCATCGCCAAACATGAATTCAGCGAGGGCACGGGCCAGCAGGGTCTTGCCGACACCGCTGGGGCCGATAAAGATAAAGCTGCCCATCGGACGATTCGGGTCTTTGAGACCGCTGCGGCTGCGGCGGACGGCCTTGGCGATGGCGTTGATGGCCTCATCCTGCGAAACCACTTTCTTGTGCAGTTCGGCTTCCAGCTCCAGCAGCTTCTGAGCTTCTTCTTTTTCCAGGCGGGTCAGCGGCACGCCGGTCATCTTGCTGACGACTTCGGCGACGACTTCGATATCGACTTCGCCGATGACCTCGTCGTTCTTTTCCTGCCATTGGCGCTGAATCTCGGCCTTTTCGTCGAGAATCCGCTGAATATCATCACGCAGTGCGGCCGCCCGTTCATAATCGGCGTTGCGCACGGCTTCATCTTTTTCCAACTGCAGTTTTTCGATGCGGGCCTCAAATTCCGCCAGGTCCGGCGGCGGGGTCATGTTTTTCAGACGCACGCGGGCACCCGCCTCGTCGATGACATCAATCGCCTTGTCCGGCAGACAGCGGCCCGAGATATAACGGCTGGACAGCTCCACCGCCTGGAACAGGGCTTCATCGGTGAATTTCACACGGTGATGCTTTTCATAGCGGTCACGCAGCCCCTTGAGAATCTGCACCGCTTCATCTTTGCTTGGGGGTTCCACAATAATCGTCTGGAAGCGGCGTTCCAGCGCGGCATCCTTTTCGATATACTTGCGGTATTCGTCGAAGGTCGTCGCACCGATGCACTGCACCTCGCCGCGGGCAAGGGCGGGCTTGAGCACGTTGGAGGCGTCAATGGCGCCTTCCGCCCCGCCGGCACCGACCAGCGTATGCAGTTCATCGACAAACAGAATCACATTGGCCGCACGACGGACTTCGTTAATCACAGCCTTGATGCGTTCTTCAAACTGACCGCGATATTTGGTCCCGGCCACCATCATGGCCAGATCCAATACCACAATGCGTTTTTCTTTCAGAATTTCAGGTACTTTGTGATGATCAATTTGCTGGGCCAGACCTTCGACAATCGCTGTCTTGCCGACGCCGGCTTCACCCAGCAGCACCGGATTATTTTTAGTTCTGCGGCAGAGAATCTGAATCAAACGCTCAATTTCATTGGACCGTCCGATAACCGGATCCAGTTCACCCTTGGCAGCAAGCTCGGTTAAATCACGACCGAAGCTGTCCAGCGCCGGGGTCTTGCTCTTGGGCTTGACGCCGGCGGTCGTTCCGCCATTGGCGGGCGGGTTCATCTTCATGCCCATCGGAGGATAGGTGCCTGCGTTATCTTCCACGCCTGCACCCAGCAGGTTGAGGACTTCCTGGCGGACGTCTTCCAGTTTCAGTCCGAGACTCATAATCACCTGGGCGGCAATGCCTTCGGTTTCTCGTAGAAGACCCAGCAGGATATGCTCGGTACCCACATAATTGTGGTTGAGCGAACGGGCTTCCTCAATGGCGTATTCAATCACTTTCTTGGCACGGGGTGTCTGGGGCAGCTTGCCCATGGTCACCATATCCGGGCCGCTCTTGACCAGCTTTTCAATTTCCAGACGCAGCTTCTTGATGTCCACGTCCAGATTCTTCAACACCTGTGCACCCACTCCACTGCCTTCTTTAACCAGGCCAAGGAGGATGTGCTCGGTGCCGATGTATTCGTGGTTAAAACGCTGAGCCTCCTGATTGGCCAGCGCCATCACTTTTCTTGCACGGTCGGTAAAACGTTCGAACATAGATATTTCCTTTGATTGCCCGGTTGCCAGGCGGTAAATTCAGGCATTTATCTGCCGTCTTTTACCGCAATTATTCCATTTCCACTTCAATTTCTATTCTTTTCTCATCCACTTTTTAATCACACTGTAGGCTATTGTAGGCCATTTGGGCAGAGCTGTCAAATTCTGCTTTATCCCCCATTTGGACGGCCTCAATACTATACCCCATACTATCAATCTTGTTCGTTCCCATAAAATCAGTCTTTTTCCTGCATTCTGCGATTTTCAGTGCCGTTAAAGTATTCTTTTCGAAGACAACACACTGTACCTGACGTCCTGTTTAGACTTTACCTGTATTGAAAATCCACTCTTTATATCGACAAAATACAAGCCTCACTTTGAATTCCAACCGGCAAAAATTGAAAATGATTCTGCATATATATTATGGACAATATATAGCCTGTATGCCCACAGGCAGCACGTTACAAGATGTCGGCTTTTCGCAATTATTTTGAGAAAATCCATATTTTCCCATGCAGCTTTTTGGATGCGGGGGACTATAATTTCTGCAAGGCGTCCATGAGGACGTCATAAAACAGCTCACTCAACACGATTGCGAGGGACAAGTATGACACACCAACACACCCACTGTGCAGGGCACAGCTGCTCCTGCTGCACGTCGAAAACCTGTCATCTGTTGAACCGGAGAGATTTTCTGGGCATGGCGGGAATGGGGCTGGCCGCTGCCGCGATTGGAAGTTCGGCCATGAGTTCCATGGCTGCTGCGATGGGCAATACGGAGTATCTTCCGCCGGCCCCGCGAAAACTGGTTGTCCAGCCTGTGCTGACGGCGGCACTTTCACAGCGGCGGGAGAAAACATCCTGGCGAAACTGGGGCGGTTTTCACACCCAGCAGGATATTTCCGATGAACAGCAGCGGATTCAAAAAGAACTGGATAGTCTTGGCGGCAAGGCGGAATTCGGGCTGGAGATTCGACCGCTCGTTACCCTGAATGATAAAAACAAGGCCGCCGAAGTCGCCAAACAGGATCACGATGTAACCCTGATTTATGCAGCCACCTCCTGGGTGGATGTCCTTGAGACGCTGACCAACCCGGCCAAATGGACGATGATGTTCCTGCGGCACAAGTCCGGGCCGGTCTATTTGTGGTATGAAGTTGCCCACAACCGCTACCTCCGCAAAACCGTGGACCAGTTCGGTCAGCCGGGCGTGAATCATCAGGATGTGGTGGTGGACAGCACGGATGAACTGCTCTGGCGGATGCGGGCACTGTATGGACTGAAAAATACCCTCGGCAAAAAAATCGTCTGCATTGGCGGAGCGGCCGGCTGGGGTGAAGGCGGACAAAAGGCGCCGGATATCGCAAAGACTGCCTGGAAGATGGATTTGCAGTCCGTGGATTATCCCGCCCTGCAGGTCATGATTGACAAAGCCCGTCAGAATTCCGAACTGGTCAGGCGGTGCAATGATGAGGCCGCTAAACTGCTCAAGCAAAACGGCGTATCCATCGACACGAATCCGGAATTTCTGGGCAAATCGTTTTTGCTGACCCGGGTCTTCACGGAATTGATGCAGCAGGCGGGAACCGATGCCATCACCATCAATAACTGCATGGGGACGATTATGGGAGCCTCGGAAACCACGGCGTGTATGCCGCTGAGCCTGCTCAACGACACCGGCTTTTCAGCGTACTGCGAGTCGGATTTTGTCGCCATTCCATCGGGCCTGCTGCTGCATTATATCTCATCGAAACCGATATTCTTCAACGATCCAACCTATCCGCATGACGGCATGGTCACGCTGGCCCATTGTACCGGCCCGCGAAAAATGGACGGGCAAAATCTCGAGCCGGTTAAAATCCTGACGCATTTCGAATCGGATTACGGCGCCGCCCCCAAAGTTGAAATGAAACTGGGTCAGAAGATTACCGTCATCGACCCCGACTTCGACAACAAACAGCATCTTGGCTTTGAAGGGGAAATTATCGATAATCCCTTCCTTGATATCTGCCGGACTCAGATCGATGTTCAGATTAAAGGCAGTGTCGATACGCTCAATGAACAAACGCGGGGATTCCACTGGAACGCCTGCTACGGCAATTACCTCAAAGAATATGGGTATGCCCTGCGCAAAGTCGGAGTCAACTGGATGAACTTAACCGTCTAAATGGAAACAAAAAACCAGGCTGCCGAAAGACATCGGCAGCCTGGTTTGGATTGTATAGCCAATCTTAAATCGTCATTGCACAATCGGCTGCTGGGCAGACAGGACTTTGCCGGCGATATAATCGGTAAACCGAACTTTGACCGTCAGACCTTTCTCATCGCCTTTGACGATTTGATCCACTGGAAAACTGAGACGGTAAAAACTGCTCATCAATGTTCCGGCCCAAAGCGTTTTCAACTGCTCCGGCTCAACGACCCATTGTTTGAGCAAAGCCCCCTGCGGATTGGACGAGTCCAGATTCCACAACTCCACCTCCACTCGCCCGGGCGCCTTGACTTTATCCTGCAAGGAATCAATCGGTTCCAGGTAAATCGCCAGGGTCTCTTTGGAGCCATTGTTGTCTTTATCGTACAGGCCGGAGCGGCTGCCGATCTCGATTTTAGTCAGAATGTCGAGACTTGCTGCACGCTGTTGTCCATCAATCGCCTGCAGCGTCTGGACCTGCTGACGGAGCTGCTGATTTTCTTTTTCGAGTGATTCGGCTCGGGCAGTCAGCACATCTTTTTCACCGTTGAGGCTTTTGACCTGTCCCCAGAGGGAGTCATTCGGGTCCGAGCTGGAACATCCGCCCAGAACCATCCCCACTGCCAACAAGGCCCAATACACTCTGGTCATAAGTCCGCCTGCTTTATGAATCGAGGATTTATTCTTCGATCTTACTGTGTTTGATTTCCGGTTCTTTACGCAGAATCGCATCGGCCAGGCCGTACTGAACGGATTCTTCGGCTTCCAGCCAGAGGTTGCGGTCGCAGTCTTTCTGAATCTGTGCCACGTCCTTGCCGGTATGCTCGGCCAGAATCTGATACAGCCGGCTGCGCAGTCGCAGGATTTCCCGGGCTTCGATTTCCAGGTCCGTCGCCGGAGCCACCATTTCGCCGTGCAGCAGAGGCTGATGCAGGAGAACGCGGCTGTTGGGCAGGATGAACCGCTTGCCCTTTTCGCCGCCGGCAAACAGCACCGCCCCCATGCTGGCGGCCTGCCCTACGCAGTACGTCGCCACCGGGCAGCGAAGAAAACGCATCGTATCGTAAATTGCAAGGCCGGCAGTAATTGAACCGCCGGGGGAATTGATATAGAAATGAATATCCGAATTGCTGTCTTCATTGCTCAAAAACAGCATCTGCGCGACAATCAGGTTGGCCGTGTCATCATCGACCTGGCTGCCGAGGAAGACGATGCGGTCTTTGAGCAGCCGTGAATAGATATCATACGCCCGCTCGCCGCGGCCGGTCTTTTCAATTACAATCGGTACCAGGTTATTGGAAAAGGTCATAGTCGCCTCGTTATTTCAAGCCGAAATTCGGCGGTTATTTCTTGTCTTCTTTCTTTTCGTCCTGCTCGCGGAGCACGTCGTCAATCAGACCCCAGGTCTTGGCTTCTTCGGCGGACATGTATTTATCGCGCTCGGTCTCCTCGGCCAGTTTTTCCTGGGTCAGGCCGGTGTGTTTGGCAAGCACTTCATTAATCATCTTCTTGGATTTGATGATTTCCTCGGCCTGAATGCGAATATCTTCGGCCTGACCAGTCACACCACCCCACGGCTGATGCAGCATAATCTTGGCATGAGGCAGGGCATGACGCCGTCCCTTGGTGCCGGCCGCCAGAATCACCGCCCCGCCGGACTGGGCTCGACCGATGCAGTAGGTCGCAACCGGGGAACCAATAAACCGTATCGTGTCGTAAATCGCCATCGTATCATCCACTGAACCACCCGGCGAATTAATATACAGACTGATTTCCACGCCGCGTTTGAGATTATCCAGATACAAAAGCTTCATAATCACTTCTGCTGCAAGCCGATAGGATATCTCACCTATCAGGAACACAATCCGGTTTTCCAGCAGCAGGTCATCCAGTGTCATTTCACGGGTTCGCTGATACTGAACCTGAAGGCGGGCATCGGGCATCAGCAGTTTGCTGTCGTGCTCGAACTTGTTTGAGGGCTGATAAATCATCCAGACTCCTTTTTGGCTTTTCTATTTGCTTTTTTACGTTTTTCTCGGACGAGGGCCTGTAGAGACCACGCATTCCGGACGAATATTCCTGTCTTTATATCGGAAAAAGACGGCCTTGACTTTCCATTTTCTTCAAAATCAGTCGGGTTTTCCCGGCCGTGCAAAGACAGGATAGTATAACACATGATGCGCACAAAAAAAGCCTCCCGTCTGGATCGGGAGGCAAAATTCTGGGGAATAGGGACTCGAACCCCAACTAGATGGTCCAGAGCCATCCGTGCTACCATTACACCATTCCCCAATGATCTCAATCATCTTAAGTTGCCGCAAGAAACGGCATTCTGACCTCAAGGAGGCGCTAATCCGGAATAATATAGCGGCAATCCGCGGGAGCGTCAAGTATGAAAAATGACCAAAACAGGAGAATATTCCCTAAATTTACGGGGTGACATCGGTAAATTGGGCATAAAACGCCGAGTGGTCGTAGAGTCTCTGCAAATCGATATCCTGAAGTTTCATGGCTCGCTGAATATGCGGCAGATATTCCTTGACCACGGCGACATGCAGCCGCATAAGCTGGCAATATTCGGACAAACGCTGTCTGGATGCGGTCAATCCCTCAACCGGGCAGCGTCCGCCGCAATAGGGATGCACCCCGCAGGAGCCGCAGCCCAGTTCATTTTTGTAGGCAATCAATTTTGATAATTCTTTGGGCTGTATTTCCGGACTGCCGTCCGGGTTGACCAGACCAAGCACCCATGTGGGTCCTAAATCCGCGCAGGCCATGATTTTACCGCCGGCGATGTCGTAATTCTTTTCCAATTCCACCCCGCAAGCCGTGGAGCCGCGGAGCTTTCCGGATAGCAGATATAAAACCAATTCGGATATATGCACAATCGACAGAATTCGCCCAAGCCCCAGAAATTCCAGATAGATATGCATCACCTGGCGAAGCTGGGATTCATACTCCTGAAGATAGCGGTTGAAGTCCTCGAACGGCTTATCGGTTTCTATCCAGTGAAAGAACCAGTGGTCGGCCAGGCCGTGTTCATAGAGATACAGAAATTCCTCGAAGCAATCGGTCAACGACTGCCCTTCGCGCAGCGTGGACCACATCAGCACCGACGCAGTCGGATATTGCGACAGATTCCGCAATCCGCGATGAATCCGGGTTAAATCCGTGCCGGGACGATTGGCGTTATGCTGTTCAGTCTGGCCATCAATCGAAACAGAAACCAGCCAGAGTTTGTTGAATAATTGCGGAAACTGGCGAATGGATTCTTCCAGAAGCTGACCATTCGTGTAGAGCATATAACGCAACGGCAGCGGCGGATTCACCGAAAGCAAATCTATCGTTTGCTGGATTTTTTCGCATTCCAGAAGCGGTTCGCCGCCGTACAGGCATATTACGGCATAGTCTTCTTTCCTGTCGGCCAGAAGCCGGCGAATCGCCATGCTGTCCCGCTGCGGCTGCACATCAAACTCGTTGGACTGCGGTTCAGACGGGTTCTCTTTAAATGTGATGGATGAACTGATACAGCCGATGCAGTGAGCATTACACCGCCCCGTCACCGACAGGTGCAGCATGTAGGGATTGTCTTCGAAAAAGGGTTCTGCCTGCGAGAGATTATGACGCGTATTGACTGAGCTGGGAACTCCCAGGTCGCCATACTGGGGATGAACGTAACCTGAGCCTGTCCCGTCTGGATTGCCGGAATTTGCCTGTTGTGATTGTTCCATAGTCGAACCTGCCATTCAACAAGTCATATTCTCACTATGCGGGTATTATACCAGACAAACAGGCTCGCTTAAAGGAAAAAATCTGCCAATTAACGACTCTGCTAATCCAGTTAACAACTCTGCTAATCCAGAGTATGAAGTTGCGGCACAACCGAATCCGCTTTGATATCCACTGTCGCATACCGCCCCTGCTTTAACGGGCCGGGGTTGATCAAGACCGTCGTGCCGATTTGGTCTGTCCCGAAAGCCTCGTGAATATGTCCGGAAACCGCCAAAACCGGTTGATGAGTTTCGATGAATCGGCGAATCGAGGAACTGCCGGTGCTGCGTCCTGCGACGGTATCGACTGCGGTTCCAAAGGCCGGCTGGTGCGTCACCAAAATCAGCCTTTTCGACCCTGAAAATGCGGAATTGGCTTCGTTTCGATGTAACGCTTTGCACAGAATCGTTTCGAAAAAGCTGTCATTGCATTCATTGGGCGTCAAGCCCGGACAAGGGAGGCTGCCGCCGGCTCCTACAAAAAGATACCCTCCCTGCTGCAATGTGCGCCCCTGCAGGCTGATTTGTTTTGATTCAAGATATTGACTAACTCCTTCCGGGTCACAATTGCCGGGTACGGCCAAAACAGGGGCTGGCTGGGACAACAGCGGCTCAAGAACTGCGGCGGCATGGTCTGCTTGACCGAAAGTCGTGATGTCGCCCGCAATAAGGATTAATTCTATCCCTTTCAATACAGAAGTAAGTCTTCTTACCTTATCTACTTGACCGTGAATGTCTGAAATAATCAAAAGCCGCATAAAAAAGTCCTTAACGATAGTCTTCCACTGGAAAAACCGTATATATCCGGTATAATCAGACGTTTACTATAATAGCATGGTTAGCTTAGGAAAAGGCAAGAATATGATTATTGTGATGAAACCCGGTTCCGGCAAGGAACAGGTTCAGCATGTGGTGAAGCTGGTGCGTGAGTACGGCCTCAAGGAACACGTGATTCAGGGGACTGACCGTACCGTCATCGCCTGTATCGGCGACAAACGCAGCATTGATAAGGGCGCGATTGAAAACGCCCCGATGGTCGAAAAAATCGTCCCGATTCTGGCTCCGTATAAAATCGCGTCGCTTGAGGTCAAGAAAGAAAAATCGCAGATCGCCATCGGTCCCCAGGCTTTCCCGATGGGCGGCAAAAAAATAGGCATTATTGCCGGGCCCTGCTCGGTCGAAAATCGCAACCAGTTGATTGAAACCGCCAAAGCGGTCAAAGATGCCGGCTGCATCGGCATTCGCGGCGGCGCCTTTAAGCCGCGTACCAGCCCGTACAGCTTCCAGGGTCTGGGCAAAGAGGGACTTGAGATTCTGGCTGAGGCCCGGGAAGTGACCGGGCTGGCCGTGGTGACCGAAGTGGTTGCCGTCGATCAGGTTCTGCTGGTGTCTCAGTATTCCGATGTGCTGCAGATTGGCGCCCGCAATATGCAGCATTATCCCCTGCTGGAGGCCGTGGGCAAGACCAGCCGGCCGGTTCTGCTCAAACGCGGCATGAGTGCTTCGCTGGAAGAGCTGCTGCTGGCGGCGGAGTATATCATCAATGCCGGCAACAAAAATGTGATTCTCTGCGAACGCGGCATCCGGACATTTGAAAATTATGTCCGCAACACCTTGCCGCTGGCAGCCGTGGCTGAATTGCAGACGCTGACTCATCTGCCGGTGGTGGTGGATCCGTCTCACGGGACCGGACATGCCCATCTTGTGCCGCCGATGTGCCTGGCGGGGGTCGCTGCCGGTGCGGACGGGCTGCTGATTGAATGCCATCTGGATCCGGAACGGGCCGCTTCTGACGGGGCACAATCCATTACACCTGCGACGCTTAAGGATTTAATGAAACGGCTCAAACGCATCGCTGAAGCCGTGGATCGGGACATCTAAAGAAAATCCGTCATAATGCCTATGATCGACCTGCAAACCACACAATGTTTTTTGCGTGAGATGATACTCCAGGCCGGGCAGATCGCCGTGGGGTACCGTAAAAAACTCGAAACCCTGCACGTCAGCCGCAAAGCCATGCGGGATGACGTCACGGAAGCGGATATCGCTGTTGAAAAATTCATTGTCGAGCAAATCCGGCTCCGGTTTCCCGAGCACGCCATCTATGGTGAAGAAAGCGGACAGACTGACGGCAACGAATACCGCTGGGTCATTGACCCGATTGACGGGACCACCTCTTTTCTGCACGGGCAGCCGTTCTACTCGGTCTCTGTCGGGCTGGAATACCAGGGCGATGCGGTTCTGGGTGCCGTTTACCAGCCCTCGATGAATGAATTGTTCGAGGCCGTCCAGAACGGCCCCGCAACACTCAATGGCCAGACGATTCATGTCTCGCAGCAAGAGGAGTTAAGCGAGTGTGTGATGGGAACCGGGTTTGCGTGTCTGCGGCTGGCGGATACGTGCATCAATCTGGCCTGCCTGAACTATATTTTACCGCAGATTCGAGATGTCCGCCGCTGCGGCTCGGCGGCGATGGATTTATGCTATGTGGCCTGCGGTCGATTTGACGGTTTTTGGGAATTCAATCTCAATCCCTACGACATTTCCGCCGGAGCGTTTATTGCCGAGCGGGCCGGAGCCTCCGTTAGCGATATGCGCGGCAGGCGTGACGGACTGCCCAAACAGATATTATGCACCAACGGGAAGGTTCATTCCGATATGCTGAAGCTTTTTGAGGCGGTGCTGTAGCGAGATGGTTTCGCACTACAGGTTATATTCTTTAATCTTGCGATAGAGGGTGCGTTCACCGATTTTGAGAATCTTCGCCGCCTCGGTGCGGTTGTTGCCGGTCATTTCCAGTACGCGACGAATATGTTCCCGCTCGATTTCTTCCAGCGACTGGTCGGCTGCCATATCGGATAATCCGGCAGTCAGGGTCCCTGCCGGGCTCTCGGCCGGAGCCGCCAGTTCCTTGACCCGGGCGATTTCCGGCGGCAGATCCCGCAGGTCCAATGTATCATGATCGCACATCACGACCATCATTCGCACGGTATTGCGCAACTGGCGGATATTACCCGGCCACGGATAGCTCATAATCGCCCGCATGGCCGGCTCGGTAATCAGGTGAATATCGCTGCCGACTTCCTGACAGGCCTGACGCAGAAAATAGCCGAACAATTCGGGGATATCCTGCGGACGATTCCGCAGGGCCGGCAGTGTCACGCTGACGCCTTTAATACGGAAATACAAGTCCTGGCGGAATTTTTTCTCTTCGACCATTTTGGCCAGGTCCTGATTGGTGGCACTGATGATGCGAACATCGACTTTGACGGCGCTGGTGCCGCCGACCGGCAGAATCAGCCCGTCTTCCAGCACGCGCAGGAGTTTGGCCTGCATCGGCAACGGCATATCGCCGATTTCATCGAGGAACAGCGTGCCTTTGTCGGCCAGTTGAAATAATCCCTTGCGGTCGCTCAGGGCGCCGGTAAAGGCCCCCTTGACATGGCCGAATAATTCGCTTTCCAAAAGACTTTCGCTCAGGCCGGCGCAGTTGATCGGCAAAAACTGTTTATCGGCCCGGTGGGAGTTTTCATGAATCGCCCGCGCGGTCAGCTCCTTGCCGGTGCCGGATTCGCCTTCAATCAGGATGCTCAGGTCCGTCTTGCTGACACGCCGCAGGACGCGGAACACGCTTTGCATCACCGGAGATCGGCTGATGACGCCGGGGAAGACATAATCCAAAGACGCTCCCTTGGGAACCACAACCGAGGGAATCGCCCGCTCCGCCAGAGCGAGGATGCGTTTGGCCTCCACGGGCTTGACCAGAAAATCCCATGCCCCGCGACGGATTGCGTCTTTGCATGCTTCGAGGTCGGGGCTGTCGGCGGTTAAAATCACCGGAATCGATGTAAAATCCCTGCGTACCGTGTCCAGGAGTTCGATGCCGTCGGGATTTCGACCGGCGAATAAGTCGGAAATAATCAGGTCAACACGTTTCTGGGAAATCAATTCAAGGGCGTGCGAGACGGCATCCGAACGAATTACCTTGACACCGGCCTTACCCAGAGCCTCGGCCATCGCCTCGGAATGATGTGAATCATCCTCAACAATCAGTACAACCGCATCTTTTCGCATAGGGTATTACTTTATTTTGCCACGATCCGGCCGGTAGTAAAATGTACCACATCAAACTGAGAAATAACCCGGTTGGTCGATTGCACTTGACTTCACCGGGATTACATCTGTCGCTATTGATTTTGATTGGTGGTCTTATCCTCAGAAATCAAAGGGGCGACCACCTGGACTTGTTTGCCCTGCAATCCCCTGGGGGATTGCAATTCAGCATATTCCACGACCTGGCCCGGCCTGAGTGTCCGGAATCCATCGCACTGGATATTACTGAAATGGACAAAGACATCCAGCCCTTCTTCGTTTACCACAAACCCAAAACCTTTTCGATAATCAAACCACTTGACAGTACCTTTTGGCACACAACCTCCTTGCGCATTGCACAATCCGACCGTTTTGTTACGAAGTTGTACCTGTGCCGCGAAACCAGAGTCTCACAGCTATTATTCAGGGTACTGCTACGACCCCTTAAATCCACTTGATCACACCATCCCGCGCCTGCCGCCCTCACGACCTCCGTCTGTCAAAAACGGCACATCCGGCGGTGTTTGTCACACCGCCGGACAGAATTGGCACCGGTACGTTACTTTTTCTCTTTATTCATCTCGATCATGGCGGCTTTGCGACTCAGTTTAAAGCGACCCTGGTCGTCAATGGCCAGCAGTTTGACCGAAATCATATCGCCTACCTTGCAGACGGCATCGACCGTCTTGACGTAGGAATCTGAAATTTCACTAATATGGCAGAGGCCTTCGACGCCGGGGGCGAATTCCACGAACGCCCCGAATTCCTTGATCGAGACCACCTTGCAGTTATGATAAATGCGACCCACCTGGGGCGGCGTCGTCATCGCTTCAATCATATCGCGGGCCACGAGGTGACCGTTGCCGCCGACACAACTGATGGCCACGGTGCCGTCTTCTTCGATTTCAATCAGCGAGCCGGTCTGTTCCTGGATACTCTTGATGGTCTTGCCGGACGGCCCGATGACCTTGCCGATGTATTCCGGATCAATCTTGATCGAGACAATCTTCGGAGCATAGACGCTGAGCTGTTCGCGAGGCTTGTCAATCGTCTGCTTCATAATCCCGAGGATTTTCAGACGTGCCTGACGAGCCTTCTCCATGGCCGCAACCATGATATCGTGCGGCAGGCCTTCGGCCTTGATATCGAGCTGAATCGCCGTGATGCCTTTTTCGGTTCCGGCAATCTTGAAATCCATATCGCCAAAATGGTCTTCGTCGCCGATGATATCCGTCAGCAGCTCATAGCGGCTGCCTTCGGTCACCAGGCCGATGGAAATCCCCGCCACCGGCAATTCCATCGGAACGCCGGCATCCATCATCGCCAGGCTTCCGCCGCACACCGACGCCATCGAACTGGAGCCGTTGGATTCGGTGATATCGGAATTGATTTTAATGGTATAAGGGAATTTTTCTTCCGCAGGACGAAGCTGTTCGAGAGCCTTTTCCGCCAGCGCCCCGTGACCGATTTCACGGCGTCCGGGACCGCGTACCGGCTTGACTTCGCCGACCGAATACGGCGGGAAGCTGTAATGCAGCATGAATTTCTGGCCGTATTCTTCCGTCAGGCCGTCGATCAACTGCTCATCCCGCCCCGTGCCGAGTGTACAGGACACAAGGGCCTGCGTTTCACCGCGAGTAAACAGGGCCGAACCATGCGAACGGGGCAAAACGCCGACTTCACAGCTAATCGGTCGAATTTCATCATAACCTCTGCCGTCAGGCCTGCGGCCTTCCATCAGCAGTTTGCGGACGGCTTTTTTCTGAACAATTTCCAGAATCCGGCGGAGCTGAACATTACTGCATCGGGGTTCGGCACCCTCGGCTGCAACACAATATTTATCGAACAACGGCTCGGTAATATCACTGATGGCTTTATTCCGATCCGCCTTGGCCTTGATTTGGTAAGCCTTATAAAGCGGCTCAAAACAGGTTTGCTGTACTTCATCGATCAGCGCCTGTTCGAGCTCAAACACTTCGACTTCTTTGGGCACACCGCAGAGTTTGACCAGTTCGTCAATCAGATCACAGACCTGACCAATTGCTTCATGGCCGGTCTTGACCGCCTCGGCGGCAACTTGCTCGGACACCTGACGGGCATCCACTTCAATCATATTGATCGCATCGCGCTTGCCGCCCAGGATGAGGTTCATTTCGCTGTCCTCGACCTCTTTATAAGTCGGAAACAGCACATACTGGCCGTTGATTCGGCTGACGCGAACGGCCCCCAGAGGACCCTGGAACGGAATCTTGCTGATGGACAACGCCGCGCTGGAGGCAATCATCGCCAGGACATCGGGGTCATTGTCGGTATCGGCGCTGATGACCTGCACCATGATCTGCACTTCATTAAAATAGCCGTCCGGAAACAGGGGGCGAATCGGACGGTCAATCATACGGGCAGTCAGGACTTCTTTGGTGGAAGGACGCCCTTCACGCTTCATAAATCCGCCGGGAAACTTGCCCGCGGCGCTGTATTTTTCACGATAATCAACGCTCAGCGGAAAATAATCAATTTCGTCCCGCGGGGGCGCCGCCACGCAAACCGCCGCAAGAACCATGGTCTGGCCGCAGGACGCTATCACTGCACCGTGAGCCTGACGCGCAACCCGCCCGGTCTCGAGTGTAATCAACTTGCCGCCGATTTCTTTTTGTACTCGATGAACATTAAACATATATCTAATACCTTCTAAAGTATGGTTTTTATTATCTATCTACAACGTCGTGTATTCAGCCGCAATTGAATGCGGGCTTGAGCAACAACGCTGACGGACCGCTGGTTTATTTGCGGAGTCCGAGCTTGGAAATAATCTGACGATACCGATCCAAGTCCTTGTTGCGTACATACTTAAGTAACGATGTACGGGTACCGACCATCTTCAGAAGGCCTCTGCGCGAGGAATGATCTTTGGGGTGAACCTTGAGATGTTCCGTAAGCTCATTGATCCGGCCCGTCAGGATGGCAATCTGCACTTCCGGCGAACCGGTATCATTGGTTGCGGTTTTGTAACCCTCGATAATCTGCTGCTTTTTGTCTTTTGTTAACATACTGTAAAAAAACCTTTCAGATACGTCAAGCCGCCCTATGCGGCCCATTCAATTTCCCTATTTTCAACAGGGCTATTATTATAACAGCGGTTATTGGCTTTGCAATGCTTTTTTTGGGCAGAACAGGAACGATTTTGGCGACAATTCGTGAGACGTGTACTTTTTGTGATTTCTGACCGTATTACATCTTGTAATATTCAATAATAAATTTTTGTTGATTATTCATCGGAATAAGAGAGGGAAGCACCCATGCCGAAACGGAGAATTTCATGTCAGTATCCGTATGAATCGCCTGCAAACGAGAGGGTATTCATTTTTAATTTCTGATTTTATCCAGAATTGTCATATTGTATTCGGGGCAACGGGACTTTGAGATGGAAATTTCTTAAACCTGCACCAGTTTCTTTTTGGATTAGCGATATGCTAAGGCTATAATCGTATCTATCGGATCCTAAAAGCAAACCATCCATCAGGATGGAAAACAAACATTCATTGAAGGGACAATGAAGATGACACGTCTATATATTGCCCTGGTGCTTCAGGCTCTGGTTGGATTTGCGTTCGGGAACGAGGATTTGGCGAAGAATTTTGCATCACCCCCGGCAGAGTCCCGTCCCTGGGTGTACTGGTTCTGGCTGAACGGGAACCTGACCCGGGAAGGAATGACGGCCGATTTGGAGGCCATGCAGCGTGCGGGTATCGGCGGCGTGCTGATCATGGAAGTCGATCAGGGGACGCCGGTGGGGCCAGTGGATTTCATGAGTGACCCGTGGCGAGAGTTGTTCAAGCATGCCGTGTCGGAGGCCCACCGACTGGGACTTGAGGTCAATATGAACAACGACGCCGGCTGGAACGGCAGCGGCGGCCCATGGGTGCCGCTGGACAAGACCATGCAGGTGATCGTAACCAGCGAAAAACAGGTTCCCGGAGGCACGAAGTTTGAGGGCCAGTTGCCCGCCCCCCGCGCCAATGAAGGCTTTTATCGTGATATTGTCGTGCTGGCTTTTCCTACGCCCAAAGATCCTGATAATCCTGCCAATCGCATCCAGAATCTTTCTGCTAAAGGCATGTTCTGGAATGGCATCTATGGCGGCAGTCTTAATGATACTCCGGCTGCCGGGATTCCAGCCGATTCCATTGTCGCCCAGGATTCGATTGTGGACCTGTCGGGCCGAATGACAGCAAACGGTATGCTTACCTGGGAAGCACCGCTGCTGCCGGACTCCGGCACATGGACTGTCATTCGTTTCGGACATACCTTCACCGGTGCGAAAAGTCATCCTGCACCCGCCACCGGCGCGGGGCCGGAATGCGATAAACTGAGCAAGGAAGGGATTGAGGCCAACTACAACGGCATGATCGGCAAGCTGGTCCGTGATGTGGGTCCGCTGGCGGGGAAGACCTTTACTGCAACCCACGTTGATAGCTGGGAAGTCGGTTCGCAGAACTGGACACCGAAGATGCGAGACGAATTCAAGCGGCTGCGAGGTTACGATATGACGCCGCTGCTGCCGGTATTGACAGGTCGAATCGTGGGCAGCCTGGACATCTCCGAACGTTTTCTTCGTGATGTCAGACAGACCATATCCGACCTGCTGGCGGAAAACTATATCGGCCACCTGCGGACGCTGGCCAACAGGGACGGCCTGAGACTTTCGATGGAGGCGTATTCAGCACCCGCCAATGATCTTGATGTTGCCAATCACATTGAGGAACCCATCTGCGAATTCTGGTGGCCGGACGGGGGCGGATTTTACTGGTCGGTCAAGTCCATGGCTTCCGTCGCGCATGTCAACGGTCTGCCGGTAGTCGGGGCCGAAGCATTTACGGCTGCCGATGGAGAACGATGGCTGGCGCATCCGGCCAATATCAAGGCGCTGGGCGACCGCGCCTTTTGTGACGGCGTGAACCGCTTCATCGTCCATCGTTATGCGATGCAGCCATGGATTACCAATCGCTGGCCTGGCATGACCATGGGACCCTGGGGCGTGCATTACGAGCGTTCGAACACGTGGTGGGAAGAGTCAAAGGCATGGCATCAGTATGTTGCCCGCTGTCAATACCTGCTGCGGCAGGGACAATTTGTGGCCGATGTCCTCAGTCTGCAGTCGGAAGAACCAATGCAGCGCTTCAAACCGCTGAGGTTGACCGGATATGACTACGATGCCATCAGTCCGCAGGCTTTTCTGGAGAAAGTAACAGTCAAAGACGGGTTATTGGAATTGCCATCGGGCATGAAATATCGCCTGCTGGTCTTGCCTGAAGACGAATCCATGACACCGCGGATGCTCGAGAAAATTGCGGCCCTGGCCCAAGCCGGGGCGACGATTCTTGGCAATCCGCCAGTCAAGGCGCCGGGGCTGTCCGGCTATCCGCAATCGGATGCACAGGTCAAGACGCTGGCGGCGACGTTGTGGGCCACCGATGCGAATCCCGATGGCAAGATGGTCAAAGGGAGAATTGTGGCCGGTAAGTCCCCAGCCGAAGTGCTGGCTGCGGCAGGCATTGGACCTGATTTTCTGGCCAGCCGGCCCATCCGTTATATCCATCGTGTCGTGGCCGACAAGGACCTGTATTTTGTCGCCAATCCTGCCCGCATGGCGGTTGAAGCCGTCTGCACCTTCCGGGCCAGCGGCAAGACACCGGAGGCATGGTTTCCCGACACCGGTCGAATCGAACCGATTTCGGTGTTTCAGGAAAACGACGGATGCACGCGGATTCCGCTTCATTTTGAGCCCTCTGGTTCGATGTTCATCGTGTTCCACCCGGGCAAATCCCAGGCAGCCGAGCAGATCGTTTCGGTCAAACACAATGGCATGGAGCTGGTGCGGATGGATACGGCAAATTTCTCAGCCCAGAACAGCGATGCAGCCAACACCTTTACCATGGCGGCCTGGGTCAAGCCAACTATTAAAATTGAACTTCCTCAGGAGACTAACGAGGGGCTTGCGGCCCTCAGTGTGGAGCGGAATGATGTGCTCTATCCGGCACCCGGGCACGAGGTCTGGACGGACAAGGATTCCGGTGCGGGTTTTGGGGTCGGGACAAACGGCGTCTGCGTGTGCGAGCACGGTGACACCTACTTCCCCGCCCTGCTGGTATATAAGACACCCATCACCGGCTGGACACACGTAACAATTGTGTATCGCGATGGCACACCGAGTCTCTATCTGAACGGCAAGCTTGTCCACACGGGTTTGAAGAGCAGGAAGATCGTGCATTCGGGCGTGAGCGTCATCCATGGCCGGGAGATCAACGAATTCAGCGGACAGGTTGCCGGACTCCAGGATTTCCCCAAGGCGTTATCCGAAAATGAAATCGCCAAACTGGCTCAATCGCAGCCATCTATTGCAGAGGCCGAACAGGGACCGGTAATGGATTTGGTTCGCCATGAAATTTACAAAAAGGGAGTATATGAGTTCAAGACATCCGACGGCAAGACCCGGCAAGTAACCGTTTCCAATCTGCCGGCACCTGTCGTCCTCCAGGGACCGTGGGATGTGCAATTCGCACCCGGGCTGGGGGCACCTGAAAACATGGTGTTCGAAGACCTGATGTCGTGGAGTGAATACAGCGAGCAGGGTGTGAAGTATTTCTCCGGGGCAGCCACGTATCGGAAAACCTTCGATTTCAAGCCAACGGAGATACCCGATCCCCTGCTGAAACCGATTGTTACGCTGGACCTCGGCAAGGTTGCGGTGATAGCCGAAGTGAAATTGAACGGCCAGGATTTGGGTATTCTCTGGAAGCCGCCATATCGTGTAGAAATCACGAATGCCATTAAAAGCGGGCAAAACAATCTCGAAATTCGTGTTGTCAACCTGCCTATCAACCGCATGCTCGGGGATGAGCTGCTGCCCGAAGACAGTGATCGGAATGCCAATGGCACGCTCAAGCAATGGCCGCAGTGGCTGCAGGATGGCAAGCCAAGCCCCACGGGTCGTTTTACTTTCACCAGTTGGCGTTTGTGGAAAAAAGATGAACCGCTTCAGGACTCCGGCCTGCTCGGCCCGGTGACTGTGGGTACAAGCGCCCGCCTCAATTGACTTTGCCTGCATAAGGAAATATGCAGCGAGCGCTGTGTCTTGCTGCAAAAAAGAAGTTTAACAACGAGAATATGCCAATCAACGCCGCTGGGTGATTTGGCGGACGATTCTGTCCTGCGGAGCAATTCCAGATATTCATCGAGGGAAAAACCAATAATACTCAGGAATCAGCCTTTAACTCAATATTTCAATAGGGGTCATTTTGACCCGCCCCCCCGCAGGCACCTCGAATGACTCTCAAGGCATAAAAAAGCGGCACCAGGTAATCCGCAAATTCCTGATACCGCTGAAGTTACAAAAAATCGGGGCGACAGGACTTGAACCTGCGACCTCTTGACCCCCAGTCAAGCGCGCTAGCCAAACTGCGCCACGCCCCGGCATAAGGGGGGAATTTTACCACCCCGCGGTGCTTTTCTCAATACAATTTTTCAATTTTACCCAATTCAACGAGGCAACTGCCTGTGTACACAACTATTCCCCCCTTTTTCGCTGTATTATATAGGTATGTTCGCAGATTGGAAATTGACTTACCGCATCAGTTTCCAATAAAAAACTCCGGCAGGCCTTACAGCCTGCCGGAGCTACACTTTTCACATCAAACCAGCCTGTTTAGTTGCAGGCACTTTGCGGATAGAGACCGCAATCGAGCCACTGTCCGGCCAGGATGGCAAAGTCATCCAACGTGACCTTGCAATCGTTGTTATTATCCGCGGCAGGCTTGGTCATGCACGCCGCCACACCGGAATCAGCGTAATACTGAGCCACAATCTGTTCTGGTGTTAAGGCATAGTTGTACACGCGAATTTCATCCAGCAGACCTGTGAAATAAGCGTCTCCCCAGGCACTCTTGCCGATGTAGTTATTCACGCGGGTTACAAAGTTGGGCAGCGGAATGGTCGCGGTAGGAGTAACCGTTGTTCCGTCGTTGTTGTAGTATTTATACAGAACCCCATCTCTGTAGATTTTGACTGAACCCGCGGTATCCAGCGTTACCGTGAACATCTGCCACTGATTCAGAAGAATCGCGCCATTGGCATTGATCGCCGCGTTCTGGGTTGTGCCGTTGGCCGTTCTGAACTGCAGTGTGGTGGTGGTACTGTTGCGGCACAGGAAGATGTTGTCGTTCGGGGCGCCGTTGGAGAACTGGATAAAGTTGGCCCAGCTTCCGGCAGCCGTCGTATAAGCCCACAGATTGATGGTCAGGCCGGTTCTGAAGTCGCTGAAGCCATCGGGCAGATCCACGTAGTTGGCATAAGTGTTCGACAGGCTGATTGCCCGGCCCACTTTACCGGCAGCAAAGGTCGGCAGAATGTTATTGGGGGCCGCACCGAGGGTTGCCAGTGTTCCATTGAAGCCGTTACCTGAAGCATCATTGGCATTGTCTTCGAAAGGATAGTAAGCCAGCAATTGCTTGCAAATCCAGTATGCCGAGGTGGACGTCGCCATACCGCCGGTATTGGAAGCGGTGGCATAATAGGCACCTGCTTCCTCTTTGGCCATCGATTGAATGGTCAGCGTACTGGTATAGGTGGTGCCGACCACGGTGGTATCGATGAAAATATGCGTTCCATCCGCAATGATTTCCTGGGCAGGGGTTCCCGCCTTGTACCACTTGAGGGTCAAAGCACCGCCGCCGGTATCTTCCGCAACCACAGTCATTGAGGTAGTGTCGCCGGCGAAGTAGCCTTTGTTGACCGGATTGGTCGTAAAGGCCGGGGCATTGGGAATCGTCTTGAAGCTTCGGCCAATACCCTGATAGGTAATCCCGCCGATGACCGCATCCACTCTCCAGTAATAGGTTTTGTCTTTGGTCAGCGTCTGGCCTGCGGGGACGGTATAGCTGTTTGCAGTCAAACCGGTCTGTTTGATCAGTGCAAACGGCGTCAAATTCACAACTGCAGGATCGACAATATTGGGGTCAACACCCACATACAAATCATAGGCTGTGGGACTGTAGGCCGGGTCAATTGTCCAGGACAATGTGGGATTGATGGAAACATTGATTTGTCCATCCGTCGGATTGGTACCGGTAATAAAGAAAAGGCTGACGGTATCGGGACCTTTGGCGTAGTTAAACGCCAGCTCACGAGCGCTCAATACTGAGTTATAGATACGGAATTCATTTACTTTACCGGCAAAAGCAGCGTCCCCGCGATAGGTTGAGCTGCCGATATAAGCAAAGCTGCGTCCCACATTCGTCAACAGGTGGGCGGTCGAGGAGGAATTGACAAACTTGCCATTCTGATACAGGCTGATGGTGGATGTTGCCGCATCATACACACAGGCGACATGGTAGGTGGTTCCTGTTGTCAAACCTGTACCGATTGCCATATTTTCTCCGTAGTTATAGCCCGGGATGCCGCCAGTGCTGATAACGAACCGGGAATCGTTGCCGCCGGAGGACGGGGTGTAGAAAATGTAATTGCCGCCCGCGCCTGTAGTTCCGCCGGCTGAATCGCCGAAATCAAACAGACGCTGCCACTGGGACAGGCTATCCAGCGAAAACCAGGCTTCAATCGTGACGCTGGTGTAATCCTTCAGGACATCGGCCGGCAGGGTCACACACGGGGCCGAATTACTGGTTCCGCCGGACAGAACCACCTGTCCATCCACAATCACGGCGCCATTGGTCAGGACGCCGTTGGACGTCCCAACCAAATCGTTGGGGTCCACATTAAAGTTGTACCGGTTGACCAGGGCTCCGAATGTCGGCAGCGACATCACGAGCATGGCCAGAATCATGACACTTGCACTTACTCTTCTCATAGCGTTAGACCTCCCAAAATAAAGTAATAAAATGGTTTTATATACGCTTAAACGTACCTGTATCGTTCAAACGTTACCTGAACGTCTTTTGGCTACTCTAACACTAAAACGGGATTCCAAAATACACACCAGTCACTGTCGATACTCTTCCATCGCGAACCATCCTCATAGAGGCGATTATCAGAATCCCCGCCATCAGTGGCCACCAGCGTCAAAAACCGATCCTCCGGCTGCAACACCACACAAATCGTATCCCGTTTTCCTATGTTCATGATATTGCGTCTGCTGTATTGCAGCTTTCCATCCACCAGAATCCAGACATCCGCATTCGGCGTGCGAGGGGCCAGGGCACTGATATCCAGTTCGGCCTTAAACGCCTTGATATTGACATTGGGCAGCCTGGAGCGAACAGCATCCAGATCAAATGTAATGCCGAGATTGGCATGCAGCAGCATGCTGGGCTCTTTGGACAGGCTGGCAGCCAATTCCGCATCCGAGACCATAAACTGAGGACGATTGGCGATCTCGATGTAATAGTTTCCTTGTGTTGGCGGGCAGGCCTCAAAGACATGCCCCCGGGAACTGATCGTTTGCGGGATTTTGCCGTCCGGGACAAACACGCCATCCACAAACGGATTATGGGGCACCAGGACGTACTCGTTGTCGGCATAGCGATCAACTGTTCGAATTTCAGTGAGCATTCCTGTGGTCGGATCGATTCCGCAGTTGGTTCTGCCGGTTTCGAAACCGTCGCCGCCGCCAATCACATCGGCCAGATTCAGCGGCTCTCCCCGCCAGATCAGTTTCCGGGACGAATCCAGACGCCGGACAAACTGGTTTTCACCCAGCCGCATTTCGCGGGTTTGACCGGTCAGATACTCCACGTATCGCGCCATTCCTGTCGTTAACAGAACACTGCCCTTGCGTTCGCCCTGCTCGCCGGCCAGCAGCGACGCCTTGCCGTTGAACAGATGAACGCTGCTGGACCCGCTGGATTCGACCTGAACGCCAAACTCCGTCCCGAGGTCCACCACGCCGGCACTGGGGGTATCCACAACAAATCCCACAGCCTGCGGTGGAATCCGGGCCAGCATCCTGCCGCAATACAGATACATATTCTCTTCCGACAGAACAGCAAATTCCGCCGGGCCTTCGACAATAATTTCGGAACCGTAATCAAAGACAATTTTGGCACACCCCGACAGCAGCGATATCCGCCTGCCGTCATCATAAAGCCGCTGTCCGGCCTGCAAGGCCCCGGATTCCCCCCAGGTCGCCTGGATGGAATCCGTCAGAACCGCCACCGAACTGGACGCAACACGGGGATAGAATGTGGCATAAGCAATCATCATCAGCAGCGCCGCGATCGAGCCGGCAGCCATCCAGAGATTCAGAGGAGTCACCTGCCCGAACAGGCGTCTGTTTCGAACGTCTTTACTCCCTGATACAATCGGCGTCGAATCAGGCTTCTCAATCTTTGGAGCCCCTTTTTCATTTTCCGCCAGCAGATTAAACAGGGAATTATAGCATTCCAGGGAAACGTCTTCCGGTTCGCCTGAAAAGGAGATTTTGCCGGGCTGGGACAATCCCACATAGAGCATGGTAAAATCAATATAATAACAGGCGGCTTCCGGTTCATGGTCAAGCCATTGCACCAGTTGCTCGTATTCGGCCGGAGTGATGGTGCCCTCCAGCTTTCGGAGAATCAATTCATCCAGTTCAATGGGCCAGCGACGTTCGTTCATCCCTGCATCTCCCATGCATTCAGGGTCAGCCGGACACAGCGCACCAGCGATCGATGAATTCGCGCCATGACTTTATACATGCCTGTAACCGGACGCTGCATCTGTTCTGCAATTTGCTTAATCGTCATCCCTTTTTCGTATCGCACCTGAATCAGTCCGCGATCATGATCCTGGAGTTTCAGAAGACACTGCTGCAACGCCCTGACCTGATCGTCCATCTGTTCGAGTTTTTCCGAGGCAATATGATTGATGTACTCGACAAGGTGATCCGAGAAAAATTCATATTCGCTCTTTTTTCGTCGATGATATTCCAGCACCTTATTGCGCGCAATGGTGATGCCCCAGGCACCGAAATTCGTTCCCGCCTGAAATTCATCGAATTTCTCCCACATCAGCGCAACGACGTCCTGCATCAGATCTTCAGCATCTGCGGGACGATGGACCATCGCCAGCAAATAGGCATAAATCGGCTTTTGATGAACAACAAACAGCCTCAAAAATTCAACACTAAAGCTATCTTTTTTTGTTGATATGTCACCCATCGCTTCTACCTATCTCCTCTGGCTTCATAATATATATGACCTGATCGAGACAAATTAGAGCAAGAAAATTTACCTATCTGTTGTATTTGCATATTTTTCTGGATGCAATAAGTCTGCTATTAATGGCTGTCGTGGAAGAATAAGTTGAATTTCAGGGATTTGAAATAGTGGCTATGTGACAGGGGTTAATTCTTGACTGAACTGCGCAGCATTTTTTTAATCCCTGGATTTTATCAGGCATTTAAAAGAATCGTTTCAGGCGGGCAAAAAGGCGTTTTTCAGTATTGAAAATGAACCGTTGAGATCAGGTATTCGCTGTCGGACAGAAATTGCAGATAGCCTTCCATCGCAGCGGGCACCAAAAAGGTATCACCGGCCTTGAAAGGGACGGGCGAAAAATCATTGCCCATCCACTGGCCATGGCCGGTCAGAAATACGATAGCTTTCATCGTTCCCGGATCGATGAGAACCTGGGCCCCGGCAGTCTGATGCCGTTTGTACACCTGAAATTCGTCGGCATCCACCAGGCAGCCGACAGAGCGAACCGGCAGTTTGTCGGCGGTCAGATCAAACCGGATGCTCTGCATCGCCTCCTCAACATGAAGCTGGCGGGGTTTGCCGGTGGTGGAATCCACACGGTTCCAGTCAAATACACGATAGGTCGTGTCGGATGGCTGCTGAATTTCTGCAATCAAAAGCCCGGCGCCGATGGCATGGCAGGTTCCCGAAGGCAGGAAGTGACATTCCCCAACCTGTACCGGCACCCGTTCCAGCAGTTCGGCACAAGTACCATTCTGAACGGCCTGACGAAATTGTTCCGATGTGGTTCCGGGCTTGACGCCTTTATAGATGGCGGCACCCGGCTCGGCCTGAAGAATATACCAGCACTCGGTCTTGGGGTCGCCCTGGCCCATGGTTTTGCAGGTCTGGGCATCGGGATGGACCTGGACGCTGAGATCTTCGCGGGCATCGATGAATTTAATCAGCAGCGGCAGCGGGCCTGTGAAATCTTTGTGCCCGGTGATTTGATGCGGATAGCGACAGAGGGCTTCGGACAGGGGTAATCCGGCCAGAGGCCCATTGTCGATAACGGTTTTGTCTTGCGGCAAATCAACCAGCTCCCAGCTTTCACCGATGAGCTGGTTGGCCGGCAGGGTTTTGCCGAAAACATCCTGTAATTTCTTCCCTCCCCAGATACGGGACTTGAAGAGGGGTCTGCATTGTAATGGATATAATTTCATAGGGAGGCATTATAGCAGTCCGGGTTTAATTGTCCACAAAATTGGGGCAAAAACCACGAAATACCGCCTCTGCATACTTTAATCCTTACAACGCAGACCCATCGCGCTTACCTATCACAAAAATCTGTTTATTTGATCATTTTGTAGTTATTTTCACCGCCGTTGAGCAGATAGACCAGCGGCTGGGGACGATCCGTACCTTCGATAAAGGCCGGGCGGGCCGCCCACGGGGCCACACTCAATACGCCGGTCAAATCCATCCAGTATTGCAGACGGGAAACCGGCAGATTCCAGGTCATGTGGAAATGGTTGGCGGGGGCAAACTGCTTATACTCGACCATGCTGGCGTATTTAGGAACGACAAAGGTATGCGGCCAGTTCCAGTTGGTCAGGTTGCACATCGCCTGGCCCAGCTTGGTCGGCACGCTGGTCGTATAGGCTTCATCCCAGATGAGGCTGAATTTGTTATTCAGGGCACTGTAAGCCATACGTGCAGCAATTCCGTTGATGCCTTCGGGAGTCATGAACGTCACGCTGTTGCCGCCGCCGGGGAAGTAGCCCTCATCGGCCAGAGGCATGGAGATGCCCTTCATAATATCTTTCTGGCTTGCACCGGGTTTGGCCGCCCAGTCAAAGGCAGCGCTGCCGGAGTTGTCGCCATCAACGAGGCCTTTGACGATAAAATCGGCCTTCGGATTGACCTTGACGCCGACTTTTTTGGCCAGGGCGTTGATTTCCCAGCCTTCCCAGACCTTGCGGAAATCCATAAACAGCGGCGGATTGCCGCCGGACAGCCAGGTCATAAACAGCATGGTCAATAATCCCTGTGCATCCGCTTCGGTCGCATAAGGCAACGGTGCCTTGGGGCCATTGTGGTCGAAGGTGCTGTTGAACATGGATTCCATCGCATCGGCCACCGGCATCGGGATGCCCCGACGATCGCTGCCCCATTCCAACTGGCTCATGAATCCGCCGCCGACGGCGTTCAGGTCGGCCATCAGATCCCGGTTAATCAGATACATCGCAAGGCTCTGATTGAACCGCTGGCTGTCGGCTTCGGTCTTGATTTCAAGACGTTTTCCGATTGAACTGTCGATCCAGCCTCGAAGGGCCTTGAGTTCTTTCTTATCATAGGATTCCCTGTTGAGCATGTCGGCCAGCAGCTTCATATCGAGGCGTGTGATTTCCAGGCCGAAGGTGTTGCGTGTCGGCAGAACATGAGCCAGGGCGGTTTCCATGCCCATGGAATCATGGCCGAATATCATCACACGCCGGCCGCGCAGTGCCACAGCGGCCACGGCAGCATAGCACCAGTCAATCAATGCCGTCGCGGTCGCGTCGCTCATTTTGGGATTAAGTCCCGTATCCGGCCAGTTCCCGACATTCAGGTGGACCATCTTGCCGTACTGGCTGATGGCGCCGGCTGCGGCATGGGCATAGACGACGCCCGGCTTGGGGCCGCTGTTGCCGCAGGTGATATTCAGCGGTGTTTCTTTGGGGAACTGCTGGAGCAGGGAGATGGTGGTCAGCTGCGGAAACGCCCAGGTATCCGGTGCACAGACCAGGATATTGACGCCGGCCTGACGAAATTGCTGAGCAACGACATCCGCCTGCGACTCACTGTCCACCAGGACGGACGAATACACCACCGGCACGGGGGTTTTATCCGGCAGAACCACCTGGCCGGAAATCGTATCGGCAACCATCCCAATAATATTCTGTGCCCGGGTTCGGCTGTCCTGGTCAATACGCGGATCGCAGGGAGCAAAAACGCCAATCACAGGGATTCGCGGTGAGGCTTTTTTGATATTGTCAAGACATTGTGCTTTTAAAGTTCCCATCTATATATCCTTCCTTTCATTATGTCATTATTTTTTATTTTGCCGGTTTTAAGGTCAGACTGCGGATATTAATCGGAGCCCATGCATTCTTGTCGGGCTTAATCTGCAGCAGATATTCCCCCGCAGTCTTGATCTCAACTTGTCCAAGCTTCTGGTCGGCGAAGGAATCATAACCGCCGGTTGATGTTATGGATGCATTGAGCTTCTGATTATCCACCAGAATCTGGAACTGGCTTTTCTCACTGGCACAGGCAGCACTGGCGACGATATCAAATCGTCCGGGCTTTGTAATCTTGAATTCCCAGTCCACCGTCACGCCGGAAGCCGTCCAGAATCCGATATTCGGTATGCCGCCCTTTTCTTCCACCCGGGCATCAGATCCGTTGAAATTGTGAATATTGGCCTGTATTGCCGACAATACGATGGTGCCGTCTGCGGCCTGTGTCAGCAGTTGTTTCTCGACTTTCAATTCACCGGAAAGAGGTACAACAACGACTGTCGCAATCGGATCCAGGGCTTGGGCCGGGAGTGTAATGACAATACCTTCATCCGTGGCTTGCGTCTTCAATGCAGCAGAGTTGGCCAGCAGATACGCGTTTTTCACATCGCTCTTCAGGCCGGGCAGCAGCAGTTTGCCATCCTGCGGCCAGGTAAAGACATGCAGATACAGCGTTGTCCCTTTTGCGGTGACTTTCTTCGTGCAGCGGCCCCATTCCAGCTTGGCAAACGGACTGGCGGTGGTTCCGTAAATGGATTCACCATTGACTTTCATCCACGCACCGACTTCCTTCAGACGTTCGATGCTGGGCTGAGGGATTTCGCCTTCGGCGGTCGGGCCGACGTTCAGCAGGTAGTTGCCGCCCTTGCTGGCAATATCAATCAGGTTGCGAAGCAGGGTCTGGGTCGATTTCCAGTTATCATCATAGCTCTTAAAGCCCCAGGTATCGTTCATGGTCATGCAGGTTTCCCAGTCACGGTCTTTGTAGCCGGTAGCCGGGATATGCTGTTCGGGGGTTTCACTGTCGCCGGGGTAGCCGCCGCCCAGGCGGTTGTTGGTGATAATCCCGGGGTGTTGCGACATAACCGGCTCAAACATCTGTGCACGTTCTTTGTTCATATCACAGGGCGTATCCCACCAGAGGACGGCAATATCGCCATAATTGGACAGGATTTCTTCGACCTGCGGAACCGCGATATTTTTCAGGTACGCATCCATGCCGGTATTTTGTGCAGCCGGGTCCCAGTAACCGCTGCAGGCGGAACCGCCCTGGCACCAGTCCTGAGCCTGAGAATAATAGAATCCCAGCTTAATGCCATGCTTTTTACAGGCGTCGGCCAGAGGCTTGAGCAGGTCTTTGCCATAAGGCGTTGCATCGACCACATCCCACTTGGATACCTTGGAATCAAACAAAGCAAATCCATCGTGGTGCTTGGAGGTAATGACAATATATTTCATGCCGGCTTCTTTGGCCAGTTTGACCCAGGCTTCGGGATCATATTTGACGGGATTGAACTGGGCGGCATATTTCTGATATTCTGCCACGGGAATTTTGCCATGACACATAATCCACTCGCCGATGCCGCCGACTTTCGTGCCATTATGCGTACCGGCCGGAACGGCATACACGCCCCAGTGAATGAACATTCCGAAACGAGCCTCACGCCACCATTCCAGACGTGCATTACGCTGTTCGGGAGTTTCGTTCTCATAAGGCCATCGGGCTTCGTTGGCCGCCTTCGAGGTACAGCCGGTCACCAGAACCATAGCTATAATTTGAACCAAAAGAGGCATGACAAATAACGATCCTTTTTTTCTCATACAGACTCTCCTTAAATTTAGTGTTTTCTGGAACAAGTTTTTCGATGCATAGAGAGTAAACAGGTCAACCTGACAAAACAATGTAAAATTGAAAGTTTTAATGGATTATTTACAGATTTTTACTATTATTCAAAATATGTTCGGACTCAAACACATAATCGACAATGTCGATATCAATATACTGAATATTGAATATTATACGGTGGGTAAGGAATGGAATTATCGTAACGTGAACAATCCTTACTCCAGGATTTACTATATTACCAGCGGCTCAGGGCTTATCGAGCACCATAACCAGACTTTTTCGCTGGAACCGGGCCATTTTTATCTGATTCCCTGTTTTACGCCAGTCAGAATGTATTGCCCGAACCAATTCAGTCACTATTATATCCACTTTACATGCAGAACGCCGACCGGCATGGATATTCTTTCGATGCTGGACTGCCATTACCATATCCCCACTCCTTCGGGTTTGATTAACGAAGCCCTTTTCAAACGGCTGCTGGAACTGAATCCCAGTCGTCAGTTGCCTGAATACGATGCCAATAAGCCGATTTATCAGGCCGTGCTGGAAAATGCCAACCAGTTGGATAATGCCAAGTCTCCTGCCAACCTGATTGAAACCAACGCCCTGATGCGGCTGCTTTTGTCGGCTTTCTTTGCGGATTATTCGGATACTGAAGTGCAATCAGCCTTGTATGGATTATCGCGTTTTAATGCGGTCATTAACCATATCCACACCCGGCTGGACAGTCCAATGACCATCCGCGAACTGGCCAAAATCGTCCATCTGAACCCAACGTATTTCTCGAATTTATTCAGCAAGCTGATGGGGATATCTCCGATTCAATATATCAATAAAAGACGGGTTGAAAAAGCCCAGTCCCTGCTGCTGACTACAGATGCCACACTTTATACCATCGCCCAAAAGGTCGGCTTCCAGGATGAATACTACTTCTCACGGATATTCAAGAAGATCACCGGGATTGCACCACAGCATTATCGCCAGCAGAATATCCTGCTGCACCAGCGTGACACCCGTGTCTGAAAAGTCATCCTATTGCTGCTGCAGAATCTTCACGGGGCCAAGCAATCCTGAATCCACAGGTTTCCAGTCCGGTTTAACCTGAATATTCGTATTGGTAAGCCGCTTTTCTTTGGGGAGTTTTTCGTCTGCCAGCAGGCGATTCCTCCAGGAATTGACCACAGCAATCTCCACTGTATTTGTACCGGATTTGAGTGCTTTGGTAACATCCACACGGAACGGGCTGGTCCAGACCACACCTAAATCTGTGCCGTTAAGTATGACTCGGGCAATACCGGAATCTTCGACCCGCCCCAGATCCAGAAGATACGATGTTGACGAATCCAAACGGTCGATCGTAAATCCTTTGCGATAAACAGCTTTCCCGGAATAATCCTGAATCCCCTGCTGAGGATGTGATTTCCAACTCAGCAAGTCATCAAAGATAATCTCCTCCGGCCCACCCCATCGGGTATCAAAACGCACTGTCCAGGGGCCGGAGATTTCCAGAACTGGCTGGTAATCGGGGAAATTGACTTGAGCGGGGCCGGATTGGGTTTGAGGAATCGCTTGGTTAAATACAATAATCTGCGAACCATTCGGAGCAAAACGCAGGGGGATTGTCGTCCTGCCATCGTGCTGCTGGAAAGCGGATGCCATTTGCCGATGTCCTGTGAGTGGATTCCACAACTCCGGTTGGCGTCCGGCAACACGGAACGTACATTGCACATCCTGCTCTTTTTCCTGTTGATTGCAGACAAAATAGACATCCCTGCCCTGAATGATGTAGTGGATATAATCGATAGTCAAAGAGGGGTGGTCTGTCTCGAAATCGGGCCGCAGCTTCTGTTCCAAAAGCACTTGCCGGGCAGTCTTGCCCCACAGGATTTTGCCTTTTCCAAACGTATTTGAGCCTGCTGCATCGGCAGAGCTGCCCCATAATTGGTCCGTAAGCGTCTTAAATTCCGTATCCGAGGCCGGGTAGCCCACAAGGCTGGCGGTCTTTTGCGGCATGGGACCAAGCACAATCCCGCCCTGTTCGACCAGGTCCTTTACTTTTTTGAGGACCGCCAGAGAAAGCACTTTATGGTTGGGTAAAACCAGCAGGCGATATCGCATTCCGCTTTTCAGGACGATCTGCCCCTGTTCTACGGATGCAAAGTTCAGCAGGGCTTCTTCATTGATCACGTCGTAATCATAGCCCGGCAGCACCCCGGCCGGATCGGACTCTTTGAGCGGCATCAGATTCGGGACATGGTCGCCATAGTAATACAGAACATCGGCAACGAACTGCCCCTGCTGAACCAGATACTGACAGCGCGTCATATAGCTGATAAAGCCCTCGGCTTCATTCCACCAGGTCACCTGCGGATTAAAGTGCGTACCCGCAAAATATTCCTGGCCGGGAAAGCCCATGGATTCGGGCGAACAGGTAAACGTATGAACAAAGGCCAGATTCAGCCCCGAACAAATCTCATGGTCGAAACTGGGCTTCTGGGCTTTCCACAGGACGTCGTCCCAGTGCGGGCCGATGGTCGTAAAGGACTCGGCACCCACTAATTTTCTGCCATAGATATGAGCAGCCGAGGACGATTGCTTGACGAAAAACCGCTGTTCCGGCCTGGGCCGATGCGGCGACGGCGCCCAGAACTCTCCCATCATCATATCATTGCGTCCCAGGCATTTGATGGCATCGAACGGCCCGGCATGGGGACCGCCGGATTCCGGATGAATGCCCATGTTGTACTTATGGGACAATTCCGCAAAAAGCTGATAATGGTCCGCCACGCAATCCCCCAGTGTTTTGCGGAAATCAGCCAGGAAGCGATTGCTCAAGTCCCTGCTGCCAACAATCTTTCCGGCAATCACCGGCAGATACGGCAGTAAATCATATCCGCGATAAGCCTGGAATTGCCGGCGCAAATTCGGTGTCCAATTGGAACCGCCGCATTCCCAACTGTCGGTATGCAGGTACTTGAGCGTCTTGCCGGCCAATGGCCCGATGTCGTTTAAAAGCGGTTCAACCGCCTGACGCCAGTAAAAACGCAGGGCTTCCGGATCCATATAATCAATCACCAGCCCCTTCCACTGGCCGCTATAGGTGGACACCTCGGCACCATTGACAGTATAACCAAACCGCAGGACCCCCCAGTCGCCCGCAGGACAATCCCATTGAAGATTTCCCTGTGAATCCATCTTATCGGTCAAATCGAGAATCTGACCGGCCAACACATCCGGCTCGGATTCGACGGCTTCCTCTTCCAGCAGAAAACGACAATCCGGGGCCGACATTCCCAACTCCTGAAACATCGCTTTCAAAGCCAAATCGCGAAGAGGTCTGGATTGCGGTGCCGGAGAAACCGAAACAGGCTGGTTGTCTTTGCCGACAAAACTGATTTCAGCAATCTGGACATTGCGAGGGGACTGCGATGCATGAGGATCATAGGCATCTGTAATTAACAGGCGAAACAGGGTACAGGCTGAAGGGGTAAATGGTTTCGATGTTTTCTTCCCATCGTCCAGCGTCATGGAGCCAAGTAAATTAAACGTCACGCCATCGGAAGAGGCCTGTAATTGACACACTTTGGGGCCATATCCTGGACGCCCCTGAATCGTAATGCCGGAAAGGATAGTCGGTTCGGCAAAGCGGACTTCGAGCCACTGCGGCTTCTGAGCCGAAGGCCCCTGCCCTGCTGATGTTCCCTCCGAAACCCAGAATGTCTCGATATTTCCATCGATCGCCAGTGCAGCGGGGTATTCCGGCTGAGCGGAACTGGAACGAATTTCGGTTTTTCCCCGAACGGATGCTTTTTTAACCGGATAGGCAAGAATCGCGATATCGCGATAATAATTGCTGCGTTCTTTCGGTTCGGCAAGCTTCAGATTAACCTTTTGCGGACCCGAAATCATCTGTTCCGACCAGGTCAGCATCTTGGCCGCATAATCCGGCGTAATCATCGGGCCGCCGAGGTTCCAGCCGCTCTGGATGCTCAGGCTTAGCTCCAGACCAAGCCGGTCGGCCTCCCGGACGGCATGTTTGAACAGTTCCCGCCATGCATCGGACATATACATCGGGCCTTCGTGGACCTGCTGATTACCCCGCTGTTCGGCCCCGCCGGCATCGAATATCAGGGCACCGCTGAAGCCTTTGGCCTTCATTTCCTCCAGGTCGCGGGTAATTGCCTGCTTGGTCACATTGCCGTTAAGCCACCACCAGAAACAGCGAATTCCAAAACGGCTGTCCGGCCGGGCAAATCCTGCCTCCAGACTCTCCGCCCCCCCCAAACATGGCCCGGTCAGGACAAAAAACATCGTCATTACCGCAACAATCCCACAACATCCTTTTTTGTGTATCATCATGACCTCTTTTAAACCGATTGTTTTATCTATCTTAGTATAGATAATGTTGGCACACACAAAAATTAGACATAATTTTTTGCGTTTTGCAGTTTTTTATGAAATTACTGAACACTCGACAAAATATGAACAAAATAGTGCAAAATAAGTCATTTTATCTCTGTTCAAAAAACAAAAAATACATTGATAATTGTACCCAATTCAGACAATATGGTGACCCAGACAGATACAGAGCATACACAAGGCCTGTACCTGCACTGCTCTCTGAACCGAGTACACTGAACGATACCAGAAATATCAACCGGGAGTATTTATGAAAGAAACCATGACATCGCGTCAGCGGGTTGTAGAAGCCTTGAACCATCACACCCCAGACCGCGTCCCGATTGACCTTGGAGGCTTCCAGACGGGCATCCATAAAAAAGCCTACGAAGAACTGATTGCTTATCTGGGTCTCAAAGAAGATATTGAGATTCTGGACCCTGTGCAGCAGCTTGCCAAACCCAGCGAAGCCGTTTTGCAGCGCTTCCATGTGGATATACGGTATATCACGACGAAAGGTCCGGACGGCTTCAAGGGCGGGATTGTCAGGAATCGCCGTGATGGCCGCGTCTGGCACGATCTGAAGGATGAATTCGGTGTTGTCTGGTCGATGCCGGACGACCAGCCGCTGTATATGGATATCTCTCATCACCCGCTGGCCAAAGCAACGCGTGAAGACATTAAAAGTTATCCCTTCCCTGACGGCGGAGACCCGACCCGCTTTACCGGTGTCCGCGACAAAGCCCTGAAGCTGCGCAAGGAAACGCCTTACGCCATCAGCACCGGCATCGGCGGTGTCGTTTATGAATACTGCTGGTATATGCGGGGGCTGGAGCAATGGTTTGTCGATATGATTGAAAATCCGGCCTTCTGCGAGGCCCTGATCGACCAGACTTGTCAGTTCTGGATGGATTATTACACAGGCTATCTGAAGGAAGTCGGAGATATTGTTGATGTAATTATGATCGGAGATGACCTGGCCGGGCAATACGGCCCCCTGTTTGCCCCGGACTTTTACCGAAAAGTCGTCAAGCCCCGGCAGAAGGCGCTGGTTCAGCACATCAAGTCACTGACCAAAGCCAAAATCTGGTACCATACCTGCGGCGGCTGCAAAGTGTATATCCCGGAATTGCTGGATAACGGCGTCGATATTCTTAACCCCGTCCAGACCAGTGCCGAAGGGATGGACCCAGCCGAGTTGAAGAAAGAATTCGGCGATAAAATGGTCCTCTGGGGCGGCGGGATTGACTCCCAGCATATTCTTCCCTTTGCCAGCCCGGCCACCATCCGCAACGAAGTCCGCAAAAATATGGAGATATTCAAGACCGACGGAGGTTATATCTTCAATAATATCCATAATATCCAGGCCGGTGTACCTGCCGAAAATATTGTCGCGATGTATGATGCCGCCTATGAATTTGGGTTCTATAACAACAAGTAGGAGTAATTTGCCACTGTACAATAAGCAGTGCTTATGGTAAGATACCATCCCGTTGTTAACTCTATACTCAATGGATGGTAAATTATGGCAGAACAAGACAATACGAACACAAACAACGGGATGCCGGAGCGAATCGACTTCATCCGGCAAATCGTTATCGATGACAATAAAACCGGCAAATGGGACAATCGGGTTCACACCCGCTTTCCACCTGAACCCAATGGCTATCTTCATATCGGCCACGCCAAGAGTATTTGTCTGAATTTCGGCATTGCGGCCGAGTTTGGCGGCAAATGCAATCTGCGGTTTGACGACACAAATCCCTCTAAAGAAGAGCAGGAATATGTAGATTCCATCATCTACGATGTCAAATGGCTCGGCTGGGACTGGCAGGATCGGCTGTTTTTCGCCTCCGACTACTTCGAGCAGATGTATCAATGGGCACTGGATTTGATTCGCAAAGGCGTGGCCTATGTCTGCGACCTCAATGGCGACCAGGTTCGCGAGCATCGCGGCACGCTGACCCAGCCCGGCAAGGAAAGCCCCTACCGCAACCGCAGCGTACAGGAGAATCTGGACCTGTTTGAGCGGATGCGAAAAGGCGAATTTCCGGATGGTTCCCGGACATTGCGTGCCAAAATCGACATGGCCCATCCCAATCTGAACATGCGTGACCCGATCATGTACCGGATTATGCACACCAGCCACCACCGCACCGGCGATGCCTGGTGTATTTATCCGACCTACGACTGGTCGCACGGGCTGGAAGACTCCATCGAAGGCATCACCCATTCGATTTGCACCTTGGAATTCGAAAATCACCGGCCGCTGTACGACTGGTTCCTTGACCAACTGGGCATCTATCACCCCCAGCAGATTGAATTTGCCCGACTGAACCTGACTTATACCGTGATGAGTAAACGCAAGCTGCTGCAATTGGTCAAGGACAACTATGTCAACGGCTGGGATGATCCGCGGATGCCCACCATTTCCGGAATGCGGCGGCGCGGCTTCAGCCCCTCGGGCATTCGATCCTTCGCCAAGGTTATCGGCGTCAATAAAACCAACAGCACCGTCGATGTCGCCCTGCTGGAACACTGCATCCGCGAAGACCTGAACAAGAGTTCACCGCGTGTGATGGCCGTGCTGAAACCGCTCAAGGTCGTTATCACCAACTATCCGGACGGCCAGGTGGAATGGATGGATGCGGTCAATAATCCCGAAGACCCCTCGGCGGGAACCCGCAAGGTGCCCTTCTCGAAGGTACTCTACATCGAGCAGGACGACTTCATGGAAAATCCGCCGAGTAAGTTTTTCCGCCTGTCGCCGGGCAAGGAAGTCCGTCTGCGGTATGCCTATTTCATCAAATGCGAGAAGGCCGTCAAAGACGCTGCGGGTAATATCGTCGAATTGCACTGCACCTACGATCCTGCCACACGCGGCGGCGATTCGCCCGATGGCCGGAAGGTCAAGGCAACTCTGCACTGGGTCGCGGATTCCAATGCCCTCGATGCGGAAATCCGACTCTATAGCCATCTGTTTACCAAGGAAAATCCGGAAGATACACCCGAAGGCGAGCATTTTACGACCAATCTGAACCCGGATTCGCTGCAGGTCCTGACCGGCTGCAAGGTTGAGCCGCATGTCAAAGAGACTAAGGCCCTCGACCGCTGGCAGTTTGAGCGGATGGGCTATTTCTGCACAGACCCGGACAGCCGGAACGGCAAACTGGTCTTTAACCGGACCCTGACCCTCAAAGACACCTGGGCCAAGATCCAGCAGAAAGGGTAAAACTCTCCAAATAGTCATAAACAGCTGCAATTAATCGAACTACAGGTTAATTGCAGCGGTTTTTTGTATATTCTTTTTGAATAAATTTAAAACAAAGTTACACGCTGTATAAATCATCTCCTGTCTTTTTATAAACTTTTCCTATATATTGACTTTCCAAGTCCATTTTGCTATTTTAACAACAGGGAATGATTTTTACAGGGAAGTCGCTGGAATTTCCGTCTAAACTACCGCATGGCATACGCATCTTTGTTGATAAAAATGATGGAATGAGGATGTTTTTGGGGAGATAGCGTATGAAGACAAAGATGCCGGTACTCATTTGTTTGATTCTTGCCGCGATTTGTACCGCTGTTCCGGCCTTCCCCGGAGCCGAAGGGCATGGTGCCGTCGCCACAGGCGGCCGGGGCGGCGTGGTCTATGAAGTGACCAACCTGAACGATTCCGGCGCCGGCTCTCTGCGGGATGCTCTGAATCACAACACCCCGCGTACCATCGTATTTCGCGTCTCGGGTACCATCCACCTCAAATCCAATTTAAGCCTCAAATACGGCAATGTGACCATCGCAGGACAGACCGCCCCCGGCGATGGAATCTGCATCGCCAACGGCAATCTATATGCGGGCTATGACAACGTCATTATCCGCTATATTCGCTACCGCCTGGGGGACCAATGGCCCGATGGGACCGAAAACGGCGACGATGACGCCACATGGGGCCGCTATGGCGACAGAATCATCCTGGACCATGTCACGGCAAGCTGGTCGGTAGATGAAGCCTTCTCTTATTATGTCAATACCAACTTCACCGCCCAGTGGTGCCTGATATCAGAGAGCCTCCGCTATTCGCATCATGAAAAAGGCGCCCACGGCTACGGCGGCATCTGGGGCGGTACCAACAGCTCATGGCACCACAACCTGCTGGCCCATCACAGTTCGCGGAATCCGCGGATCGAAGGCGATGTCGCCAACAATATCGACCTGTGCAATAATGTCATTTACAACTGGGGTTTTAATAGCTGTTATGGAGGCGAAAAAGCCACCGTGAATATCGTCAACTGCTACTATAAATACGGCCCCGCAACCGACTCCGGCAAACGCTACTGGATCGTCAATCCGAGCTATACCACCGATTCTGTTTCCGGCGCTCGCGTTTATGGTCTGTGGTACATCGCAGGCAACTACGTACACGGCTATCCGGCCATCACGACGGATAACTGGAACGGCGGCGTTCAGCCTCAGGGCGGCACGGGAGATATCCCCTTATGCAAATCAACGACACCTTTCCCAGTGGCCGCGACGTATCCGGTTACAGTGCAGACTGCAATGGAAGCCTATAATGACGTTCTGAATGACGCCGGTTGCAGCCTGGTCCGAGATTCCGTCGATACCCGCATCATCAGCGAAGTGCGAACCGGCACAGCCACCTACGGCGGACAGACCGGTGCCAACAAGGGGATTATTGACTCCCAGACGACCGTCGGCGGATGGCCGACACTGAATTCATTACCGGCCCTCGATGACAGCGATCATGACGGGATGCCCGATGTGTGGGAAAGTCCGCGGGGACTGAATCCGAACCAGCCCGCAGACCGCAACGGCGACCGGGATGGAGACGGCTATACCAATCTGGAAGAATATCTCAACTGGCTGGTCACGCCCGCCGCCAGGGCCGACATCAACCGCAACTGCATGATTGATCTTGACGACTTCCATATCCTGGCCGCGTCGTGGATGAGTCAATCGGACAGCCCCAACTGGAATCCGGCCTGTGATATCGCCAGACCCGCCGATGGTATCGTCAATACCGCTGACTTAGTCATCCTCGTTGATAACTGGCTGTGGCCAAATGAATGGTAGTTTCTGCTGCTGGACTCTTCGTCATTGAACGCTGATATAGATCGGAGCACCAGAAACAGGCACTGTTGCCTTGCCCTCAGCAATTGTAACCTCAATGGCCTCGGCTTTACCCTCGGTCAGCGGCATGCGTTGGGCACCTGATATTTTTTCCTGTCCTATGGGAAAAGTAATTTCAGCGGTCTTGTCTGTTCCGCAGGGAATCCACGCCGCATAAATTTTACTTGCTTGTCCTTGGGCAACCTGCCCACGCACATATTCATAGACGTAGGCATCCGGCGACTCCATCATCTTGCGCGAAAATCGATACTCGCCCAGAGTTACATATAAATGCGCCACCGCCCAGAAAGAGGGCTTGGGCTGATAATTTCGCGTCAGGCCGGCCGAACCATGCACCTGCGGCTTGTCATCGTCATTAAACCAGAACATATAAGCCCGGTCCAAATCCATCGCCGAAAACACCAGCCACGAACGAACCAGATAGCGAGCCTGTTCAGTCTCGGTAGAACCTTTCCAGTCCTTGAATGTGCCTTCCGCAGGAGCCGGTTTAGTCGAGGCATCCCAGCCGAATTCCGTCAGCCAGACGTCCTTGCCGGCGGCGTTCTGATTTCGCCAGTCGATAACCGCCTGGATATCCTTGAGATAGGCAATGCTTGAATCTTCCGGATAAGACCGCTCCCACGTCGGCCAGCCCTTGACCTCCGCATAACTGTGCACATTGATGACATCGTACAGATTTTCCAGCCCCTTGACGCAGGACAGGCTCTTGGCATATTTATGGCTGTCTCCGGCAATCGCCGCACAGGTCGCAATCTTCATCTGACTGTCGCCGGCACGGATACCCCTGGCCATCGCTTCGAAAATGAGCCGATACTGCGGATCGGTATAATGCCCCGGCTCGTTGCCGATTTCCACGGAAGTCACCAGATTCCGTCCCTGCGGCCCGAAAAACCGTGCGAATGCAAAGCCGTAGGTCTCGGCATCCCGTGCGGGATTCTTCCATTTTTCGTATGGCGTGGCACCGAACATGATGCTGGCGCTGATTTCGTAACCGGACTGCACCCACTGGCCGTACATCGTCCCCCAATCCACCCGATTGCGTGCAAACGGAAAGACCGGCCAGAAATTCGTCTCGTCCCCCAGATCCCACTCCAGCCCGTGATAATCCCGCACCAGCCGGCAGACCGGTTTATAAAGCTCAGGCTTGAACTGGACCGTATGGACGCACATCCCCATAAAATCCTTCATCAGCGGCTTGTCTTTAGGGGCATCTGCAGCCAAACATGAAACCGCCGCAATCATCATTCCCACCCACACAACGAATTGCTTCATCTTTCACTCCTTTTGTATATCACACTATATTATCGCGGTTTGACCAGCAGCAGATTCCAGATTGCCAGTACAAGAATCACAATAAACAGGACTCGTACCACATTACGCGGCAAACGATGCATCAGATGGCCGCCGATATACCCGCCAATCAGGCCGGTGGGAATCACCCAGATTGCAATCTTCAAAGATTCAGTCACCGCAATACCGTGCTCCGGCAGCGTCCAGTTCTTATAAATCGCCCCAATCCACGAAATTCCAACAATGATTGCAGCGGAATTACTCATGGCCCGTCGAATCGGCAGTTTCAGAATGACCTGCTGCAACGGTGTAGAAATCGTCCCGGCACCAATGCCAAGGAGACCCGCCCCGATTCCCGTAATAAGCCCAATCACCGCCGACCAGAGCGGATAGCCTTTGGGCAGGTGAGCCACAGCGTCAACATGCGTCGGCCGGGCGGGCTGAAACAACCGCCAGCAATTGTAAATCAGTACATAAATCAGAAAGACACCAAAACATCGAGCCAGCCAGACGCTGTTGCGGCCTTCAAAAAAGGAAACATTACTGATTGCCACACCCAGCAGAATGCCCATAACCGCCATGGGAATCAGAGATTTCAAAATTGGTTTGACTAAGGCCTGTGACTTCCAATGCGGCACCAGCGAGGAAATCCCCACGACAAAATTGCAGATCATTGCCGCCGCCTGATAAAGATGCTGATTTTCGCCGAAGACCATCACCAGAGCCGGAATCATAATCGTCGAACCGCCCAGCCCGAGAAGCCCGCCAAACAGCCCCATCACAAGACCTGTCAATAATAATTGGATGATTTCCAGCATAGTTTTGACTTGCGAGCGGATTACAGACTTACCTGCTTACCGCTCCGGCTCAAACAATTCCCGGAACTTGTCTTCGATACTGTAGCTGGCACACAGGGTCTCCCCAATCAATACAGCCCCCACGCCGACATTGACCAGCTTTCGCACATCCTGACGCGTTTTGATGCCGCTTTCGGAAACCAGTTCGCGTTTGTCATCCACCAGCTCGGCCAGACGGCTGGTCGTATTCAAATCCACGGTCATCGTGTTCAAATCGCGGTTATTGATACCCAGCAGCGTATAATGCTTTTGCGGAAATCCCACCATGCTGCGGACTTTCAGCAGCGTATCGGCCTCATGTGCCTCAATCAGCACCGACAGGGTCAGCTCATTGGCCAGAATCAGTAAATCCATCAAATGACCCGCCGGCAGGGCCTCGGCAATAAGCAGAATCGCATCCGCACCGGCCGCCTTGGCTTCAAACACCTGATACGGATCGACGATGAAATCCTTCCGCAAAACCGGAATCGACACGGCCTCTTTGACCGCTGTCAGATAGTCCAGCCTGCCCTGAAAATATTTTTCATCGGTCAGGACACTGATTGCATCCGCACCGCATTGTTCATACGTCCGGGCAATCGCCACCGGGTCAAAATCCGCCCGAATCACCCCCGCCGACGGCGAAGCCTTCTTCACCTCGGCAATGACATTCAGACCCCGCGGATGAGACTTGGTCACCGCCCGGTAAAAATTACGGCACTTCGGCGAGGCCATCGCCTTTTCACTGACCACCTCCAGCGGAATCTGCTGCTTGCGGAGCTGGACTTCCTGAACCTTGTCACGGATGATTTTGACCAAAATGGCACTCATGCGGGCTTGACTCCTGTTGCCTTGAAGAATGTATAGTTAAACACCCCATCCGCCTCGGCCGTACGGTACAGGTCGGCAACCGCCTGCTTCCAACTGGCCGAATCCATCATGCCGGAGGCGATGGCTTGTTTTTCCACCCCTTCGACCATCGCAGTAAAGGTGTTTTTGGTGAATCCCTCGACCCATTGCGGGCGAGATGAATCCACATAAACCACACGCGGTGAAACCGTCACGTTTTCAAAACCAGCCCCTGCCAGAAGCGGATATAATCTTCGTCCAATCAGGGCATCTCCTCCTGCCGACGCCTGCAAATCCACCAGACACTGGATTGCCCGACGCGCAAAGGCACTGTCTGGATAAAAATAGGCACTGCCGTGGTCCCCTTCAATAGCGGTGATGGTTTTCCCCGGCTTGACAACGCGTTTCAATTCCGCCAGGGCCTTGAGCGGTTGGGACAGATGCTCCAGCACAAAACAGACAAACACCGCATCAAATGTGTTGTCAGCAAACGGCAGATAAAAAAGATCGGCCTGCTGAAATCGCACATTGCTAAAGCCAGCCGCCTGAACCGCTGTCTTTGCATGTTCAAGGGATGCCGGCGAAATATCCACTGACAGAAATGAAACTTTAGGGTTATTGCCTGCCAGAAAGACCGTCTGTGCCCCGACGCCGCAGCCCGCCTCCAGAACCAGCGAACCCTCGGGGTACCGCTGGTCATGGTGCAGCAATTCGGCCAGCGTCGTCGCCTGATCCCCCAAACGCAGCGATTCCCGCTCTGAATACCCATGTACATAAGGTCTGGATGCTGCCATAATCACCTCATCAGGCCCTGCGTGACAACTGGACAAATATCATCCGTAATTGACCGAGGCTGCCCTGCAGAATTTTCTGCTCGTCATCCGTCAGGTTGCCTTTGCACTTGGTTTCCAGCATGCCGAGTATATCAATATTGAACTTGGCCATCTCAAAATCCGGCTCGATGTCCTTGTCCTGGTCTTCCTGCGGACGGATCAGGCCCAGCGCCAGATAAGCCTGCGTCGTGAAAATCGAGACCAGCCCTTCAAAATCCGCCGGCGGAAGCTGACGCGAAGACCCGGAGTCTTTGGCCTGCTCGATCTTCTCTTCGAGGGTTTCCTTTTCCTTCTGGGCCTGATTTTTCCAGTCTTCGTCGATAATCACTTTTTTGGGTTCGTTTTGTTCGGCCATGTTCCCGCCTTTCACTTAATGTTTTTAAAGTCCTGGGACACCAGAGGATAGACGTATCTTACAGGATGTTCTCGCCATCCAAATCAGTCCCGTTACAAATATTTTTTAATCCGCCCCATATCCCGTTTCTGGTCTTTATCCTGAATTTTCTGACGCTTATCATATTGCCGCTTACCCCGGGCCAGTCCCAGTTCACATTTGGCAATGCCCCGGTCATTAAAATAAATACGCAGCGGAACCAGGGTATAGCCCCGCTGTTCCAGCTTGGTTTTGAGCTTTCGAATCTGGATTTTATGCAGCAGCAGCTTGCGTTTCCGCATGGGATCATGATTGGCAGTATTTGCGGCCTGGGCATATTGGGCAATCTTGCAGCCGACCAGCCAGACCTCTTCGCCATTAATCCGGGCGTAGGCGGCATCCAGCTCGCACAGCTTATCCCGCAGACTCTTAACCTCGGTCCCCACCAGCGCAAGCCCGGCCTCGACCTTTTCCACCAGTTCAAAGTTGAAAAAAGCCTTTTTATTCTGAATCACCGGCCCAGACTGTTTTTTGTCCTGTTTTTGCGTCATAAGTGTCTATCTTACCTGAAATTCCGTATTTTGCAAGGCCGGTATCCAGAAACATCTATGGTCATCTCTTCCCATTTTATCCATAAAAAAAGCCGGGTTGTAAGCCCGGCCTGAAAAAAACTTTCGAAAAATAAGTGTTACTTAACCAGCCGCAGGCAGAAGGGATATTTATAATATTCGCCCTTGGACGCTGCCAGTGAAGCAATAATACTAAAAATAAGGTCAAGCAATCCCAGCACGGGAACAAGTACCACACCAATCGCACACATAAATGAAAGGCCTGCCACAAAAAAAGCGATTGCCAACGTAATTTGGAAATTCAAAGCCTCCTTGCCATGATAATCCACATAAGACATGGTATCTTTCTTAATCAGCCAGATAACCAGCGGTCCGACAAAACTGGTAAAAAAGCCCAATAAATGACATAACATCCCCAGGTTTTTCGCATCGTTGGAAATTTCGGCCTTTTGTGCCTCCACCGGCTGGGCTGAAGCCTGTTCCGGCTGACCGGATGTATTCTGCTGTTCCATGGTTTCACCTCCTAAATCAAACTTTTATGGTCTTGTTTTATCTATATATCTACCACTATTTTCTGGCTTGTCAAAGAAAAAAATGCCCCGTTCCGATAAAAAGCCACAGCTTTACTTTGGATAATTTCCGGGTATAATATGGGTATGATTGAAAAAGTTGTTCACAAAGCAAAACTTTCTGAGCATAACGAAATCCGCCAGAATCTGGAATACTGGCTCAGCCGCCCGGCTGAGGAGAGGCTGGCGGCGGTGGAGTTTTACAGAAGGCAGGTCTATGGAACTATCCCGCGACTTCAAAGAGTGGCTCGAGTTATTAAACGCACACAAGGTTGAGTACATCGTTGTCGGTGCACATGCTCTGGCTTTCCATGGCTCCCCCCGATTTACCGGAGACCTTGACATTCTTATCAAACCCGACAAAGTCAATGCCCGTAAGGTCCTGGACACTCTGGCTGAATTTGGTTTCGGATCGCTTCAATTGACCGAAGAGGATTTTTGCCAACAGGAATCCGTCGTGCAGTTAGGTTATCCGCCTTCCCGAATTGATATTATGACAACATTAACCGGCCTGACATGGGAACAGGTTCTTGCCGGCAAAATTGCGGGCACATTAGCTTCTATCCCGGTTTTTTTCATCGGTAAAAAAGAGCTTATTATCAACAAAAAGACCCTCGGCAGAAATAAAGACCTTGCCGATATTGAAGCTCTTGAAGACAAATCAAATCAATAGATATACTGATCCTACTTGAAATTTTCCGGTTCGTCGCGGCTAAGTACAGCAGCTCCAACCACGTGCTTCTTTTGCTCGCGGAATAATCATACCCCTTGGGTATATTACTCCGGCTTGCGCACTGAGGCACAGAACTGGCCCATCTTCATCATCGCATCATTGAGCTTGTCCATCGAGCCGTCAAGCTGGACGAAGGCATTAACCAAATCCAGCAATTCCGGATCGGCGGGCTTTTCGCCGTAATGATGTTCAATATTGACAATCCCCGCATCCAGGCCATACTCCATCGCCTTGGCGACATACGCCCGACAAATGCCGATTTTTCGGCCGGGCAGGTCGCGACAGCAGTTGCTGACACCCAGTGAGAAATGGCAGCCCTTCATCTGCGGATCGGATTTGATCTTCCGGATGGTATTGAATGCCCGATAAGTATAGCCCGGCACACCCGGCTCCATCGGCATATCAATCGCCAGCGGAAAGACCGTCGAATCAAAAAAGATTTCCTCGGGCTTAAAGCCAAAGGTCATCGCCTTCCGGAACAATTCTTTTGCCAGGCCGAACAATTCATCCACGGAATGCGAACCGCCTGGGCCGGTGGGCTTTTCTTCACTGACCAGCAGGCCGATGAATGAAAAGTTGTATTCCTTCTTGAGCGGCATCATTTTGTCCGCGGTATAGACCTTAATCGAATTCATCAGCGGTGCCTTGACCGGCTGATCGGTATTGTACCATTCCTTCAGGCCGGCAATCAGCACCTCGTCATTGCTGCTGTCCAGGCAAATCGGCACCCCCATACCCCACTTACGAACCAGACGCACATACTGTTTCATCATCCCCACCGCCGCATTCGCATCGGATTCGCCGAAGGCATCCAGGTTGACGGCGATATAGCTGGCTCCGTCCGAAGCCTGGGATTCAATCAGCGCGCGGATATAGTCCAACTGCGGGCTGGGCTTGGTATAAGCATCCGGTCCAAGCTCCTGCAGTTGCTTCATAATTGCTCCGGTCTTGGGGATCGAAGCGTGTATCGATTCGCCGATTTCAATCAACGGACGTTTCATTGTATGGTCCCTTCCAAACAGATAATTCACAATCGAACTGGTATGCTCCAGCGCCGGAATGCGGGGACGATTGCTGGTCTGCCGCAGCCGCTGCCGACCGCCAACCTCGGCGGCTGCCGAACCATAGACTTTTTCACCAATACACAACCGATCCTGATTATTGCCGCAATAACCCTTTACCGTGGCATCGCCGCAGGGGACATTATCCAGTCCTTTCTCACAGCCGCCGATGGTGCAATAGCCGAAATTTTCAGGCAGGTAACAGTCGCCGCATTCCTGACACTCAAAAGCAAGGTATTTAAAGCCCTTTTCTATAGCATTAAACGCCTTGTATGTACAGCTTTTTTCCTTGTCGGCCCGCACCCAGTGCACGCATTTGCGAAATGCCCGGAAGCCGCTGTACTTGGGGTCCAGAATCGCCCGATGCATGAAATTAAAGAATTTCTCATTGAACCGCTTCTTTGGCCGGGATAACTCCACTGCCCTGCCGCTGTCATCATACAGATAAAACGCCTTCTCCGCCGGCCAGTACAAATTATCCTTATACTGCCGCCACTGGTCGCCGATTTGGGCAGCCCGCCGCAGAATTTTCACGAAAATATCAAAATCGTGCACTCCGCCGATGTCCGCCCCTGCAGCCCCAATCGACCGATACATCGCCACCTGCTGGGCGGCCCGTTCGATATGCTCGTCCACCGTCTCCGACTGCAATTTAGCCAGCAGCGCATCACTGACAAAGCAGCCCGGCAGCTTAATATCGTGCATCAGCCGCGGGGCCGGCGTCAGCGTCGTCAGCCAATAGACATTGCCCAGCACAGGGACTTCAATCCGATTATCCCTGAGATACTGCATCAACTCCATCGACTTTTTCCAGTCCCAGCCGACCTGAGTCACCAGAAACTCCGCTCCGGCGGCAATCTTCTTCTCCATTTTATAATACTGCTGCATCAGGGAAGCCTCGGTGTATTTAAAAGGCGACACCGCCGCTCCGGCAAAAATCAGCCGTGTCTGAGCCAACTGCTCTGGAGTGGATTTGATCAGAGCACTGTTGTTCATTTTGTGGATTTGGCTCAACAGCCCCACCGATTCGACCTCAAACACCCCTTTGGCCTTCACCGGCTTATCCCCAGTCAGAGCCAGCAGCGTTTCCACGCCGCGCTGACGGTACCCCACCAGCGTACTGGTCAGCCCATCTGCATTGCTGTCTTTGCAGCTCAGATGCGGAATAAAATCCAAATCCCCCAGCAAGTTCTTCTGCGTAAGCACCGCCAATACATCCGATGGATCAATATTCGCTACTCCGCCGGGATTTTGCGGCAGCATGATACCGGTAAAATCAAAGCCGCTCGGAATCACCCCAGCCCCGGCCTGCTGATACCCTGTCAGGAATTTCTCAATCGGGGCGAAGCTGTACCCCGGCCCGCCCGTCAGCTCGGCAACAATGATAAAATCCTTTTTTGCCCGCAGTTGCGCCTTTAATCTCTTTTGAGCCACAGCAGAATCTCCAAATGTCTATTGTCTAAGGTTTTTATTTACCTGAGCATTCATTATAGAGAAAATGTAACGACAGCGTATCCGAATGCAACTTGTTTTTTGTCTTTTCTTGCTCTTATTCAGGCAAAATCGACATCACGAATAGAAAACCGGTTTTTTCTTGAACTCGCGTACCGTCGGCAGCAGAGCATAATCACAAATACGGTATTCCTCAGCAAGTTCATCGATAAACCGCTGTACATCCTCCATCCGCCCGGCGTGAATCATCGCAAACAGATTATACGGCCAGCCGGCAAAGGGCTTTCGCTGATAACAATGGCTGACCGCCGCGCAGGACGCCATCGCCTTGCCCGCCGCATCCATACGGGCTTTCCCCACAACCGCCGCCAGCATCACATTGACTGTATAGCCCAGCTTACGGTGGTCCAGCACCGCTGCGATACGCCGGATTACGCCCTTATCGGACAACTCCTGTGCGATTTTCAGCAAATCCGGACTCAAAGGGCTTTGAGTCAATGCGATATCGTCCTGCAATAGTCGAAGCGCCTGCCGCTGGTCTGCCGTCAATTCCACAACTCCGCCCGGCTCACCCACGGGCTGATACTCCCCCGCCAGAAAATCCTTCGCTGAAGGCCCTTCTGGATCAAAACGCACATCCAGTTTATACACCGTCTCGGCCGGCAAAGCCCGAAACTCTACCCCGGTTTGCTGCGTCAGTTTGCCCAAAATGGCTTCGATTCGCTCAAACGATTCATCCTGACAAGTAAACCAAAGATTAAACCGGTGATTCCGTAGATAATTATGCGACACCCCCTCAAGCGCATTGACCGCCTCAGCCACCGCGTCCAGCTTTTCCGTCGGCACACTGGCCGTAACCAGCGTCGCCACACGCCCCAGCCGTTTATAATCCAACTGTGCCCGATACCTGCGGATATAGCCCTGAGCTTTGAGCCGTCGGATTGCAGCTATCGCATCGGCCTCCGAACAGCCCGCCTGCTGTGCTAATTCCCGAAACGGTCGCTCCGTCAGCGGCAAGGGGTTCTGCACCCATTGCAATACACAGTTGTCTAACTCAGAACGTCCGGTCATTTCACTTTATCCATACTCGTTTGCCCAAGCACACACAAGGGATCCTGCCCCAGCAGGTGGCCGTTAGCAATCAGCGCCCGCGCCCGGCAGCCCCGGCAGTCGGCCAGAAAACCGCACCGCCCGCAGAAATCCTGATACTGCGATAAATCCCGAATCGACCGCAGCAGCGGGCTGTTGTACCAGATATCCACCAGATTATAGCCGTTTCGCACCAGATTGCCCGCCTGAAGTTCCAGGAATCCGCAGGTCTGCACATCCCCCTGATAGCTGATAAATGCAAATCCGCTGGCCGCCAGACACCCCCGAACATGGTCGGCGCCCGGGATGTTCTTCTGCCGGGCGACGCGGGCAAACTGCGGCCCGCAGGTCACTCGCAACTCAATCGGATAGGTCGCCTTCATCATCGCCAGCGTTTCCAGAACCTGTTCATACCGCTTCGGCTCCAGCAGCAATTGCGTATCCTGCTCGGCCCGCCCCACCGGCACCAGCACAAACGGATTCCAGCAGGATGCCCCCAGTTCCACCGCCAGCCGGGCAATCGCGTCCAGATGCTCCACATTCACACCCGTCAATGTCGTGTTGATTTGAAACCGCAGGTCGGCCTTGCGGGCCTTTTCGATGGCCTTAAGCGTCGTTTCAAACGCCTCCGGCACCTGCCGAAAGGCATCATGACTGGCCGCATCTGGCCCATCGAGCGAAAACGAAAACGACAGCAATCCCGCCCGTTTGAACCGTTGAACCGCAGCATCATCCAGCAGTGCCCCGCAGGTCGCTATCGCCATCCGCAGGCCCAGCGATTTGCCGTAATCGGTCAGGTCGAAGATATCCTGCCGCATCATCGGCTCCCCGCCGGTCAGCACTACCACGCACTTTTTTAATTCCGCAATCGCATCCAGAATCTTTAGGCACTGTTCGGTCGAAAGGACATCCTGTTCACGGGTCGTGGCCGACGCCCGGCAATGCCGACATCGCAGCACACAGCGCCGAGTCACTTCGAACGCGATAATCGTGGGTTTTATAATTTCAGCCATAACATCTTTCAAGGTAAAGGGCAAAAGGTAAAAGGTAAAAGTATGGATAGCCCTTTGGGCTAAATATCTAATTTTCAAACTGACCAACCCGACTTGTCATACCCGCGGAGGCGGGTATTCAGCTTTTGCTTGAAACTCCGGATTCCCGCTTTCGCGGGAATGACAATGTGCAATACCTATTCACTCGTGAGTTTGTCGTTTCAATATTCGTTCAATTTGAGTTGTTGACTTTTTCCCTTTTCCTTTTACCTTTTCACTTTATTAGTTTCGCTGCTTCCGGAGCAAAATACGTAATGATAATATCCGCACCCGCCCGCTTGATTGACAGCAGGCTTTCCATCATCGCCGCCTCATAATCCAGCAGGCCGGCCTTGGCCGCGGCATGAATCATCATGTATTCCCCGGAGACATTATACGCGGCAATCGGCACATCAAAATGATGCCGGGCCAGGGCGATGATATCCAGATACGGCAAGGCGGGCTTGACCATCACAATATCGGCCCCCTGCACAATATCCTCTTCCATCTGGCGAAGCCCCTGCCTGCCGCAGGCCGGGTCAATCTGGTGCGTCCGGCGGTCGCCGAAACTCGGCGTGCTCTGGGCGGCATCGCGGAACGGCCCGTAAAACGCCGAGGCAAACTTGGACGAATACGACATAATCCCGCATTCGACATAGCCTTCGGTATCCAGCGTCTCACGAATCAGCCCCACCCGGCCATCCATCATATCCGACGGTGCCACGATATCCGCCCCCGCCCGGGCATGAGCCAGGGCCATCGACGCCAGCACCTCAATCGTACTGTCGTTGTCGATGTGGCCTTCGTACTGCTGAACCGCCGGCGTCGCAAACGGCGAGGACTTGCGTTTGGGTTTCGCATCGGCGGCCATAATCAGCCCGCAGTGGCCGTGGTCGGTATAGGCACACAGGCAGACATCGGTAATCACCAGCAGTTGCGGACATTTGGCTTTGATTTTGGCAATCGCCTGGCAGACCGCCGAATCCATCGCCGAGGCCCGCGAGGCGACGGCGTCTTTTTTCTCTTTGGTCCCGAACAGCAGGATGGCGGGAATGCCCAGGTCGGCCATCGCAGCCGCCTCTTTAGCCGCCAGGTCAGGCGAAAACCGGTAGCAATTGGCCATCGCCTCAATCGGCTCTTTGACCTGCTTGCCCGGACAGACAAACATCGGATAAACCAGGTCATCGACCGACAGCCGAACCTCGCTGACCATCCGCCGCATCGTCGCATTCACCCGCAACCGCCGAAATCGTGTTTGTGGAAAGGACATTGTTATACTCCGATAACTTTATTAAGCAGTACCAAAAATCTTTACTGACATTTCTTAACTGGAAGAAATCGTTTGCCATTTAATATTTCACATATAACTTTACGTTTATGATGGATAGCCTTCTTTTCATCGTATCTATGTTATCGTTTATTTGGTCATAAGCCAACTTTTCTTCTTTTTTTACGTATTCGGCTCATCGACAAGCAAGCATAATAGAAATTGACTGAAACAAGCCAAGACATTTGCGTAACAATCCTAAATCCTTCTTGAATTCCAAATATTCCATTTCTATGCCGTCAAGTTCATCTTTGAGTCTTTTTGTTTGCTTTAAAAGTCCAGGATAATGTATTTTATACGTATCATCATACTTGTTCACAATTTCTGACAACCGAATTTGTTTATTAATAACAGAATCAATTTTTGATTGATATCCTCTTGAGTGGTAAATTACGATTTTATTGCCGTCGTGCATATTAAACTTTATATTTCTATTTTCATCAATGTATTTTAAATATGAACAGAAAAGAGACTTCATCTTTGCTGTCCCTTTAATATCCTTTGCAATTTTTTTAGCTCTTTTTTTTAGTAGCGATATTTCTGCATGGCGTTGTTTTTTTATTTTTTTTATTATTGCCAATGCAAAAACAAAATTAGAGTCTGATAAATAACCATAAGACGTTGAGTGAGGTAATGGTTTACGTCCATAATAAACTATATCTGACATGCCGAAAAGCAATGGAACAATATCCACGTACAATTCATTCTCTCTTTGGGGATGTTTTATCGATTCTAAAAGCACATGAGACAATTCATGTGATAGTATTGAAACAAGAGTTGCTGGATAATTCCAATAATAGCTATTCACTACAATCTCTATAGGATATCCTTCGAGTTCTTTTGTGCCGTATAGTGGAATATTATCGGGTATCAAAACCTGCGCTACAATCCCTTCAGTTCCCGTATCCCCTCTTTTTCTTTGAGTTATGCCTACGCTACGGAAATTCATATTTCTATTTAACGCGATATCAGATATTTTGATTTTCACAGGTAAGCCATAATGAAAACAGATCATATTTGCACACTGTTCGATTTTATTGTCTCGGACAAGTGAAAACATATCCCCTTTAGGGGCATCTTTAAGCCCTAAATCTTCAACTAAATCATAGATTGCTTTCTCTATAAAATCATTATTGACTTCTATAGCCATGGATTATGCTCACAAGACTAACTACAAAGTAGATTTCGTTCTATCCATTTGTTCAAATTTAAATATCGAGTTCTTCAAATATAACGCTTATATTCTTCTCACCACTCCTTCGGTCCCTGAATAAACGCCTCAACACCCCGGTCACGAATGATTTTCAGATTGCTGATCAATCGTCCTTCATGAACCGGTCTGAGCATCGCCAGTTTGCCGCAGGTCTCAAACTCAGGACACTGCCAGCATCCCTCAATCGTTTTACCAGTACAGCACAGCCGAATCGGGCAACTCCCCGAGCCGCCGCCGGACTTGCACCGCTTTTCGCATCGCATCTCGGACTGCAGAACACTCAACACCTCATAAAAGGCCGGATACTGCCGGAATGCTCCCATCTCCGGAGCCATCGAAGACAACTGCGACAGCCCCGCCGCCACCCGGCCAAATGCCGCCCGGTCCAGCTTTTCCTTCAGCTTGCCGGCCAAGTCCGCAATCTCACAGCCCAGAACCGGACAATCCACACAGTATAATCCGCAATAAGCAATATCATCGGCTTTGTTTTCAAGCATTTTAAACTCCCTGAAAATCCTTTGCATGGTTATGGTAATGCAATCACACGTTGTCACTTCGAGTTTATATAAAGCCTGATTTTCGACTGGATTATACTATAAATCCCATGCCCTGTTCCAGTTCTATCTTGAAATCCGGCCTGAAAACAGGGATAATCCCGATATGACACAACCACAGCCATTGACACTACCCGACTCCGTCCTGAAGGATTTGGACGGCCTGATCGCCCGCTATCCGGCCCTGGCCGAGGCGGCGGCCTACGGCATCGATATCTCCCTGCTGATAGACAACCTCCGCCGTCCCGTCATAGAACGCATCCGCCGCCACCAGCAGGCCCTCAACGCCATCCAGCAGCTTCGAAAAGCCAAACGAATCGACCCCAAACAGACACCCTGACCCGCTCGCTGCAGGTTCGGATTTAGTGTGCAATCCTCCAATCCGTCCGGTCGTTATTTACAGACACAACCTCGGCATTGGTAATCCGCCAGATATCGCCGGCCTCTTTCTGAAATCCCACTGTCATCTCGGCAAAAAACAGCCCGCCTGCTGCGGCATACGAGCTTTTAGGGTCCAGAAATACCGCCATATTTAATTTCGCCTGGGCCGTCCCCTGAAAGATGTTGATGGTCAGTTCCTGAAACCGCACCTTGGAAATCGCCGCACTCCTGAAAATCCCGTTGATATCCTCCATAAAAACAGCCTTATTCGGATGAATAACATCCCTATATCGCTGTGAAATCAGCGGCTCGATGGTCCTTGCATCTCTGGCCACCGCCGCATCTCGGCATGCCAGGACAATTCCGCGCACCTGCTCGTAATCGGTCTTGACTAAATAATCCAGCCCGAAGCCCGCTGCGACAATCAGCACCCCCAGAATAATCGCCAAAAGACCGTTTTTCTCCGATACGTTATTGCGAACCCATACACCGATAATCAGCGTGACAATGCCCACAATCAACAGCAGCCACGGATCTTCAAACACATTCCACATAAAAACTCCTTCCTTTATTTAGATTGTTTTAGTCTCCTGGCTAAGCGTTCGTTGCCCGTCGGTTCCGTCAAATTGAGACGCAGCGAGGTCAGCGTAATGTACCCCGCCGCGATGGCCGTGGTATCAGTCCAGTTATTTTCATCATGCTGGTCGCGGTGGTTTCCCCCCGCCAGCCGATATACCGCCTGGTCTTCCTGTTCATCCACAACCTGATAGAACTCATCAAAACCGCAGGTCGATTGCGGCACGACCTTAATTCCGCAGGGTTTGCCTCGGGACAGCCGGGGGATGTTGATGCTGACGACCTCCCGCGGCTGAATCGGCAAAATCTGCTTGATAACGTCGAGGGCCAAATCGGCGGCCTGTTCGCTGTCCCACGGCTCATCCATCGCCGCGCTGACCGCTATGGCCGGCAGGTCATAAAACGCCCCTTCGATGGCCCCCGCCACGGTGCCCGAATAAAACACATTAATCCCCACATTGGCTCCATGATTCATCCCGGAAACAAGCAGGTCAATCGGTTTGTCCTTCGGGACCAGTTTATTAATCGCCACCTTGACGCAATCAGCCGGGGAACCATCCACGCTGTATCCGCTGAATTTGCCGACAATATCCAGCAGTTGACAGGTCAAATCCCGCAGTGAAATGCTGTGGCCTGCGCCGGACTGAACATCGGCCGGGGCCACCACGGTCACTTTGCCCAGTGTGGCCAGCCGTTTATATAACGCCGCCAGTCCCGGCGCGAAAATACCGTCATCATTGGTCAGAAGTATATGCATATCAATCCCTTGGCAAAAGTTGTCCTCATGCGCCATACTCTACCGGCATAGCGGCATAAAGTCAATTGACCAATCCGGAGACATACAATATAATCCGCCCTATGAGTTTCTGGCAGCCTTACAATACGACGATGCATTCCATCCTGACCCGTCAGCAGGTACGGGATTACGATGCCTGGGCCATTCAGGCGATGGCGATTCCCGGCGTGACCCTGATGGAAAACGCCGGTCGCAGTACCGCTGAGATTGCCCTGACTATGCTGGGAAATAACGGCCATTCCAAAGTATGTATCTTCTGCGGGGCGGGTAATAATGGCGGCGATGGGTTTGTGATTGCCCGCCATCTGGCCAACAGCGGCGTTCGCGTGCAGATTATCTGCTGTGCCCCCCGTGAGAAAATCACCGGTGATGCCCTCATTAATCTAACAATTTGTGAAAAGATGAATTTGCCGATGGTTTGGCTGGAACAGTCTGAAAAAACCATCTGCCCACAGCTTCATAGTTTGTGTGATGGATGCAATCTGATTATCGATGCCATATTCGGCACAGGGCTTAAGGGGGAATTGTCCAGCTTTTTCGTCGCTCTGATTAGCTGCATCAACAGCCTGAAAGTCCCGATTCTTGCTGTTGATATTCCCTCCGGCCTTGATTGCGATGATGGAATTCCGCTTCCGGTGTGTATTGAAGCTGCTGCGACCGTCAGCTTTGTCGCCGCCAAGCCGGGCTTTTTTGAACAGGGCAAGAGCCTGCCTGTTCTGGGGGAATTGTATATCGCATCGATTGGGATTGTGAAACAATAACCATCAATAATACGACATTTTCATGCTTTTAGGCGGGTGTCTTCTGCGGTGCAAACACACAGACCCGGCCTTTGCCGGCCTGTTTGGCCGCATAGAGAGCCTGATCCGTTGCTTTGGTCACATCGCCCGGCTGCGTATCCGGATCATATTGCCCCACGCCCACGCTGATGGACAGCTTGATTCGCTGATCTTCCCATATCATCGGGTTGTTGCAGACCATCTGAACCATGCGTTCGGCAACGACCGTCGCATCCGCCAGCGAGGTACTCGGTAGAATAATGGCAAATTCATCCCCGCCATAACGGGCCGCAAGGTCGATCTGCCGAATACAGGCTAAAAGCCGACGGGCGATCTGCTTGATGGCCATATCCCCCGCCCGATGCCCATAATTATCATTAATCGGCTTGAGGTTGTCGATGTCGGCCATGATGATCGACAGCTTGCCGCCGTAACGCTGGGCCCTGCGAAGCTCCACCTCCATCGCCTCATAAAAGGTACGATGATTCAGCATTCCCGTCAGGCCGTCGGTACGTGCCTGGCGCTGGGTCTTTTCGAATAAATGAATGTTGCCGATGGATGCGCCGACAAGCTGCCGGAACAACTCGACAATCGCAATGTCTTCCTGGGTAAAAATACCCCCGGTTTCTTTATCGCTGAGGTTGAGCACCCCGACCACCCGTCCATGACAAATCAGCGGGGCAATGACGCAACTCCTTGTCGAGTAATTCTTTGCAAAACTGCGGTATACATTTCCGACTCCCGCCGACTGGGTATCATCCATATCATTAATAATCAGCAGCTCCTTGCTGCGAACGGCCGCAACCATCGGAGAAGGCGGATTTTGATTTAACGACACGACATTATTAATCAGGAATGGATGATTATGACGTTCCAGATGCAGTATATCGCTTGTCTCGTCAAGTATATACAGTGAGGCCAGTTTCGAGCTGATTAACTTCGGGATTTCGCTGACGCAGATTTCCGCTATCCGCTTGACATCCAGACAGTTGATCTTCTTGGCTAAGGGGGTGATGATATCCAGCCGACAGGTGCTGCTCCCCGAACAGCCCAGTATCTGTTTGTCTGTTTCGCCCTGACTCATATCGTTTAACAATCCTTTATATCGGACTCAGTTTTTGATTTAAATTCAGATGTTCCCAGTATCGGTAATTATTTGGCCCCGGTTAACATGGAAGCCTGCCAGAACTCGGAACTTCTGAAAATATAGAAAATATTTTTCGAGATTAAAAATCGACAGAATCCGGATTCGATGAGAAATATTTCAGCAAAATTCTGATAACAATATGCGGGCTGAATTGATCTTTCTTTTTCCTATTATTTCTATAGGCTTTTTGATGTTTGCTCATTCTTATGTTATATTATTGTGATTTTTTCCACAACAAAACTTTTGAAAAAAATATTCACGTTTTTTTACCAATTTTTCTTGACGCACCTGTGAATGTGTTTTACATTTTATAAAACGTCAAATATGATTTGACGGGGTCGCAATCATTTTCGTTCCAGCACGTTTTTTGGGATGGATAAGGGCTGGATGTATTTGCGGCGTTAAGCAACAAGAACAGATGGGCATACTATCGATCGTAAGGTACTGTGTTTGCCCGGAGGGTAAGTCGTTTGGTTGTCTTGAATATACGTCAACGGTGTGTTTCTGGCTCTATGACTCAAAGCAGCAATCATGGTTTTATTACGCCCCCCAAGCTGTATCGTATTGGGGATATCGTTCGGAGTACCCCTTTTACTCGCCAGACAATCCATAACTATACGGTTATGGGACTTATTCAGGAAAGCGACTGGACCGAAGGCGGACATCGGTTGTATGACGAGTCCGTATTTGAACGTCTGTGGCGAATCCAGCAGTTGCGTGAAACCAAGACGTTGTCTGAAATTCGTGATATGTTTCAATCGGAGCAGGCCATAAAAGCCTCATAAACGGAGAACTCTTTTTTGCCAAGGATGGCTGTATGAACCTTAATGTCTCCCCTGTTACGGACAATCTTACAGAGCTTTTAAATCGCATTATCGATTTTACCGAACGACGGAAAGAGGTTTTGACACGAAATCTCTTTGATTATCGGTCTGCGGGTTTTGAGCCAATGGATTTGCCGGTTCACGAGTTCGCCGACACCCTGACGCGGGGACTGGCCGAATATATTCGCAATAAACGGCTTGTTCTTGAAGACGGCCCCAACGTTCATTTTCATGACCAGGGCGAGTTTGAGGCCGCGGCAGTCGTGGATAACAAATCTCTGGAATTGCTGCGGAATGACACCCATGCTTATGTCCAGGAACAAATCCAGCGGTTATCGGAAAATCTGATCCATAATCGCCTTGCCGTGGAATTACTGCGGCAGAAGCGTAAAAAAGAAACGCAGTTTGCAAATCTGTAATGATGTTTATGGACTATCTATAACGATTAATAGTAAAAAAAGTCGTGTTTAAAACAAAAAACCCTGCTTTTAGGCGGGGATTTGGTTTGAAAAAATGCACAACTTGATTTATACAACGTGAGTTTTACAAGTAAATACGCATCTGGATGTCAAGATGGCCAGTGCGGGATGTGCAGCAGGAAATAACAACACGGTGGGAGCGGGCGATGGACCCGGGCCGAATAAATTATTTGCGGCAGATTGTTGAAACCCGTCCGGAACGGGCACAGACCCTCGCTGTAACCAGCGGCAAGGGAGGTGTCGGCAAGACGAATATTGCAGCCAATTTGGCGATTTGTCTTGCCCAGATTCGCAGGAGAGTCGTCCTGATGGACGCCGATTTGGGACTTGGAAATCTTGACGTGGTTATGAATCTCAACAGTCGGTTCAATCTCAGTCATGTTTTGAATGGTCGAAAAAGCCTTGAAGAAATCATTCAATCTGGGCCGGCGGGAATTGAGATCATTTGCGGCGGTTCCGGGATTGAAGATTTGGCCAATATCCATCCATTTCAGCGACAACGACTTGTGGATGAAATGGACCAGCTTCAGCATCGGGCCGACTTGATTATGTTCGATACAGGGGCCGGAATTCATTCCACCGTCATCGCCTTTTGTATGGCAGCAGACCATACGCTGGTGGTCACGACTCCGGAACCTTCAGCGATGACCGATGCGTATGCAATGATTAAGATTTTAAGCGGCAGAAAGTACCAGGGGCGAATCAGCCTTCTGGTCAATATGGCCGAAACCATTGCCGAAGGGCGTAAAACCTATCGGCAAATTTCAGAAGCGGCAGCGCGATTTCTGACCACTGCCGTTTATGACGCTGGCGTGTTATGCAGGGATGAATTAATGGCCAGCGCCATTCGTCGCCGGGAGCCGGTCGTTCTGGCTTACCCGCGTTCGAGTATTACAGAGCATTTTGCGGCAATCAGCGCCCGGTTAGGCAATGTCAGCCGCAAGAGTTCGGAAAAGGATGGATTTTTCCGAAAAGTCGTAAATTGGTTATTTTAAGGTTAATCCGCTTGTCAGTTTGGCCGAAATGAACGTGTTGCGGTGTGTATTAATGCCGCAAATGTGCAGTTGAATGCCCACCGGTTATCGGACGCTGATAAGTGAAACAAAAACGCGAATTACAGACATGGAGGTCTTTAAAGATGCGTGGGACCCGGTCACAGAATATAGAACAGGTTTGGCAGGATTTCTTCCGTTCGCGAAGTGATGATGCCAGAAATACGCTCATGGAACATTATCTGTCGCTGGTCAAATACACAGCGGACAGGATTTGTGCCAAATTGCCGGACAAGGTTGAGTTGGATGACCTGGTCAGCGCAGGCATCTTTGGCCTCAAAGATGCCATTGAGGCATTTGACCCGGGGCGGGGGGTAAAATTTGAAACCTACTGCACACCGCGTATTCGGGGCAGTATTCTCGACGAACTCCGCAATATGGACTGGGTACCTCGCCTTGTTCGGGCACGCTCCCACCGCCTTGAAAAAGCTCTGCAGACCCTGGAAGCCCAACTGGGCAGACTGCCTAATGAGCGGGAATTAGCCCAGGAAATGGAAATGCCGATGGATGAATTCCATCGTTTGCAGCGGGATGCCAGCGCCATTGGGCTGGTCTCACTGAATAATAAGTTCAATGAGAGCGAGGGCGAAAAAGATATCCGCGAAATCGACATTATTGAAGACCAGCGAAGCCAGAACCCGGTGATTGAGGCTCAGAAGCGGGACTTGAAGAATCTTTTGACCAAAGGACTGACCCGCGCCGAGAAGCTGATTATTATTCTGTATTATTACGAAGAAATGACGATGAAGGAAATTGGTGCCACGCTGGATTTGTCGGAGTCGCGTGTGTCTCAGATGCATTCGTCGATTATTGCCCGGCTGAAAGCCCAGATGAACAGCCGGAAAAAAGAATTCGCGGTCTCAACCTAATCCGCCTGCATCGTCTCAAGCGACAGCATCCATTCATTTGCCATCGCTGATAAGTCATACATATTGACATGGCAATCCGGCCGGCCTTCCGGACCGCTGACGTCTGCCGCCAATCCATATCCCGCGTTAATTACATCAACACAGGTACTCAGGGGTCTGGAAATCAAAACCGCATCCACAGCCACATATCCGTCAGTACCCGTATTGGAAATCACAACCGTGCCTGTGCCGGCGGAAAACCGATACCGCCCCAGCAGATTCCATTTACCCCCATTCGATTTCTGATTGACCACATGGCTTGCCGCGCCCGCGTCATGATGGACCGTCACCGGGACATTTGACGCCCGGTTGTCGTGGGAGGTCCATCGCAGATAGACATCATACGGCCCGGCGGCGGGCACATTGAGTTGAAACGTAACGGACTTTTGCCCCTTTCCCGCGTTCTCATCATGAAGATAATTCTGGCCGTAATAGCCGGACACCGTACTGCTGGCCGGCCATGCTCCCACCCTGACCACGCCATTGTCATCTTCGGAATCAATCACGGTGCCTTCGATCTCCTCGATCGGATCCCCCCAGTCAATCCGCTGGCCGCGCTGGATGAGGGTTTTCTGAAGCTGTGGAACGTCCACCTCCTGAAGCCCGATATTGCCGCGTCCAATCGCCTGAGCAACCGCAACCGCCGAAGACTGCCCCAGAATCATAAAGACCGGCTCCATTCGCACCGAACCATAGGCGATATGCGACGCAGACACACAGACTGGAATCGCCAGATTGGAACACTGGCCGCTGCGCGGGATTATCGCCCGGTATGACAATCGATAGGGGGTATTACCGCCGATCTGCACATCGCCTTCATTTTTGACAAATCCGGATGCATTGACAAAACGATAGCAGTTATGCGAATCCATATTATAGGATGCCAGCCCCACGGAATCTTTGGGCCGGGTCTTGCCCAGGAAATCATGTTCAGTAATTACATAATCCGACACCATCCGGCGGGCTTCACGGATATACAACTGGCAAGGCCAGTTTCCGGTTTCGGTAAATTCATCCGCCGCCAGGCCCCAATTCTGCATTTTGGCCTGAATGGTCGGCGCCACCTGCCCGACCGCCGGGTCGTTGGCGACAAACCACCAGTAGCCCTGAATATAGGTCACATGCCGCTGGAAGATGGTTTCCCGTTCCTGATAGCTGCCGTTGGGCCAGTTGAAGTTCTGACCAATAAAATCCGTGGAAACGGCACCATGGTTATTGGTGTCGGTTTTCCCGTTTTTAATCCGGTCGAATTTGTTAAAGAAGTTGTCAAACTCCGTCCCGAATCCCGCCGCAAGATAGCGTTCCAGCAGAACATACCAGCTTCGGTCGTAGTTGGCCGGCTTCGGGAAAGGCACACGGTTAGCCGCCACATCGGTCATGCAAATCCGGAAGTTGTAGGCCTGGATGCGATGATCCCCCTGCCCGGCAACAGGGACGGCGGTTTCGATACCCGGAAGCAATCCGCTGCTGGAATCACCGGCTATGACATAAGGACTCACATCGCGGAGAAACTGATGTGTGTTTCGTACCTGCTGGCCGTTATAGGTTTCACCATAGGCCGCATTGCTTTCCCGGCCTGTAACATAAGTGACACCCGCGGCCGCCATCAGGTCGCCTTCATAGGTGGCGTCGATAAAGTAATCGGCATTGACCGTCAGACCGTGTTCGGTGGTAATCCGCACGATACGTCCGCCGGACATCACCACGCCGCTGCTGCGATTCAGGAAGGCCTTGTAATAGACTTGCACTCCGGCTTCCCGCACCATATCCTGAAACACGGCCAGGGCAACCGACGGTTCAAACGCCCAATTCTCGGCCGTTCCGTATTTGGCCCCCACACGTTGATAGAATTCCCGTGCGATCCCCTGCACTGCCTCCTTGTTGCCAAAGTCCGTCCAGCCCAGCCCCCCCGCCGACAGACCGCCCAGCCGGATACCCGGATGAACAATCACGGAACTGATGCCCAGGCGTTTCAATTCGAGCGCCGCAACCACACCCGATGAGGTGCCGCCATAAATGCAGACCTGCGTGGTAATCGTTTTGTTGAGATTCTGCTCCGGCGGAAAGTAATAACGCAGTAAATTATTTGCCTGTACCGGCGACGGCAAAAAGACCGCAGCCAGAATACCCAGGACAGAACATCCTATCGCTCGTATCGAACCGTTCAAACGCATCCACAATCCTTTCTTTCAAGCATAGTCCCATCCGCATGCAATTCTGCGAATGCATGATTAATGACAATTGTATCAGCCGGGCCACGCGATACAAATTACTTTTGCACAAAGCAAATTCATAATCCGGATATTTCTACATCCCAGCCGGCTGTCGAGGTTCGATGGTATTACCTCCAGAATTTTTCCGAGACCCCGACGTCAAGCCGGGGTCTCGGAGGAAGAAACCATTTCTGTATGAATGAACAAACATCCGGGTCTGCTACAGCGAACAGCCTTGGCCTTCGGGGTCATTGCATTGCAGCCATTCTGAGGCCAGAACCGATAAATCATAGATATTGACATAGCAGTCCGGCTTGCCTTCCGGTCCGCCGATATCGGAGGTCATCAGCGGATTCAGGTAACGTCCGACCACCTCATTATAGACCAGCAAATCCCCACAAACCGGTTCGTTGACGGTAATGACGATTTCATCATAAATATCTCCATCGAGTCCCGCCAGTCCGTCATGGACCGCCAGCCGCAGGGTATAGACTCCCGCCTGACTGAATGTGGCGGTCGTCTGTACGGCATTGGGATTACCGAAGCTGACAAAAGCCGTCTGTTCGGGATTGGTCACTGTCCAGACAGCCGTGATCGTATCACCCGTATTGAAGTCGGCGACATCCGCATCCAGTGTGACGGTATCATTAAATTGCTTAATCAGCTCGGTCGGAATATCCGGATCGATGGTCACACGGGGAATGGCGTTGATACCCTGCTGAACGAGGCCGACAATGGCAGCCGGACTCAAAGCATAGCTGTATAGACGCACATCATCGGCCATGCCATTGAGCGAATGGCTTGCATCTCGACGACCACCGATTGACATTTTTGAGGTTGCGCTATAGCGGATTAACTCCTGTGTCTGCACACTGGCATCTTCCCGGCCATCCACATAAAGCACCGCACGCTGCCCGTCAAATGTCCCGGCCAGATGATGCCAGTAGCCATCCAGAATATTGGTCTTGCCGGTCACCCAGACTTGCCCGGTATCGCCCTGCAGAACAAATTCAGCCGTTTTGGCGTTTTCGGTTTTACGCAAAATCCAGTTAAACGGAGCCGTTCTGCCGATCAAGGTGCGATAGCCCGTACTTCTCACATCCGCCTTAATCCAGCCGGCCGCAGTCATTTCCCAGCGTAATCCCGTCACATTGGGATCCTGCGCAGTCACATCATTGACATCGACTATCCCGTTGCCGCGAAATTCCAGGGCACCATTGCCGACCCAGCCGGCCACCCAGCTCGGCACTGAATTCGGATCAGCCAGCCCGGCCAGATAGCCGTTGTCTGCCACAGTATTGCCTGCCGCCGCATCCAGCATATCCGCCGCCAGTGTTGCCTGGGGCATGTCTTCAAAGCCCCACCGCCCCAGCAGCACATCATCCACTGCGGTATTCTTGACACGCACATTCAATGTGTCTTCGCCCGTGTAATTGTGTGCATCCGTGACAGAGACCTTCAGGACATACTCGCCGCGTCCGCCGACAAAATTCACGCGGGCATTCAGGTCATGGTCGGTTTCGCCGGCAGCCGTGCCGAAAGACACCGCCGGACCGCTGACTTTGGTCCACCGCACAATCAGATTGGCTGACGGGGTATCGGTATTGGTCACCACCGGCTGCATCACCAGTGAATTCTGCGGAAGAACCAGGGTGGTATTGGCACCGGTGTCCACAATCGGGGCAAAAGGATTGGATGAATACACGCCAAGGTTATCGATCAGAATCCGATTAGCCCCGCGACTTAAATCAAAATTGACTGCATTGAAAGAAGCGGCGGTGGTGCTTTGGTAGTAATTCAACCCGGTCTCTTCAAGAATGACCGTATTGGTTTTAAGATTGACAATTTTCAGCGAATAGGTTCCTTTCCAGGTACCTTCTATAATCATACGATACGGATTGATAATCCCGCTGTCAAAATTGCTGGCTGTCAGAAGTCCAGTAGAATCCACAGCGATCCAGGCGCTTCCATTATAAATCGCGATAGTCGTTCCCTCATATCGGAGATTGAACACCGACGATGTGGCCGAGGAGGTATTATTCTGCAAATTGAAATTGATATCACGACCGGTTGGTGCATCTTCGAAGGCGAAATCAAATGTAACGTAAAAATAGGCAGAAATCGGCGTCAATCCCTGTCGGAAATAATATGTTGCCGATTGATTGTTATTCAGCGACGTCAGCCGTACCGAAGAGGTCCCGTTCAGCAGGCTCGACTGAGCCAGCGTCACAGGGCCGCCTTTGCTCCATCCGTCGGGAATGCCGGCCGTCCACAGTTCGAAATCTCCATTGGTAATCACTGACGCCGCCTGTGCCTGCGACAACAACACAAACAATACCATAACCATCCACCATGTACCTTTTTTCATGATCATCGTCTCCACTAAAGGGTTTATCTTGATTGAATTAAACAACATCAATTTATCGCATATTACTTCGTTGAATCCTTGGATTGAACCCCCAAAACAGGCACGCCCAGGAAACAGCGGTCCGAGTTGATGGGATCCTTTTCAGAACTGATCATGTGATCGGTTGTAATAATAGTCAGGAAACGGTCTTGCGGCTGTATCGGGATACGGACCATTTCGGACGAATCGATAGGCATGGCTGTCAGGCTTTTTCGCACCTGGCCATCCACCACAATCCAGAAATCCGCCCGCCCGGCCTGGGATTCCGACGCAGCCGGCTGATTCAGAGTGGGGTTGGGTGCAATCGCACAGAGTGTTTCAAAAGAGACAATCTCCAAATCCGTCAAATCGTTTCGGATCGCGTCCAAATCAAAGGTAATACCGGCGTTGGCGTGCATCGTTATGGCCGGCAATCCCGGATATCCGTAACTCGTGTCGCCAATGGTCAGGCGACCGCGTTCGGAATCATAGACATTGCTCAGCACAGATATATCTTTACGAATAGTTCCCGAGGTATCCGGGCATTCTTTGAACAATGTTCCCTCGGAACTGACCACAATCGGCCCGTCGCCGCCATCCGGCACAAACACCCCATCCACATACTTCAGACCGTCCACTTTTGAATAGGAGGAAGCTGCCCTGCGCACCGCAGCGCCGCGCTGAACGTACTCCATGTATTGCCCATTCGTGGGGTCAATGACCATCTGCGGATTACCGCCGCCAAAGCCTCTGCCCCCGGTGACGATATCAGCCAGGTCAAGCCCGCTGCCCCGCCAGATCAGCCCCGTCCGGGAATCAATACTGCGTACAAATTCTCTGGTCTCAACCGGGATCGACACCACCTGGCCGGCCCGATTGACCCGCCGGGCCTGGTCCACCTGCAAAAGCTGGCTGCTGCTCACCGCTTGTCCCTTGGACCCTGGAATCAGAGACGCTTTGCCTTTAAACAAATGCACATCACTGGTCCCGTCAAAATCCACCTTGACCGCAAATTCCGTCCCCAGGTCGATGACCGTCGCCATCGGTGTTTCGACCTTGAATCCCTGTGAACGAGTCGGCACATGGGCAAACAACCGCCCGGACCGCAGGGTCATATCATCAGCCGCATTCAGCACAAACTCGGCAGGCGCCTCGATCACCACCTCGGCACCATAATCAAACGCGACTTTGACAATCCCTTTCTGGAGCCAGAAAGACTCGGAACCGCTTGCCAGCCGGCTTCCGGCTGGACAGGTTTGTCCGCCCGAAAAGACCGCATCGATACTATCGGTCAGGGTGGCTACTTTTACCGCACCCTGCGGATTAAAACGCAGAAACAGGATAATCAGCACCGTCGCGGCTGCCGAAGCAAAAAGCGTCAGCACCGAAGACCGGCTCATTTTATAAACCACCTTCTCGCGTTTGACCTGCCGGATGAGTTCTTTGCCCGAATCCGTCTTGGCTTCGGCAATACACACCGTCGGTGCGGTGATTTCTTCGCGGGCCAGCGATTGCAAAAGCGTGGTGTAATCTTCAGACTGTTCCTGGCCGGCCTGCTCTGTGCTCGACAGACGACCCGCATCTCCATACGGTGACAATTCGCCATACAGACGCATGAAATCCAGGTATTGCCCTCGCGCCTGGGCATCCTCCACCAGCAGACGATTCAGCATTGCGGCCTGCTCGGCGGTTATATCCCCTTCCAGGGCACGCAGCAGCAATTCATTGAACTGAGTATGTCGGTCGTCGAATTTCATTGCGTATCCCACACCGTAAGAGTCCGATGAATGCATCGCTGCAGGTTGGTATGAATGGCCGTCATGGTTTTATAAATCATCGCAACAGACCGATTCATCTTTTCTGCAATCGTTTGATAGGTCAGATTGTCTTCATACCGCAGGCTCAAAAAATATCTTTCCCGCTCGTTGAGTTTTTTGATGCAGCCTTCCAGCGCAGGCAGCCGAAAATCCGAATCGCCCGGCATGCGGCTGGACTCGTTTAAAACAATCTGGAAGGCTTCGTCACTGAGGAAAACGGCCTTTTCCCGGTGCTGCTTTTCACGATATTTAAGAACCCGAAACCTTGCTATCGCCATCCCCCAGGCCGTGAAATTCGACTCCGCCTCGAAATGATCAAACTGCTTCCACATCTCCATCATCGTTTGCTGAAGCAGGTCCTCAGCATCCTGACGGACCGGCACAAGGCTTAAAATGAACACGAATATCCGCTTTTGATTGACGGAATAGAGCTTCAAAAACTGCTCATAGCGGTCCGGCCGAGTTTTGTCCTGTTTTTCGATTTCCATTATCCATTGGCTCTAAAATCTGTTCTTCTGCCACAATTATAAAGGAAAGACCGTCAAATCGAATTTTTTTCACCCTTTTCGAGAAAAAATGAAAAATAAAATGATTTTCAGGACATATCTACACCACATCCTTGTCAATTGCGAACTACGACTTCTATTCTCATGATGCCATATTGAAATGTAACATTCCGTGCAAAATGTGAATCTGCACAGCCCCCTCCGGCCAGGCCTCGCGCTTTAGACCGTCACCTCATATCAGGTTTCCCCCGGCATCTGATAGCTCAGCCCGGCGGATGGTGTGTGATAGGCATAGACCGTGTCATTCCGACCCAAAGGAATCGCCGCCACAGGGCCGGCCTGGTATTCATGATACAGCCGGTCAGTGCCGGGATAATAATCATAAGTAGTATCCAGTGTGCCATTGGGAGCAATCACCGTCCGCCCCAGCCGATTGCCAACAAGATCATACACATATCCGGCCTCAAATCCCGTCGTCCCGTTGTGCTTATTGCTTTCGCCAACCAGACGATTCAGGCCGTCATAATCATATTCAACCACCGGCGACTGATGAAAGCAGTCAGTCAATAGTCAAATAATTTTGACCCATCGCCATTGAAGTAATTTGTGTCTCATCAATAAATTGCTGTGTCATAATTACCGCTGATTATCGTCCCAAAGATTCTGACCAGTCAATCTGGCATATTCCCATTTTGCCAGAAAGTACTCATATTCCAAAATAGCACGTTTGTCGGCTGAATACGCAGCTTTAAAATGCTTAATAGCCTGCTCTTGGTTCTGATCCAACAGTTTCATTCCAACCCAGAAATGCGCACGACAAAAGCGGCGTGCTTCCAGACCTGTTGATTCTTCCAATTTCCATTCATTCAAAAATATATCTACCGGGACTTTATCCATTATGAAACCAGCTATTGCAACAGGTCCCATCCATCCTTTAAATTCACTATAATCTTGCACTTTCCAGTACTGCTTGATTTTCTTCATTGACTGGGTAACGAGTTTGTTATCATCAAGTAGTTGGCCAGCATACCACAAAATCAATGTCCCATCTGGTGCTCCTGGACAGGCTGCAAATTGTGTACGAAGAGATTTTTTCCAATATTGTATAGCCGACGACTTATCCCCAAGGAACCATTCAGCTATTCCTGCTTCAATGAAATCAACTTCATAGCTATATTTTGCTTCTTTGATTATTCTGGTGCAATTCTGTTTCACTTGCTCCCACCTGCCTACATCCATCAACACTAAGTTATGATTATGCAGGTCTCCTAATTCTCCAGAATTTTTGTATTCATTTTCAAACAAGTCGAGACAATCAAGACTCGGACTGTTCATAAATCTTTCCCACATGTCATTTGTCGTAACCATAATATCTTCCCTCATCTTAATGTAAAAGCTGACCGTTTTGAGGATCATATAATATTCTTAAGGTATCGGGCGGCAATTTAAATGCATTGCCTGCCGGAGTATCTGGCTTAAAGTCCGCCTGATTAATACCAGCCGGCCATGATGAGTTGGGATAAGTTGACGGATGAGGACCTCCTTTCCAAACTACATCAACCATTTTTTGACCTTTCCGAGCAAATTGAAATTGAGTACGATTATAAATCCGTTGTAGTTGCGTAGGACAGCCTTCATGACTATATCGTATCGGGTCCGTTGTCTTATCATAATGCACTCGATTTCCCACTCCAACTGCTTGCCTTACTCTTGGATCATTTGTTCCACGTAGTCCTGAACTCCGCACACTGCTTAGAGTTGGAGACTGTTGCCACAATGGCGGCAATTCAAACATTATAAACATTTCTATAAACAACACAATATTTAAAATCGCAGCAATTTCTGCAACAAATTCGCAAGGTGGAATAATCCCTATCATTTGCATAATCATGTGAGTCAAACATGCCAGCCACATTGAGATAGTAATTTCCGTCATCGCCCAAATACCTGCCGCAACTTTGGGGCCATAATCTATTGAAAACAGCCAAGCACGAGTGGATATCACGCTTAAAACTTCAGAGATTCCACCTATAAGCATTCCACTTGGATCAATATTATTCACCGGATTCGCATGGCAATACAGATACTTATGCAGGCTCTGCGGATCGCTCATGTTTCCGGCGTATGGATCCATCTGCGTAAATCGCCCATTCAACGGATCATAATACCGGGCACGCAGATAGTAACTCTGTGCCGCCGTATCGAATTGTTCCCCCGTATAGAGCAGCTTGGTCGCAGCGGGCGCCGCCGGAGTCGGATTGCCCCCCAGCAGAATCCCGTACCCATCATAATTATAGCTTTCCGCAACCGACAGATTGGAACGCGACAACTGACGTGTCGAGCCCTGTCCATCAACCAGCAGATACTCGGTATCATAGACCGTCCCCATCACCCACGCAGAGGTCCCCGAATCCCAGGTCCAGTCCGACTTCGTCTGACCGAGGATATCATCGCCAATGGTATAATGGATACGGCCCTGCGTCATCGGCACATCGGAGGCATTAAATGAGGTCGTGCGCTCCTCTAGCACCTGGGCATAGCCGGTGGGATTGGCCGGATCAATCAGATAATCCGTTGTCTTCTTTTCCTGTGCCGTCCCGCCGTTGATCGTCCTGTAGGTATAGCTGCCCGTCCGTATGCCGTCCGGATTATACGCATATTCCGTCACGACGCGACTCACATCCGAGCCGGCAACGGAATACTGCGTCAATCACGACAACCGATTCTGTAAATTGTATTCGCTCTTGTCGTATTTCAGACTGGTATTGGCCGCAACGATGGCCGCCGGATCGCCGGAGGTGGAGACATCCGCATAGATTTTATAGGTCTGCGAGCCGTTGGCATCATAGAAGTAGGTGATAACCTGCCCGGCATGTCCCCACGCCTGCGTGCTGAGCTGATGATATTGTACATCCGCATAAGCCAGATACTGGAATGTCTCGGGCCCTATCAGGAAAATATACGCCAGCAGCACACAAAGGCTTCTGTGGTAGAGACTTAAAGACACTCTTTCCACAGGCGGAACCAGCCGGCAGGTCTTATACAGCCACTGTGTCATCGCAGGCCACAGGAACACCACGGGTACTAAAATCATCACGATGGCCAGCAGCCAGCGATTCCAGACCGAAGGCAATCCCGCCCAAAACGCCTTAAACTGTCCCAGACAAATCGCATTATCAGAGGATTGATACGTAAAGCCACCACTGCCGTCGGCACAGGCAAAGATGCGGTCATTATCCCACGGTATCGCCGCAAATATTGCCTGTTCAAGGCTTTGTTCCTTGCGCAGACGGTTGCCGCTGTCGTATTCGAGATATGCCGTGGACAGGATTTCGCTGGTCGGATTCGCGGAATTGCGGACCACCTGAACCTGCCGCCCAAGACGATTCCCCGCCAGATCATAAGCATACTTGGCAGTATAGCCATCATCCGTCACCGTCAAGTCTCTGGCATACGCAAATGGCTGATATGTGCGAATTTCAAGCTAATACCAGATACTTCGCATTACGCTAAATCTCGAACCATGCCTTTCTATTGAGGAATTCCTTGCACAATATAAAACCAACACACTAATAATCTGATTTTAAAGCTTCTTTAACTTAATCGTGAATCGTACCCCAGCAGTGTCTGATAAATACTACCTTCAGCTTTTACGCCTGCAGCTCTTGAACATTCAACAGCACATGCATATGCAGCATTATTATTGAACATGTCCCGATTGTCGTTGAAAGTGAGTTGAAAAATCTTGCGGTCAAGGTAACGTAATAGCATCAACTAAAAATAAGTTACCTTTATTAGGAGACCGCAAGATGCGTAAATCGTACACGAAA